>Ga0325400_1005251_pt1 | contig 12161 bp, 2 predicted proteins | sample PopdelMetagenome_2_FD_205662 | JGI IMG/M metagenome (GOLD analysis project Ga0325400, IMG submission 205662) | Populus deltoides microbial communities from Bellville, Georgia, United States - Xylem-PdKOR-R1 | ecosystem: Host-associated > Plants > Phyllosphere > Stem > Wood/Secondary xylem...
TTTTTTTTTTATATATATTTTTTTTTTTTAATATATATATATATATATATATATATATATATATATATATATATATATATAAAGGTTGATGAAATGTCTTCAACACCTTATTAAAGATAAATCAAATTAAATAAATAAACAAGAATAGGTGTGTGGGTGTGGCCTATAGACCCAAGCATGTTAGTCTTTTTCTGTATAGGTTAAGCACTTGATTTAACCCCTTCTTTCTTTCTTTCTTTTTTGTCTAAAAACATTGTTTAATATGATAATTCACCTAATCATTAAATTCAATATGGTTCTTAAATAATATAATAGGTTTTCATTAGAATATCAACTATTTTTTTTGCAATTATTATATACATAAGATGAAAAAAATTAATAGTAATAATAAATTTCTCATGAAATATTACAATTACATTACAAGAATTTTAAAGGTAGTGTGTGTGTACTCCTATGGAACATCCTTCTCCCACTCCTAGTTTTGCTTTCGATGTCTCTCTTGAATTCCAACAAGATCTTAATTCAATGTCAAACTTTTCAACTCTTTTAACACACATGCCATTATTTTATCCATTATTTTACTTAATCATTTAAAATCTAAAGTTAGTCATTTATCTTTCTTTTTTTGTAATTTGTTTTAATGTCCATATATTTAGTTCAGCATATATATTTTTTCATCCTACATTTTACCAATATGTCAATCTAGACATAACATATATAAAATCATCTTGAATACCAGTTCCTAAGTCCATTTATAAATATTACACTACCATTAAAACACTAGCATCCACACCACTTCACCAATTTTTATATTTTTATTTTTTCAAATTTAACCAACATAACCATGAATCAATAATTTATTTCACATAAGCCACAATTAAAATTAACTCATTTTCATCCTTACAATTTTAACAACTATAACACAAATTTTTAGACATTATACATCATATGAATCACCATCATGATTTATACCATTCACATTTACACAATCTTATTAATTCACACACTTTCCTTTTTCACTAAACAATCTTATTAATTCACACACTCCAGTAATTAGTCTCTCAAATCATATACATCACAACCACTCACTAATTAACACAATTTTGCATTTCTCTTTCAAGTTCATATAAACCCTAAAATTCAATTATTTAACGCTTTTTAGTTCTAGATGTTAATTGGTAAAATTGAATCATTTGCATGTGATTTTTATAACGCAACATTAATAAAATCAATCCAAATCAACATTAAAACAACAAGTTTATCAAATTTTTCGACCTTTCCTTCATTCAATACACATAGTCATCTTAGGTATACATTTAATGAATCATATAAAAACATCCAAAATCAATCTCAAACAATCCTAGCATCATTAAAACATTAAATCTTATACAATATTATCAAATTTCAAGAATCCCCAATATCATATACACGGCCAATCACAATAAAAATTAATTTCTCAAAATTAATTTTAATTTATCCATAATTATTTTTTATCATGACCTTTCCCATAACAAAACACCAAAGAATTAATTAAATATTTTTTCCCTACCAATGTACACAAACCCTAGAATCTTTAAAAATGAAGATTTTCTTCCCCTCCACCAAAAACATGAAAGAAATGAAATTAATTAAAGGTAAGTTTTGCCTGAGAATCTCCTCCTCTTTTAAATTTTAAGCTTTCTCTTTCTTTATCACTAACTTCCAACCTTTCTCTATCTCTCTAAATCTTTGATTTTGTCTTGTTCTCTTAGTAGAACTTCTAAGCATCACTCCCCCAAATTAAAATTTTGAGAGAACCATGAGAAAAATAAAGAAAAGATAGAAGAGTTTAAACTTTTCTTCTCTTCCATGACCAATGACCTTTCATTGATAAATGAGGGATATTTTTGCTTAATTACAACAATTTCACTGTTAATTGTCCTATTTGTTATTTTTTATCAGTTACCCTGCCATCGGTACTTTTTGTGTACTAATTTCTAATTTTATTTTGTCCAAGATTTCTAAGCTAATTTACTAGGGACTTTCATCTGTAATCATAATATTTTTTGCTCTTAATTTATTTTTTTGTTAAGAATTACACAATTTAATGTTGATTTATAAATTTTGGGTCGAGGGTTTACAAATTCACATTCAGTTTAAGTTTTTTTTACAAGTTTTTTCAATTGTAGCCTTCTATACCTATTTTTATGATTATTTTTTTAAAATGTTTTCAAGAAAGAAAAAATTGAAACAAAAAAGATCAAAAACAAAAAAGATCAAAGTGTAATACAAAGAGAAATCTCATGGTCAATCTCAAATTTTATAATAAAAGTTCTATTTATTACTTTCATTTTTTTTACTCTACAGTCCCTTTAATTTTTGCAATTTTAGTTTAGGTTTAAAAATTAATTTTCTTAACATTTCAGTCCCTGAGTTTGAGATATTAGAAAGAAAGTCACCTAAAAATGACAAATGAGAGATAAAGTTGGTGAATGGTAACTTTTCAGCGATGAAACTTACCGTTCTTGGTGTCAATGGGTTCCATTTAATAAGAAAAGTTCAATGGAGCTGTTTTTTCCTATAAAATATCTGAAAACATATATCAGATTCCATTTAGATTTTTTAATTTGGTTAATTTTTGTTTTGTTTTCTTGGTGGTGTTTTTGGGATTTGTAGGTGATTTATGGTGTTTTCAAGGTGTTTTAAGGTGAAAATTGGTTGAAATGGATTTTAAAGCCAAAAACCCCCCATCCAATTCTTGATCACTATAGCGATGCCTAGATTCTAGGAAGCAGCCTAATAGGCGACAAGTCACATACTATTGCAAACAACCTATTGCCCGCGTAATTAAAAAGAAGGAGTGTATAATCCACTCCTTAGGCAAAAAAAGAAGAAGAAGAGAAAATAACAAGAAGCATGCTTGAGCTTTTTTATTAAGGTTGGTCAAGTGGGCTTGACGCATTAGTACTTAAAACTCTCTTTTTTTTTTCTCTCTTTTCATTAATTGTTTATATTGAATTAGCTTTTTTTAAGTAGTGATTGATATTTTTTTATATTTTTTTTAGTTGAATGCTATTTCAAAGAGATTATTTTGATTTTTCCTATGAAAAGTAAAATAAAAAGGACAATCGGTGTAAAACATCTACATGTGTATTTATCTTTTATTTCTACTATGAAGATTACCTTCATGCTTTAATATTTAATTAGTGTTAATTTTTTTTAGTTCATAAATTTATTAATTTATTTTATAAAGTATAAATAACATTTTTTTATTTCTCAATTAAAAAATAAGAATTAGATTTCACAATTTATTTCGGTTTGTTTTCTATAAGGTTAACGCAATCTCAAACAAACATTATAGCATTTGATTGCTACTTGATTTTTTAATCGCTAATATTTATATCATATAATTAAATAAAAAAATGAGATTTAAAGTTGAAATTATTGTAGATTTTGTTGTGAATCTTAACCTCCATATAATTAATTAAAGGAGAGACCAATTGAGTTCTAAATATAATCATATATACAAACACCACATTTTTCTTCGTCTCTTAACCGATTGAGTTCACATGCATGATGATGTCTTAACAAACTCTAATTTCATTAGCCAAAAAAAATAAAAAAATAATAACTCCAATTTCGCACTTAAAAAAACAAAGGATGAAAAGGATTGTCCTCTATTGTCAAATTAGGCAACATTAGGGGAAAAATGAAAACAATAGGATTAACATATATGAATGTCCGATCACCTGAAACTTTTCCGTACACCAGAAAATTATTAGGCTTGATGAAGTTTATTATAGACTTAAAAATAGATGAAATAAAATATAAAATATAAAATAAAGAGGAGGACAAGAAATCATATTGAAGGGACCTAAGGATCTCATCAATAAGGATATTTTTTCCAACAAAATCTAGTGACTCCTTTGGTGGGACCCTTGTAAGATCTGCTGCACATTTTCATCTCTATATTTACCTACCAGTTCTGCCTTCCAGTCCCCCTCCTCCCCTCTCTTCTTCAATTCTTCGTAAAATATTTGTTCTCGTTGCAGTTTTCTTTTTCCCTCCCAACTTCTGCCATTTATTTTCTATTTTGAAGTAATCTTAATCTCCCAACTTTCCATTTAATTTTGATTTTCTTTAGCTTTTAGCCACAATATTGTAGATTTGTGATAACAGAAAAGAATTAATATTAAGTTGTCACAAGTACTGACAACTTCTGTGTACCCCTTGAACAATGAAGGAGAGTGGTCGAAAACTTGGTGCACTTTCACCATGCGCAGCATGCAAGCTTCTTAGGAGGAGATGTGCTCAAGACTGTGTGTTTGCTCCTTACTTTCCAGCTGACGAGCCTCAGAAGTTTGCCAGTGTGCACAAGGTCTTTGGTGCTAGCAATGTCAACAAAATGTTACAGGTTTAAATCCATGCACCCGATCTCTTTCCCCACCTTCTTTTTTTAATATATAAGCAAAATATTATGTAATGTATATATTGTTCGAACTCTTTCTAGTAAATCTTCTCTTTTTTCCCTTCTAATTCTTTTGGAGGGCCAAGCACGATCGGGAAGGGGATGATGATACCAGAATTTAGTGAAAATAGGGAGAAAATAAAATATAAAAACTATATTAAACTAATGAAACTTCAAATGTTATAAAATTTCAGGATTTTGCCCCCCCTAAAGTTTGAAAATTTTCAAAAATCTCAAAATTTATAAAATAAGCCCTAGCAATATATGAAGTCCCGTACCCGTTTTACAAAATCTGCCTCGTGTTTAGAGATTTACCATAGTACTATAGTTTACACACACACACACACACAAAAGTTAATTATCTGTAATTATTTGGGATATAAAGCATTCAAAAAGTAGAAAAGGTCTTCTCCCCTACATAATTTCTCCTTTAGTTCGGTTATAGTGGTTAGTTTCAGTTGGATAAAGACCCCACTACAGGTAGGATTCCAATTCCATATTCTATTTCAAAGTAGGGAACTGTTTACCATTTGATTCCTTAATTAGTACATAAAAGAGATTAAAGGATCACAATTTAATTAGCTTTTACCTTTTTCTTTTTTTTAAATTGCATATATATGTGAAATCTAGAGGATAAAGTAAAGGGCTTAATCTCCTCTTTATGACCACTAGCTAGTAATTAGCTTTTTGGATAAGTAAGGCTAAGCTTTTGTTCTTGGAATTCTCATTTTAACCAAAAAGAAAAAGGGTTGTCTATCTATCGATGCATTGGTAGAAACATTTTTTTTGTTTAGGAATCAATCGATCGAGACCCAAATTTTGTGGGAATGTTGTGCACCCTCAACTTTGGGAGTGTATACTCCACGCGATAGGGAAAGGGCCTTCAGTCCTGTGATGGCCACAAGAATTTGAGTAGAAACATAAGCTTGGCAATTTGACCTATCCGGAAATTAGCTACAAATTAATGGGTTATGCTTATAATTTGTGCAAATATTTGCAGGAATTACCTGAGCACCAACGAAGTGATGCAGTAAGTTCGATGGTGTATGAAGCAAATGCAAGGGTCCGTGACCCAGTTTATGGTTGTGTTGGTGCAATATCATCTTTGCAGAAACAAATTGATTCACTACAAACCCAGTTGGCACTTGCACAAGCTGAGGTAGTGCACATGAGAGTGCGGCAATTCACTTCTTCTTCCAATCCAGGAGCCATGGACATGGCAGTTGATCAGGTCACCATGGGAGAGTCTCTGTGGTCATGCTAGTTTTTACCTGGCATGCCTGCCTTCCCTTTATTGCTATATATATACTTGTTGACTATCATGGGCTAGCTTGCATTATTCTCAGAACTCTATCGTAGTCGTTTTTCTCTTTGCATCTTTATGCACATATCTACCCGATCATGGGATGTTGCTGCTAATGATCATTAACCATATTGTAAATACTTGGAAACATATAATCATAAGTTATCACTAGTCTAGTTGAATCTTGTACAGCAATCATTTGTCTTTTTACCTCATGTCTACTACCAGATTAATTATTGATCCTTTTTTTCTTCATGATTGGTGGTGTTTGGCAGTTTTATAAGTGGGGCAATGTTATATATCCATTGTGATTGAAATCTGAGACTTTAAAAAAACCTTGTTGGTATACGATTGAATTAATTATTGTTGTATAAAAAATAAATCAGTGATTATAATTGTTTAGTTTATATTGATGTCATTTTGAATTCAAAAATTTAAGCTGTTTGGTGAGATCCCAAAATATTATTTATATTATTCTCTAATACACTCTTTCAAGTGAAAGTTATTTGGACTTGAAACTTGCATAGACCTACTATCTTGTGCTTAATTTTTATCAAATAAATAGGGATAGTGAGATTCAAATTCATGACCACTTGGTTATCAAGGCTCTGATACAATGTAAAAGAACCATCTCAACCCAAAAACTTAAACTGTTAGGTGAGGTCCCAAGATATGATTTATATTATTCTCTAACAATACCAAACATGTATACAAACTTACAAATAGATATAAATAAGATACTAATATGCAAATTAAGAGCCTGTTTGGGAACGCGGTTTAAACCGTATTCCCTAAAAAATTGATTTTTTGTTTAAAATTAATTTTTTTAATGTTTTTAGATCGTTTTGATATGGTGATGCCAAAAATAATTTTAAAAAATATTATTTTAATATATTTTTAAATGAAAAACATTTTAAACTGCAACCATTATTACATTTCCAAACACCAGTAGGCATAAAAATATTAACTTAAACTTAAATAATGTAAAGTGATTACTTATTGAAGCTATTAAAATCTAATTAAGTTGAATATAAATTGTTATGAAGGTTTAATTCTTTGTAGTTAAGGTTTTATTGCTTTCTATTTGGTGTAAACATAATATATACAATTAGCATTCCAAGATTGTAGCGACATTACCTTGTTTAGAAGTATTTCTAAATAAAATTCATGAACTCAAAGAGATAATACTCAATATTTTTATATAAAAACTGAATTTAAACTCTAGAATGTGAGAAAAAACAGAATAAAACAAAACTTATAAAATAAAAAAAAAAACTAAGTTGAAACTGAGGTGAAAGAAAGTAATAAAATTCTGCAAATTTGTTTTCAAAAACACTCCTTCAACCGTTTTATAAAAGATTTTAAAATCAAAATCGATATAAAAATAATTCTAATAATTACCATAATAAATTCCCTATATTATTAACCTTATTTTGATTGGGTCCCCCTATCATTTTGATTCTTCATGAGAATTTTGATTAATAAACCCAAAAAGGTAAGAACATCCTTGTATTCAAGTCTATTTATACCTTTGGGCCTTTGGCAGCATAGAACTGGATCATTGAAATGAGCCATATTTCTACGAATTAAATAGTTTAGAGAGTTGTTGCCTCAGATTAGGAGGCTCCATTTCCATGCCGTCCACCAATCCTGCCATTCAATTGGTGGGATTTTAAGAGATGCGGAGGCGATTAAGGAGGTGTTTTGCTGGCGGTGCAGCCAAATTTTATTATTATTATTTTTTATATTTTTAAATTATTTTAATATAACAATATTAAAAATATTTTTAAAAACTAAAAAAATATTATTTTAATTTATCTCTAAATAAAAATACTTTAAAAATAATACTATGTACTCTTTATACACCCTTAAACATGGTTTCAATAGTTTGCGGCTATATATTTCTTTTCTTAATGAACAAGATAAAATTGGTTTTTATTAATAAGGTAAAGCTATAGTTTTAAAACCTGGCTTGATTTGATAGATCAACTTAGAACTAGAATTGGGCTACATTTATAAAAAAATAGAGGTGGTTAAAAACCCGGTCGATCTGGCGAGTCGATCCAGTGACCCGGTTGACCCTGCAATACTTGGTCAAAAACCCAGTTGCAACCCGTTGATTATTTTTTTATTTTTTACAAAAATAATATTATTTTAATTTATAAATAAATAAAGTTGACTCGGTCAAAACCCATGAGGCCGGGTTTTTAAACACTGGGTAAAGCCATAAGCAGTCGGTGGTTCCATCACCGGTGCAGTACAAAATCCAAGACATATATAATAAGGCGTCTCCGCCGAAACAGAACCTTGAACACAAACAAAGCCTCCAGCCCATGAATTATAAAAGCAAACAAAAACATTTCCGACAAGAGCATCCTTCCAACATATTTTAAGGTATACTCGGATCAACTCAACTTACATACCAATTGAAATTAAGTTTTCTTCTTCTTCTTCTTCTAGATTTCAAGAGCAGTGTGGATTATCAAGCTATATTAATAGTTGGGTTTTCTTAGGAAGAGATGCAATATGTGATGGCTTACAAAAATAGAAATTTACAAGTCATCTAAGAATGGAATTTAACAAGACTTCTCCCTCCCTCTCTCTCTCTCTCCCCCTCTCTCTCTCTCTATGATTTTCCCCCTTTGATCGTGATGTTCCATCATCTTGTCAAATTTCTTCAAGACATTTTCTTAAGGATCTCATAAAGTTATGACTTTTTATCAATCAGGATCGATATCCATCATAATAAAATAGAGAAGGGGAAAACCCAATTGAATACATCTAGACCTCAAGCCATGAAGACGGTGGAAATTAATAATGAGTAGACGTTCATGTCAATGGTAGAAAAATGCTCTCATGACCTCCTTTTAGCTAGTATGAACATTTTTGCCCACTCATCATCAATGATATCGTTATAGTTGCTTCTTTTACCTTTGTGTAGTGCTCTCTGATCATTGACTTAGTTATTCATCAATGCTATAATTGCGACATCGATATGGGATCAGATATTAGAATCTACATGACTACAAAAGCATATATATACAGCGCCCATCTAGAGCCTTATCAGGAGCCTTATTTTTTACCCAATTATATATATATATATATATATATATATATATATTGATTAGACAATTAATTTTAGCTAACTAATCATAATATAATAAATTAATACAATAGCAATAATACAAGAAATGATCGAGCCCAGCTAGAATTATGTTTAATCATATTGTTTTAATAATACTTCCCTGCAAATGAAATGGAGAGAGGCACCGTAATAATTCAACTTTATTTGTAGAAACATAAACCAAAATAATGAGAGAGGTTTAGTGAGCACATGGGCAATATGATCGTATCAAAAGCAATAAATTGAAGATGGAGTTCCTTAATTTTAAGTAACCTCTTCATGAACAAGGTGAGAATCAATCTTCACCTGAGCATGGAAAAATAGATTGATTGATAAATAAATGACTTTTAAATTATCACAGTACTACAGAAAAGAGAGAAGGAGGAGATGTTTCAAATTCTGAACATGAAAGCTTGGCAGAGAAGGTCAACCAGTACATAGTTCCTTTGTGATCCTATGGGACCTGAGCACAAAACTATGGCAATTATGGCTTCTTATTTCTAATCTCTTTGCGCGTGGGGCATAAATGTAGGAAGATAAGCCTATTATCACCGACAAATCTAGCCGAAATGATCCTATGATTGATCTGGGTTCGGACTCGATAGCTGAAAGTTATCATTGTCATAAATTATACTTTTATACATGGCCTGAACCCACTTTAGCATATATCGTAGCTCTCCCTTCCCTTGGAAGGACGCTGAGCTCGAAATTCTCACATATAGGATTCATCATCTTTCTTAATAGTCATGTACCCAATGCCATTTTGCATTGACAAGGACTTGACTCTTGTTGCTAAATAGGTAGGCATGTCCAAATTTTGAGTGGGATGCATAATATCAATGCCTATATAGGAAAACTTTCCACCTTTTCACTTGAGTTCAAGAGCCTATATAGGAAAACATGGCTTCATTCAAGTTTCCATAGATTGAGATTTTTCCTGCGTGTATTGATCTTGCAACTACATTATGTTCTCGGGCCATTAAACTTCAAATATGGCTTAAAGTTTGAGTCATGATGATCAAAAACAAATCACGCCTCGTCAATCGTTATACCACGTCTTTTAGGCTTGCATTTGTTCTTTTCTTGCATTATGTCATGCGTCCATTCTAAAAATCTAATTTTATTTTATTTTTTATTATTAAACTAAATACTTTTAAAAATGCAATCGATTAAAATTTTAAAGTAAAAAATATATTTCTTCAGTCAGAACACCCTTTTCATTATTCATGCCATTTTTTTATGAAAAATGATTTTTTATTCATAGGAAAATTATTTGAATAAAAACTTAAAGCTTTTAAAATAAATGATTATAAAGATTCAAAATTCAGTAAAAAATATATGTTTCTCTAATCTAAACCCCACTTTTTTATTCATTTATTTTTTTTATTATTTTAATGACAATTTTTTTATTATCAGAAATATGGTTTTTCAACTAAAAACTTATTATATTATGTAAAACAATTTTCAATAAAGAAACCAAAAACAATATCTTGATTATTTATATTGGATTGTTTGAAAAATAAAATAATCATTAATTTCAAAAAAATATAAAAAAAATTACAATAAAAAATAGATATTTTTGTCATTCATGAACGTTTTTAAAAAATAATTATATATTAGGTTCATAAATAATTATTTATAAAATAATTGTTAATATTCCCATAAAAAAATAATCTTATTTAAAAAAAAAGGCATAATCAGTTTTCATATATCATTTTAATAATTTTATTTAAAACAATTTTATTTTAAAATAAAATAATTAAAGATGTAAAAAACGTTTGGGGCCTAAAACAAGGTGGGATGGTGCAGTTACGCTCATGCACCTTGCTTATCAAAAAATTCTAGGCGAGCTTAAGCTAGAAAGCAAAGGCTCTCATATCTAGTTTTTTTTTTTTTTTCAACTCAGCTTAAATAATTATTTAAAAAAACTAGATGAGATGATATATCGTTTATTTATATAAATTACATGTTATTATTACAACAAATTCTAGCCACCTCTAAAGACTAGAAAATTGAGGTTCGGGTAATTTTGATTTAGATCGAATCTGTTTTCAATTCTTGAAACATTCTTTAATTGATAAAAAAAATCAAAATAAAAATAAATAAGAAAAAATCTTTGTAAAATCTAATCTTTTTTTTTTCTAGCATGATTAAAGAGAAAAACTTTCTTCCCTTTTCAAGACCAAACCATTAATATAAGATCAATTTTTTATGGCTGGAATATAATTGACTGAAATCTTTCACTCTCCTCTCTCAACATTCAGAAGTTGAAACATTATAAAAATAATGTATAGGATCGGATGTTAATATTAAAAACAACAAAGACTAAATATATAAAATGAAAAATTGAGGGAAAATATTGTAAAAAATGAAAAATTGAAAGATCATATTTCAATTTAGTGTGCCTAGATTTTTCACTATAAATGTACTATAGCAATCCACCTTTTTTTAGTTTATTTTGTTACATCTCATTGTTTTCACTAATTACTTGCATTTCTAATCTTGTTCAATTATGTTTTTTTATCCTTTTTTTTATTTAAGTATGGCCTTTTTCTTAGCATAGCCAATAAAAAATATTTCTATTACTCATAAAGTAGCTAACGGTATCTATTTGAATAGTATATATATAACTTCTTTTTTTTTTTTCTTATGTGCATTTCAATAGTTAAAAAACCAATTATATTTTAACATATTTGATATAAAATTATTTTCACAACTCGATATAATCTGATTGACTTGAAGAGTCTAAAAATAACCTAGACGATTCTTATTCAATCTAATATTAAATGATAAAATTAAAAAAAATCAATTAAAAAAATAAAAAAAAAACTCAAATCAACTTAGGTGAACTCTCCAAACTCATGACAAAGGTTATGAGGCCAAAATAATATCCTAAAAAGCAACAAAAAAACATAGATTTTTAAAAATAAAAATATAAACTAGTGGGAAAAAGAGATTATTGCAATGAATAGTGTTTTAGTATTTTTTTTTGCAAGAAATATAGGAATAACATTTTTGTAAGAGAAATGATAAAATAACATTTTGTTTAGCACTTTTTGAGGGAGCACATAAAATAAGCATTGAAGAGCTAATATATACACACGCACACACACACTCTTCATTAAGTATTTTATTTATTTGTTTATTAAAAAATAGGTTTTAGGAGTAACTAATAAGATGTTACTAATTACTATCCAAACACCATAAAATATTTTATTTTGAAATAATAAGATTTTATTAAAATATTGTTTTTTTAATTATTAAAATTAAAAATTAATTTAATTTAA
>Ga0325400_1005254_pt1 | contig 12161 bp, 9 predicted proteins | sample PopdelMetagenome_2_FD_205662 | JGI IMG/M metagenome (GOLD analysis project Ga0325400, IMG submission 205662) | Populus deltoides microbial communities from Bellville, Georgia, United States - Xylem-PdKOR-R1 | ecosystem: Host-associated > Plants > Phyllosphere > Stem > Wood/Secondary xylem...
CGCCGGGCCATTCCCGGCAAGCGGTCAAGCGACAACCCAGCAGCCAGTTACGGAATTTGATATCCGTCACAAATTATGGATTGACGGCTCCGTAACCTCTCCCATCTGTTGAAGCAAGCTCCCGAGCGGAGCCTGTCACAGTCCAGCCTACCACTCACGAAACCGGAGGCGGTTGCGATCGCCTCCCCCTGCCCGCGCGCCCGTGGTTGTCAGTTCGACCCGCAGGCTTACCCGACACAACCAGGAGACAACCCATGGACCTCAAGGACATCAGCTATCCCCAGTCGACCGCCCTCGTCACCGGCGGCAGCTCGGGCATCGGGCGCGCGATCGCCGCCGAGCTCGTCGCGCGGGGCGTCAAGAAGATCGTCATCGTCGCGCAGAACGCCGAGAAGCTGGAGCACGCCGCCTTCGAGATGCGGCAGGGCGCTGACGGCATCGACGTGCGCACGATCGCGATCGACCTGTCGAAGCACGACGCGCCTGCCGAGGTGCAGCGCCAGATCGAAGGCTGGGGATGGCAGGTGGACATCCTCGTCAACGGCGCGGGACTCGCACGCAAGCAGAAGTTCGCGATGAACAAGGAGAACGACGTCTCGCTTTTGATCGTCGACACCATGGTCCGTGCGGTCATCGACCTGTCGCTGCGCTTCCTGCCCCCCATGGTCGAGCGCGGCTACGGCGGCATCCTCAACGTCTGCTCGACGGCAGCCTACAACCCCGTTCCCTTCACCGCCCTGTACGCCGCCAGCAAGGCGTTCATGCTGTCGTGGTCGCAGGCGGTCCGCGAGGAGAACCGCGACACGGGCGTGCGCGTGGCCTGCATCGTGCCCGGCGTCACGGAAACCAACCTCGACGGTGACGGGCACGGCGAACGTCGCGGAGCACTCGACGCGGTGGGCATCGACCAGCCCGAGACCGTGGCGAAGGCGGCCGTGGACGCGCTTGAGGAGAACGCCGCGCAGAGCATCGTCGGAACCAACAACAAGCTGTTGCAGGTGGCTCAGGGACTGGTGCCGGACTCGATCATGGCACGCTTCGTTAGCAAGGCCCGCGGTGCGCCCGAAGAAAGCGACAACGTCGGCGCGTAGGCGGAAGCTAATCGGATCGAAGTGGACGACCTTGCGGAGGGTCGTCCGCAAATAACCCAGCCGAGCCGATCGGCGCCGGGACAGCGGACGCCGAGAAGCGGTCCATCCGCGGTCGACCCTTTTGAGACTTTCATCCTCTGATCTGAGAGCCTCGTCGAAGGACGTTCCAGCGAAACCCGCAATCGGAGACAAGAGATCTAGCTTCGCTCCCGTCGTTGGCCCCAGCGCAACGGAGGGTAGACTCGGCGTCGGTGACGAATCCTATTCGGGCAGCGTTCTTACCGTCCGGCAAGACAATCAGGAGAGGATGCATCCGTACCCTTGCCGGCCCGCCTCACCTGACGCACTTCATCATTCAGGCTGCGACTTTCGCCCCGTCGATGGCTCTGGCCAACAGCATTGGCAGCAGGCCGCCGGCCCGGAGCACCTCGACCTCGAGCGAGGTCTCGACCGCCGCGACGGCCTTGAAACCGTGGGGCGAGCCGTCGGCACGGCATATGCGCACCTCGACGCCCGTGCGCGGCGCGACACCCTGCGGATCGGCATCCACCTCGATGAAGTCGCTCGGTTGAAGGCACAACGTCTCCGGCGTAACCCCGACTGGAAGCCGCAGTGGCAGGACGCCCATGTTGATGAGGTTGGAGCGATGGATCCGCTCGAAGCCGACGGCGAGGACCGCACGCGTGCCGAGGAGCGCCGCGCCCTTGGCCGCCCAGTCGCGCGACGATCCCATCCCGTAGCGCTCGCCCGCGACGATGACGACGTTGGTGCCCTCCTCCTCGTAGCGGGCCGCTGCGCGCCAGAGCGGCATCTCCTCGCCCGATCCCGCATGGACCGTCGAACCCGGCGCGATGCCGAGTTCGAGGAGGTTCCGCACCGCCTTGGCCACGAAGAGCCCCCGCAGCATGGCCTCCCAGTTGCCGCGGCGGGAGGCATAGACGTTGAGATCCTTCGGGTCCTCGCCGCGCTCGACGAGGTAGCGAGCCGTCTCGCTGCCAGGCAGGACGGCGCTCGCGGGCGAGATGTGGTCCGTCGTGACGTCGTCCCCGACAACGAGGATGGGATGGGCGGCGTAGCGTCCGAGCCGCGTACCCTTGCCGGCCGCAGCGAACGGCGGACGCCGGATGTAGGTCGACGCGGGATCGAAGGGGAAGAGCGGTGTCGCCGGGGCTTCGAGCGCGGCCCAGTCCGCGCTGGCCTCGGCCTCGGCGTAGGCTTCGCCGAAGTCCGTCACGGCCCGGGCATCGGTGAGCGCCGCGTCGATCTCGTCCCCGCTCGGCCAGAGGTCGTCGAGGAAGACATCGCGCCCGTCCGCTGTCCGCGCGATGGCGTCCACGAGGATGTCTCGGTTCACGTCTCCTGCCAGCGCGAAGGCGACGACCAACGGGGGCGACGCTAGGAACCCTGCCTCTAATTGCGGATGCACCCGCCCCGGGAAGTTGCGGTTGCCGGACAGCACCGCGACCGGAAGGATGCCGCGCTCCGACATGGCCGCCGCGATAGCGGGCGGCAGCGGTCCCGAGTTGCCGATGCACGTAGTGCAACCGTACCCGACGATGCCGAAGCCGACCGCTTCCAGGTCCGCGAGGAGGCTCGCACGTCGGAGATAGCGCTCGGCCGTCGGCGAGCCCGGCGCCAAGGAGGTCTTCACCCATGGCTTCGGCACGAGACCGAGCGCCCGCGCCCTGCGGGCAAGCAGTCCGGCTGCGACAAGCAGACGGGGATCGGACGTGTTGGTGCAACTCGTGATCGCGGCGATCGCCACCGCGCCGTCGCCGGGGCCCTCTCCTTCTCCCGCGGGAGTGCGGGTCGCGTAGAGGGGAGCCATAGCCTGTGCCGTGCGACTGGCCGGAAGGCGGTCTTGCGGCCGCTGCGGCCCCGCGACGCTGACCTCGACCTCGGCGAGGTCGATCTCGACCACGTCCGAGAAGCGCGGCTCGGCGTCCGGATTGAACCAGAGGCCCTGCCGCCTCGCGTAGGCCTCCACCAGCGCGACGGCGTCCGTGGCGCGCCCCGTGTCGCGGAGGTAGCGGAGAGTCTCGTCGTCGATCGGGAAGTAGCCGGAGTTCGCGCCGAACTCCGGAGTCATGTTGGCGACGACGCAGCGGTCGCCGGCCGAAAGCGTCGAGACGCCTGGTCCGAAGAACTCCACGAAGCGGTCGGCGAGATCGATGCGACGCAGCCGCTCGGTCACCAGGAGCGCCAAGTCGGTGGAGGTCACGCCGGCGCGCAATCGTCCGGTCAGGCGCACGCCGACGACGTCGGGCACACGCATCATGACGGGCATGCCGAACATGACGCTCTCGGCCTCCAGCCCTCCGACGCCCCAGGCGAGGACGCCGATGCCGTTGACCATCGGCGTGTGGCTGTCGGTGCCGATCATCGCGTCGGGGATCGCCCAGCCTGCCCAGTCGCCCTCGCCTTCCGCCACGACGGTCGCGAGCCGCTCGAGGTTCAGCGTGTGCATGATGCCGGTGCCCGGCGGATGGACGCGGAAGCGCGAGAGGGTGTTGGTCGCCCACTTCATGAAGCGGTAGCGCTCGCCGTTGCGTCGCATCTCGCTCGCCATGTTGCGCCGGACGGCGCCGGCCTCTCCGAACACATCGACGGACAGTGAATGGTCGGTCGAGACGTCGACGGGCAGGACGGGGTTCAGCGTAGCGGGGTCGCCGCCCATCTCGGCGAGCGAGGCCCGCATGCCGGCGATGTCGACGAGGGCCGGGCCACAGGTCGTGTCGTGCATCAGCACGCGGACGGGAAGGAACGGGATCTCCTCCTCGCTCCGCCCGGCATCCAGCCAGCGCAGGATCGCGCCGCGCGACCGCTCGGCATCCTCGCCCGCGGTGCGCACAACGTTCTCGAGCAGGATGCGCAGGATGTGGGGGAGCCGCTCCAGCCGACCATCGGCCGCTGCGGCGAGGTCAACGATCCTAAGGGACCGCCCATCGAGATCCAGACGGGAGACGTTCGACATGGGAGCTCCTGCGGAGGTCTAGCCATCCTGCCGCACGGCCGGGGCGTCGCTATGCGACCAGCTTTGCGGGTACGGACAAGGGCGAGAAGCCCGTTCGGCAGAAAGTTACATGTCATATCATAAAATGCAATATGACCGGGGGTGTTACGCGCCGACGGACGGACTCTTGATCGCGCTGGCTCCAAGGATGTGAGCCCGAAGGAACTCCGACGCCTTGGGGCGGTCGCCCGCCTCGATGATGTCGAGGATCAAGAGGTGCTCCTTGGATTGGAGCGGCAGGCGGCCTCGGTCCGTCGTGATGCGGTACTCGAGCAAGCGCCGCAGGCGGTTCACCCGCGCCAGCGCGTCGACGAAGAAGGCGTTGTGACCGCAGCCGACGAGCATCTCGTGGAAGTGCGAGTTCAACTCGAACAGGTGTGCACGCGACATCCGCTCAAAGCCGCCGGCGAGGATCTCCTCCTGGTCGGCGCGCGCCTTCGCGAATGCCGCTGGATCGATGCGGAAGGTCGGAAGAAGGAGGTTCTGCGACTCGATCGCCGCCCGGAACTGGTAGGCTTCCTCGTAACTCTCCCTAGACATCAGGCGCGGTAGGAATTCCCAGCCGTTGCCCGGCCTCCGAGCCGCCCATCCCTCGTTCTGGACGCGGTTCAGAGTCTTGACGACCCGGGTGCGCGGGACGTCGTAAAGGCGCATCAGCTCGCTCTCGCTGACCTTGTCCGGCAGTTCGCCCGACAGGCATCCCTCGACCAGCGCGGCGTAGAAGGCGTCCTCCGGCTCGACGGCGGGCGTGGCCGCATGGCTCACCTCGGTCAGGTCGGTCGCGTCCCTGGCGAGGAAGTAGCCGCGGTTCGGCTCGAGGCGCACGATGCCGTCGGCCGCCATCTGCTTGAGCGCGGCGCTGACGGGCGCCCGCGAGACGCGGAGCGCGTCGGCGAGCCCCTGCGCGGGAAGGTGATGTCCTTCGCGTAGTCCCTTCTCGCGGATATGGGACAGGATCCTCGTTGTCGTCTGCGAGGAGAGGCTTGGCCTCGCCATGTCGTTCTCCGGTGTTCGGTCGGCGCCTTCGCTAGCACAGTTTTGCGAAGTAAGGAGATTTCCGCAAGTCTGTTGCTTTTACGATTTATATAATGCAATCGTGCTGCCCAAGGGACGAGACGGCGCCGAGCGCCGAGCGCCCGAACGGTGCCGACGGGAGGTCGGCTCGCTCCATCCTTGGGAGATCTGCATGACCCTTTTCACCCGCCGCCACCTTGTCGTCGCCATGGGTGCCGTCGCGCTCGCGGCGACGCTCTCGCTCCCGGCCGTCGCGCAGGACGCGCTACCCGAGCTGAAGATCATGGCCCCCGCCGGCGCCGGCGGGGGCTGGGACTCGGCCGCCCGCTCGCTCCAGCAGGTGATGACCAAGGTCGGCGCCGTCGGCAGCGTCCAGGTCACCAACGTGACGGGCGCCGGCGGCACCGTCGGGCTCGCGCAATTCGTGAACGACGCGGACGGCAGCGCGGACCAGACGATGGTCGGCGGCATCACCATGGTGGGCGCGATCATCTCCAACAAGGCGCCGGTCAACTTGTCCCAGGTCACTCCGCTCGCCCGCCTGACGGGCGATCCGCTGGTGATCGTGGTGCCGAAGGATTCGGAGCTGAAGACCGTCCAGGACCTCGCCAAGGCGGTGAAGGAGAACACCGCCTCGACGCTCTGGGCCGGCGGCTCGGCAGGCGGCGCCGACCACATCCTGGCGGCCCTCTTCGCCAAGGCCGCGGGCGCGAACCCCGCCGAGATCAACTATGTCGCCTTCTCCGGCGGCGGCGAGGCGCTCGCCGCCATGCTCGGGGGCCGCGTGACGGCGGGCATTTCCGGCTACGGCGAGTTCGAGGGGCAGATCAAGTCGGGCGACCTCCGGGCGCTCGCCCTGTCCTCGCCCGAGCGGTTGCCCAGCGTCGACGTTCCGACGCTGAAGGAGCAGGGCATGGACGTCGAGGTCGTCAACTGGCGCGGCATCTTCGCCGGCCCGAACATCTCGGCCGAGGACAAGGCGAAGCTCGCGGGCGCCGTCGAGAAGACCGTGAAGTCGCCCGAGTGGGCCGAGGTCCTGAAGGCACGCGGCTGGAGCGACTACTACGCCCCGTCCGATGAGTTCACCGCCTTCGTCGCCTCCGAGAACACACGCGTCCACGACGTCCTGAAGTCCATCGGGCTCGCCGACTGACAACATGCAGGGCGGCCGCACCGCGGTCGCTCCTCGTCCCGGCTGGGAGGCCGGGGCGTCCCGCCGCGATCGTGCGTCGGGCTCGTTCCTCGACACCATCGCTCCCCGGGAGGGTTCCGCATGTTCGCATGGCTTCGCATCTCGTCGGCCGCCGCTCTCGCCGGCGCCACCTTGGTCGGCCTCGTCCCGGCCTCGGCCCAGCAGTTCCCGTCGGGGACGGTGACGATCATCGTCCCGTTCGCCGCGGGCGGTGGCGTCGACGCCATCGCCCGCCTCGTCGCAGCCGACCTCGGCAAGGCGTGGAACGCCACGGTCCTCGTCGAGAACATGCCGGGCGGCAGCGGTATGATCGCGGGCCAGGCCCTGACGCGTGCCGCGCCCGACGGACAGACGCTGATGCTGGCGAGCGCCGGCGAGCTCGCCGTCAACACGACGCTCCTGGCCGACACCCTGAGCTACGACGTCGCCAAGGACTTCCAGCCCGTCGCCCTGGCCGCCAAGATCCCGAACGTCTTCGTGGTCGGCGCGTCCGGTCCCTACCAGACCGTGTCGGACGTGATCGCGGCAGCGAAGGCGGACCCCGGCGCCCTGACCTACGGCTCCAGCGGCATCGGCAACCCGCAGCACCTGACGGGCGCGCTCCTCGGCTACCGGGCCGGTGTCGAGCTCAGCCACGTCCCCTACAAGGGCTCGTCGCAGCAGATCCTCGACACGATGGGCGGCAACATCGACGGCACCTTCGCCAGCGCCGCCGCCGTGCTCGGCAACGTCAAGGATGGCACGCTGCGCCCGATCGCGGTGACGTCGAAGGAGCGGATGGCTGTCCTGCCGGACGTGCCGACGATGGCCGAGACCCCGGGCCTCGAGGGCTTCGAGCTGGTCAACTGGTTCGGCTTCGTGACCAACGCGGGCGTGCCCGCGGACCGCGTCGCCATGCTCCATGCCGAGATCGAGAAGTCGCTCGCCAGCGAGGCGACGAAGCAGCGTCTCGACGCCATCGGTGCCGAGTTCGTGCCGATGACGACGGAAGATTTTTCCGCCTTCCTGAAGGACGAGACCGCGAAGTTCGCCGGCGTCATCAAGGACGCCTCGATCAAGGCAGAGTGAGCGACGCGAGCCGGGACCCGTTCGGACCCGGCTTGCGTCCTCCACCGGGGAGCCTCACCGTGTTCCAGACCTATGCCTATATCGGTTGCCGCACCTCGCGCGAGCGCAACGCCCGTGGCACCGGGATCGGCGTCTTTGGCATCGACGACCAAGGCGCCTGGCATCCGCTTGGCGTCCGGGAGACGCTGCCGAACCCTTCCTACCTCACCGTCGACGCCAAAAGCCGCAACCTCTACGCGGTTCACGGGGACGGGAGTGAGCTGACCAGCTTACGCATTGAGCGGGACGGCTCGCTGACCGAGACCGGAACCGTCACCACGGCCGGTCTCAATCCGGTCGACGTCGTCCTCGACCCGACCGAGCGGTTCCTCGTCGTCACCAACCACCTGTCCGACGGGGTCGTCGTCCGACACCGCAATGACGACGGCTCGGTCGGTGAGATCGTGTCCTATGCATCGATCTCCGGGCGCCTCGGGCCGCATCGCGTCGAACAGCAGAGGGTCAAGCCGCACCAGGCGCGGTTCGACCGGAGCGGGCGGCGTCTCCTCCTGCCGAACAAGGGCAGCGACACGGTCGCCGTCCTCGACTTCGATCCGGAGAGCGGAACCCTGACCGACCGATCGGACCTCGCCGCCCATCTGCGCGAGGGATCCGGCCCCCGCAACGTCGTCGTCCACCCGGCCGCCGACGTCGCCTACGTCGTGTGCGAGCTCGACAGCACCGTCTGCGTCCTCACCGTAGCGGGCGATGGTCGGCTCATGCCGATCCAGGTCGTTTCCTGCCTGCCGGACGATGTTTTCGGCCCCTCCCGCGCTGCGAGCATCGTCCTGTCCGCACATGGTCGAAGCCTCCACGTGTCCAACCGAGGTCACGACAGCGTCTGCACCTTCGCGGTTCGGTCCGACGGTCGGCTGGAGCGTCCGCGCTGGACGTCGTCCGGCGGCAGGACGCCGCGCTTCGCCTGCCTCGACCGTGACGGCTCCCGGCTCCTCGTCGCCAACGAGGACAGCGACGCCATCGTCGCCCTGAGACCCGCGGAACCCGGGGTCGTCACGGTGACGGAAAGTCCCAGCCCGACCTGCATCGCCTTCGCCCGCCCTTGCCGTGACACCAGCCAGAGGCCGTCATGACCACTTCCAAGCTCCGGTCCTTCGACCGCCCGGCCGCCGTCGTAGGTGTGCTGCTCCTCGCCGTCGCCGCCGTCACGGCGTTCGACGCGAGCCGCATGTCCAAGGGGGCCCTCTACGGCATCGGCCCGACGGCGTTCCCGAACGTCCTCGCGGTCTTCTTCGCGGGGCTCGGGCTCGCCCACTTCGTCATCGCCTTCAAGGACGGGTTGCCGAAGCCCGACGAGGCCGACTGGACGGCCTTCGCATGGGTGTCCGGCGCCCTCCTCGCTCTGATCGCCTCGGTGGCGGCGGGCGGCGGCTTCATCCTCGGCGCGACGCTGCTCTTCGCGATGACCGCGCGTGCCTTCGGCCGCCGGGCGTTCCTGAAGGACGTGCTCATCGGCTTCGTGATCGGCCTCCTCGTCTTCCTCCTGTTCAACAACCTCCTCTCGCTGACCCTGCCCCAGGGCCCGCTCGAGCGCCTGCTCTAGGAGCGCCGCGATGGATTCCTTCTTCGCCCTCGGCCACGGCTTCCTCGTCGCGCTGGAGCCGTCCAACCTTCTCTTCGCCACCGTCGGCGTGCTGCTCGGCACCCTCGTCGGCGTCTTGCCCGGCATTGGGCCGGCGCTCACTGTCGCCCTGCTCCTGCCCGTCACCTTCAAGCTCGACCCGGGCGGTTCGATCATCATGTTCGCCGGCATCTACTACGGCGGCATGTACGGCGGCTCGACGACCTCGATCCTCCTGAACACGCCCGGCGAGAGCGCCTCCGTCGTCACGGCGCTCGAGGGCAACAAGATGGCCCGTTCGGGCCGCGGCGGCCCGGCGCTGGCCACGGCCGCCATCGGCTCCTTCGTCGCCGGCACGATCGCGACGGTCGGCCTCGCGTTCCTCGCGCCCCTCCTCGTCAAGATCGCCGTCGGCTTCGGCCCCTGGGACTACTTCGCGCTGATGGTGCTGGCCTTCGTCACGGTAGCGGCGACCTTCGGCTCCTCGCCGCTGCGCGGCCTCACCAGCCTTGCCTTCGGTCTCCTCCTCGGCCTCATGGGCATAGACCAGCTCACGGGCCAGGCCCGCATGACCTTCGGCGTGCCGCAGCTCCTCGACGGCATCGAGGTTACGACGCTCGCCGTCGGTCTCTTCGCCATCGGCGAGGCCCTGTTCGTCGCCTCGCGCCACCTGCACAATCCCGAGAAGCCGATCCCGATCAAGGGCTCGCTCTGGATGACGCGAGAAGACTGGAAGCGGTCGTGGAAGCCGTGGCTGCGCGGCGTCGGCTTCGGCTTCCCGATCGGCGCCCTGCCGGCCGGCGGCGCCGAGATCCCGACCTTCCTGTCCTACGCCACCGAGCGCAAGCTCACCAAGCATCCCGAGGAGTTCGGTATGGGCGCGATCGAGGGCGTCGCCGGCCCCGAGGCCGCCAACAACGCTTCGGCCGCAGGGACACTGGTGCCGCTCCTGACGCTCGGCCTGCCGACCTCGGCTACGGCCGCCATCATGCTCGCGGGCTTCCAGCAGTACGGCCTCCAGCCCGGCCCGCTCCTGTTCGCCAACTCGCCCGACCTCGTCTGGGGCCTCATCGCCAGCCTCTTCATCGCCAACGTCATGCTGGTGATCCTGAACCTGCCGCTGATCGGCCTCTGGGTGCGGCTCCTCGCCATCCCGATGCCCTGGCTCTATGCGGGCATCCTCGTCTTCGCCGCCATGGGCACGGTCGCTGCCAATCCGTCGGCGGTCGAGCTCGCGATCCTCGTCGTGTTCGGCTTCATCGGCTTCTTCATGCGGCGCTACGACTATCCCATTGCGCCCGCCGTGGTCGGACTGATCCTCGGCCCCATGGCCGACGCCCAGCTTCGCCGCTCGCTCCAGATGAGCCTCGGCGACCCGATGATCCTCCTGGAAAACCCGGGCTCTGCGACGCTTCTCGGAATCGCCGTTCTCGCTCTCCTAGCCCCGTTCGTCCTCAAGGGACTCGAGCGGTTCCAGATGCAGGAGGATTGAAACACGGTCTGCGGACCGAAAGTGTAAGCTGGAATGACCGCTACAAAGAAGCCCGGTCCGACAGCGGACGGTCCGCAAAACCCGATCAGGCCAATCGGCGCTAAGGAACAGGCCAATCGGCGCTAAGGAAACGGACGCCCGGAAGCAGCCTGACGGGTTTCGACCCATAGCTGCCTTCTGCACAGGATCGGAGGCGTCTCAAAAGCTGCCGTTCAACATCTGGCCGTGGAAGCCATACAAACCATTGTGGTTTCGCGTCGCCACGCCAACCGTTAGCTCCTCTTGGAATAAGAAGGCGGGCTTCGCGGGTAACGATCGAAGCGTCCATCGGCTCGTCAGATGTCGGCGCGGACGCCATCGGCGTAGATATGCGCGTGGTGGGAGGGCACGACGACGCGCAGTGCATTGGCTGGGATCGCGTACTCGCGTGGCAGTTTGGCCTTGAGCCGGGCGCCGTCAGCCAGTTCCAGTTCCACGACGCGAACATTGCCCTGATCCTGCACGCCTATCACTCGGGCGGACAGGCCCGTATCCGTCGCCATGAGCCGGATGTGCTCTGGACGGATTCCGACCGTCAGGGTGCCGCCGACGATTGTCGGCGCGTCGCGCCGGATGATCTCGCCGCCAATGCGGATCTCCCCGCCGGACTGCGTGGCGGGCACGAAGTTCATGCCAGGCGAGCCGATGAAGGTGCCGACATAGGCGTTGAGAGGGCGCTCGAATAGGTCCTCGGGCGTGCCGCGCTGAATGACGCGGCCGGCCTGCATCACGAGGATCTCGTCGGCGAAGGTCATCGCCTCGTTCTGGTCGTGGGTGACGTAGATGACGGTGTGGCGGGTGCGCTCGTTGGCCTGCTTGATGCGGCGTCGCAGATCGAACTTCATCTGCGGGTCGATGACGGTCAGCGGCTCGTCCATCAGGAGCGCGGCCACGTCGTCCCGCACGAGCCCGCGGCCAAGCGAGATGAGTTGCTTCTCGTCGGCCGTCAGCGACCGGGCCGAGCGGCCAAGGCGGGCGGTCAGGCCGAGGAGTTCGGCGACCTCCGACACGCGTCGCTCGATGCGCGCCTTGTCCCAGTTCCGGCATTTCAGGGGAAAGGCGAGATTCCCGAACACGGTCTTGGAGCGGTAGACGACGGGAAACTGGAAGACCTGCGCGATGTTGCGGTCGGCGATCGCGGCGCGCGTGACGTCCTGCTCGCCGAGCCGCACGCGCCCGTCCGAGGGAAACAGCAGTCCCGAGACGATGTTGAGCATCGTCGTCTTTCCGCAGCCCGAAGGCCCAAGGAGGGCATAGGTCTTTCCGTTCTCGAACAGGATGTCGGCGGGCTGGAGCGCATACGTTCGGCCGCCGTCGTAGGAATGGCCGACGCCGTCGAGATGGATCTGGGCCATCAGTGCTCTCCCTGCGAAGCGGCGCGCGGTGCGGCGAGAAGCTGCCCGTCGCCGTGGGCGGCGAAGCAGAATAGGCGGTGGGGCAGGATGCGGAACGTCAGGCTCGAGCCGTTGTGTACGATATGCACCCCTTCGCGCTGGATCGCGAGCGGTCCAAAGGGCGCGTCGAGATAGATGAAGCTCTCCGAGCCCGAGATCTCCGAATAGGTGACGAGGCCAGTGTCCTCCCCCTGGCCCGCCTCGATCTCACCGGCGCGGATGCCGAACCGGTAGCGGCCG
>Ga0325400_1005255_pt1 | contig 12161 bp, 10 predicted proteins | sample PopdelMetagenome_2_FD_205662 | JGI IMG/M metagenome (GOLD analysis project Ga0325400, IMG submission 205662) | Populus deltoides microbial communities from Bellville, Georgia, United States - Xylem-PdKOR-R1 | ecosystem: Host-associated > Plants > Phyllosphere > Stem > Wood/Secondary xylem...
TCGGAGAAGGACGAGGAGGACCTGCGCTTCGCCCTGAGCCTGTCCGTCGACTTCATCGCGCTGTCCTTCGTCCGCGACGCCGCCGACGTCGAGGACGTCCGGGCGATCATGCGGGAGGAGGGCAACCTGCTGCCGGTCATCGCCAAGATCGAGAAGCCGCAGGCCATCGACAACCTCGACGAGATCATCGACGCCTTCGACGGCTTCATGGTCGCCCGCGGCGACCTCGGGGTGGAGTGCCCGCTGGAGGACGTGCCGTTCCTGCAGAAGCGGATCATCGACAAGGCCCGGCTGCACGCCAAGCCGGTCATCGTGGCCACCCAGATGCTGGAGTCGATGGTCACCGCCCCCGCGCCGACCCGAGCCGAGACGAGCGACGTCGCCAACGCGGTGCTCGACGGCGCCGACGCGGTGATGCTGTCGGGGGAGACCAGCGTGGGCGACCACCCCGTCCACGTGGTCGAGACGATGGGCCGGATCATCGGCGCCACCGAGGCCCACGCCCTGGAGCCGCTCGACTTCGGGCACTTCGAGGAGATCGCCTGGGACCCGCACACCACGTCGGGCGTCATCGCGAAGGCCGCCGAGGAGGTCGCCTCCCGGGTCGGTGCCTCGCACGTGGTGGCCTTCACCCAGAGCGGCGACTCCGCCCGTCGGCTCTCCCGGCTGCGCAGCGCCATCCCGGTGCTGGCCTTCACCCCCGAGGGCCGCGTCCGCTCCCAGCTGTCGCTGAGCTGGGGCGTGGAGACCTTCAAGACCTCCCCGGTCGACCACACCGACGAGATGGTGCGCCAGGTCGACGAGCAGCTCCTCCAGATCGGGCGGGTCGAGGAGGGCGACCTCGTGGTCATCGTCGCCGGCAGCCCGCCCGGCATCCCCGGGTCGACCAACGCCCTGCGCATCCACAAGATGGGCGACGCCATCAACGAGGTGGCCCCGGCCTACCGTCGCCAGGCCTAGGCCCCGCTCGCGCTCACGACCGACCCGGGACGCACGACGGTGTGCCGCGTCGAGGGTGCCCGACCGGTCTACAACGTCTTCGACGCCCGGCTGAGGGCCCACGAAGACCTGGCGCTGACGTCCGCAGAGGTGGTGGGGGAGCGGGTGGAGCAGGTGGGTGCGGTCCTGACCGTCCCGCCGGTGGAGCGGGGCGGCGATATCATCTACGGCGGGAGCTCGGCAGGTCGCCTCGGCGCGAGCCTGCGGGACGCCGCGCAGCTCGACTGGCGGGGCCGGGCCGACGCGCCGGGCCACCGCTACGTCGCGGGCGACACAGCGCTGCTCCTCGCCCGCGTGCGAGTCGATCCGGGGCCGGGGCGGCCGGCCACCCTGACGGGGCTGACGGTGTCCTTCGTCGGCGTCACCGGGCAGGAGCGCACCGCGACGACGTCCCTCGATCTTACGTTCTCCGACCGGCCCTGCTGAGGCCGGGAGCTCAGTCGCCGACCCACTCCCGGGTGGCGTCGACGTCGGTGACGGTGCAGAGCTCCCCGGGGGGCTCGACCAGCAACGGCTGGGCGTACGTCGTGGCGGTGGTCTCCCCGTCCACCGACGACGTCAACGTCACCCCGTTCAGGTGACCGGATGCCGAGGGGTCCCGCAGGCGCAGCGCGACGAGCACCGCCTGCTGCCCGTCCTCGGGCGTGAGCGCCAGCCCCTCCAGCGGGCGGCGGTCGGCCCACCGGGCCAGGGAGTCGGCGAGGTCGGCGTTCGGCGCCGGAGGGTAGTCGGTGATCACGCCCTGCACCCCGGCCCGGCCTGCGAAGGCCACCACGGCCTCCTCGACGACCTCCAGGTTTACCGCGTCGACGGGGCGGGCTTGCTGCAGCACCGTCCCCGCCCCGGGGGCGGTCAGCGACCCGGGCAGCACGATGAGCTCCCCCTGCTCGTCACCGACGACGCACTGAGCGCGGGCCCCGGCCGGTGGAGACGCCTCCGGGCCCGCGCACCCGGCGGCCACGCACGCGACGACGACGAGGGCTGCTGCCGAGGTCCAGGCACGGCGGGAGCGCATCCGACCACGATCGCGCACCTGCATCCGGACCACCACCGGTCGACAGTGGAGATCCTCCGGCGCCAGGTGCCGGAACATCTCCTCTGTCGACGTGCCGGCCCACCTGACGGTGATCGACATTCGCAGGGTGCCCCGAGTGGGATTCGAACCCACACTGGATGGTGTTTGAGACCACGGCCTCTGCCGTTGGGCTATCGGGGCCTGGCGGCACACTACTGGCCCCGCGCCGCCGCTGCGCGCCGTACCCTGACGTCCGTGAGCACACCTGGCTCGACCCCGGCCCGACGCGTGGTGATCGCCGAGGACGAGCCGCTGATCCGGATGGACCTCGCCGAGATGCTGGTCGAGGAGGGGTACGACGTGGTGGGCCAGGCCGCGGACGGCCGGCGGGCGGTCGACCTGGCCGCCGAGCTGCGACCCGACCTCGTCGTCCTCGACGTGCAGATGCCGGTGCTGGACGGGATCTCCGCGGCCGAGGAGATCGCGGGGGCCCGGATCGCGCCGGTGGTGATGCTGACCGCCTACTCCCAGCGGGAGCTGGTCGAGCGGGCCCGCGACGCCGGGGCGATGGCCTACGTCACCAAGCCGTTCACCGCGGCCGACCTGGTGCCGGCCATCGAGATGGCGATGAGCCGGGCCGGCGAGATCGCCCACCTGGAGAGCGAGGTCTCCGACCTCACCGAGCGACTCGAGACCCGCAAGGCCGTCGACCGGGCCAAGGGGGTCCTGCAGGGGGAGCTGGGGCTCAGCGAGCCCGAGGCGTTCCGCTGGCTGCAGCGCACCGCGATGGACCTGCGCCGCTCGATGCGGGAGGTCGCCGAGGGTGTGCTCACCCACGGCGTGACGCAGCGCTGAGACCGCAGGAGACCGCGTCGTGGCACGGGAACGTCACAAGTTGACAACGGACGTGTCCGCGGCGGGGTGAGGGCCCTCGCGGCCATTACGTTACGGCCAGACGTCGGCGGGTGCCGCGTCTTTCCCTGAACCGGAGGCCCCATGAACCCCCTGAGCAAGAAGGCGCGACTCGGGATCGTCGCCGTCTCCAGCGCCCTGGTCCTCGCCGCCTGCGGCGGTGGCGGCGACGACGAGAGCGCCGGGTCCGGCAGCGACGACCCGTCGTCGTCGGCGAGCGCCGAGTCCGCCGGCATGCAGCTGTACTTCGTGGACGGCAACACCGCCAACTACAGCGAGGACTTCGACCCCGGCACCCTCGAGGGCGTCAAGGCGACCTACCCCGGTGCCGAGCTGGGCGACGAGTTCCGCGACCGCCTCCTCGAGGTCAACCCCGACCTGAAGGACTTCACCTACGGCCCGGAGTCCTACGACGCCACCATCGCCGCCGCCCTGGCCGCGATCGCCGCGGACAACGACTCGGGCACCGGCGTCGGCACCGAGATGGCCAACGTCACCGTCGAGGGCGAGAAGTGCGACAACTTCGCCGACTGCGCCGACCTGCTGGCCGACGGCACCGACATCGACTACGACGGCGTCTCGGGCCCGATCGACCTGAACTCCACCGGCTCCCCGTCGGCGGCCACGATCGGCATCTTCGAGTACGGCGAGGACAACAACTACTCGCCCGTCGACTTCGTCACCGGCCAGATCCCCGACGTCGACAGCGTCAAGGACAACCAGAAGATCTCCGGCCAGCCCGAGCAGGGCGACGGCACGTTCACCGTCGGCACGCTGCTGCCCTCCAGCGGCGACCTCGCCTTCCTCGGCCCCCCGGAGTTCGCCGGTGTCGACCTCGCGGTCCAGGAGATCAACGAGGCCGGCGGCGTGCTGGGCAAGGACGTCAAGCAGGTCCGGGGCGACTCGGGCGACGGCACCCCCAACATCGCGCCCTCGGAGACCGACAAGCTGCTCAGCGGCGGGTCCGACGTGATCATCGGGGCGGCCTCGTCCTCGGTGTCGCTCTCGGTGATCGACAAGATCACCCAGGCCGGCGTCGCGGAGATCTCCCCGGCCAACACCTCGACGGCGTTCGACACCTACGCCGACGGCGGGCTCTACTTCCGCACCGCCCCGTCCGACGTGCTGCAGGGCCAGGTCATGGCCTCGACCCTGATCAGCGACGGCAAGCAGAACGTCGCGATCCTGGCCCGCCAGGACTCCTACGGCGAGGCGCTGGCCGAGAACGTCCGTGACTTCTACACCGAGTCCGGCGGCAACGTCGTGTCCTACCAGCTGTACTCCCCGGAGGCGGCCAACTACAACGCCGAGGTGCAGGCCATCGCGGCCGAGGACCCCGACGCGATCGTCCTGATCGGGTTCGACGAGACCAAGAAGATCGTCCCGGCCCTCGGCCAGGAGGGTCTGGGCCAGGGCGACTGACCGCCCCGGCTCGAGTCGCAGGCTGACCTGCACGACCCGTTCCACGCAGGGCCCCGGGTGCGCCGCACCCGGGGCCCTGTGCCGTCTCCGGCGGCCGCCGTACGCCGTGCCGCCCCGATGCCTGACCGATGCCTGACCGATGCCTGACCGATGCCCTGACGCACGACGACGCCCGGCCCCCGCGAGGGGACCGGGCGTCGCGGCGTACGACGGCCGGGGTGTCCGGCCGCAGGTCAGTTCTTCTTGGCCAGGGTGCCCAGGTAGAGCTCGATGACCTTGGGGTCGTTGGCGAGCTGGTGACCGGTGGCGGTGTAGGCGTTGCGGCCGTGGTCGAGCACGTAGCCGCGGTCGCAGATCTGCAGGCACCGCGCGGCGTTCTGCTCGACCATCACGACGCTGACCCCGGCCTTGTTGATGGCCCGGGTCTGCACGAAGACCTCGTCCTGCATGGCGGGGGAGAGGCCGGCCGAGGGCTCGTCGAGCAGCAGCACCGACGGTTCCATCATCAGGGCGCGCCCCATGGCGACCATCTGCCGCTCGCCGCCCGAGAGCGAGCCGGCGCGCTGGGCGCGGCGGGTGCCGAGGGCGGGGAAGATGGAGGTGACGAAGTCGAACCGGTCCGAGAAGAGCTTCGGGGCCTGGTAGCAGCCCATCTGCAGGTTCTCGGCGATGGTCAGGCTCGGGAAGACGTTGTTGGTCTGCGGCACGAAGCCGATGCCCTTGGCGACCAGGGTGTCGGCACGCTCGTTGGTGATCTCGTCCCCGCGCAGCGTCACCGTGCCGGTGTGGATCTTGACCAGGCCGAATAGCGCCTTGAGCAGGGTCGACTTGCCGGCGCCGTTGGGGCCGATGATGCCGACCAGCTCGCCCGGCATGCAGTAGAGGTCCGCACCGTTGAGGATGTTGACGCCGGGCAGGTAGCCCGCGATGAGGTCGTCGGCGCGCAGGACCGCACCGTCGGCACGCGCCAGGTGGGTCTCGCGCGCCTCGCGGGCACGGCCCTCCGACGCCGGGTCGACGGCGGTCGTCTCGACGGGGTCGTCGTCGGTGCTCGAGCCCGAGGTGAGGACCTCGCTCGTCGGCCCGGTGGGCTCGGGGTGCGCGGGCCGCTCGGTCATCGCAGCTCCTCCTTCTCCTGGGCGATCTCCGCCTCGACCTCGGCCTCGAGGGCCGCCTGGTCGAGCTCGGTGATGTCGGTGTCGTGGTGGGCGCCGAGGTAGGCGTCGATGACGCGCTGGTCGGCCATGATCGAGTCCGGCGGACCCTCGGCGATCACCCGGCCCTGGGCCATGACCACGACCCAGTCGGAGATGTCGCGGACCATGTCCATGTCGTGCTCGACGAACAGCACGGTCATGCCGTCCTCACGCAGGGACTTCACGTGGCCGAGCAGCGACTGCTTCAGGGCGGGGTTCACCCCGGCCATCGGCTCGTCGAGCATGACCAGCTCGGGCTGGACCATCAGGGAGCGGGCCATCTCCAGCAGCTTGCGCTGGCCACCGGACAGCGACCCCGCGAAGTCGTCCTCCTTCGCGTCGAGCTTGAAGCGTCGCAGCAGGTCACGGGCGCGCTCGGTGTTGGCGGACTCCTGGCCGGCCCAGAGGAACCGGAACGGCCCGGCCCAGAACTTCTCGCCGAGCTGACCGGTCGCGCCCAGGCGCATGTTCTCCAGCACGGTCAGCTTGGAGAGCACCTTGGTGAGCTGGAAGGTCCGCACCATCCCGAGCCGCGCGATCTTGTTGGCCGCGACCCGGTTGAGGGACTTGCCGTTGAAGCTGCGGTCGCCGGTGTCCGGCTTGTCGAAGCCGGTCAGGAGGTTGAAGAACGTGGTCTTGCCCGCGCCGTTGGGTCCGATCAGCGCGGTGATCACGCCGCGCTGCAGCTCCAGGTGCTCGACGTCGACGGCCTTGAGCCCACCGAACTGGCGGGTGATGTTGCTGGCCACCACGATCGGGTCGGGCTTGGCCACACCGGGCTCGGTGGCCAGCCCCCGGAGCGCGGCGGCGCCGCGCTTCGACGTACCCACGGACGGGGTGGCTGTCGCGGGGCCGCCGCTGGCAGCGGTCGCGCCGGTGCCGCCTGCGGTGTCGGCAGCGTGCTTCGGGGTCTGCTCGTCAGCGGGCATCGAGTGCGATCTCCTTCTTGTCGCCGAAGATCCCCTGGGGTCGGAAGATCATCAGCAGCATCAGCGCGAGGCCGACGGCGGCGAACCGGATGTTGCCGATCCGGGTGTTGTCGAGCAGGAAGTCGGGGATGACGCTGCCGGACAGCATCGAGAGTGCCACCCCGAGGAAGGACAGCAGGCCCCAGAAGAGCACGGCCCCGAAGACCGGCGACAGCACCCGGGCGGCCCCGCCGAGGATGAGCATGGTGAAGGCGATGAAGGTGAAGTCGAGGTTGAAGCTGTCCGGCTGGACCGAGGCCAGGCCGAGCGCCCCGACGAACCCGCCGATCGAGCCGATCACGCCACCGAGGATCAGGGCCTGCATCTTGTAGGAGTAGACGCTCTTGCCCAGCGAGCGCACCGCCTCCTCGTCCTCGCGGATGCTCTTGAGGACTCGGCCCCAGGGGCTGCGCATGAGCAGGAACACCAGCAGGCACACCAGCGCGACCACGATCCACCCCACGGTCATCACCCAGAGGTCGTTGCGGTTGAAGGTCGCGAAGGAGCCGGAGTAGGGGTTCCAGCCGCGGAAGGTGTCGGTGAAGCCGCTGACCCCGTCGCGGGCGTTGAAGTACTGCTTAAACGAGGTCGAGAAGAAGAGCCTGAGGATCTCGGCCACCGCGATCGTGACGATCGCCAGGTAGTCGGCCCGGAGCCGCAGGGTGGGTGCGCCCATGATCAGCGCGAGCACGACGGCGGCGAGGATGCCGAGGATCAGCGCCGGGAGGAAGGGCACGCCGAAGGAGACGATGGCGACCGCCATCGCGTAGCTGCCCGCGGCCGCGAACGCGGCCTGACCGAAGTTGAGCAGCCCGGTGTAGCCGAAGTGGATGTTCAGACCCATCGCGGCGAGCACGTAGGAGATCGCCACGGGGGAGATCGCGTCGTGGAAGGGGGTGGTGAGCAGGTCCATGACTGTCCTTTCCTCCTCAGCCGATCCGTTCCCGGCGGCCGAGCAGGCCCTGGGGACGGAAGAGGAGGATGAGGATGAGCAGGAGCAGCGCTCCGGCGTTCTTGAGGTCCGAGGGGATCACGAGGGTCGACAGGTCGATCAGCACGCCGACGATGAGGCTGCCGACCACGGCGCCCCAGACCGAGCCGAACCCGCCGACGCAGCAGGCGGCGAAGAGCAGCAGCAGCACCAGCTGGCCGATCTGGTAGGTCACGCCGAGCTGGAAGCCGATGAACGCACCGGCCAAGGCGGCCAGCGCGGTGCCGGCGATCCAGACCAGCGAGATGACCCGGTCGACGTTGATGCCGGTCGAGGCGGCCAGCGCCGGGTTGTCGGCGACGGCCCGGGTGGCCCGGCCGAGCCGGGTCCGGCTGAGGGCGAAGATGACCACGCCCAGCACCACGATGGAGATCAGGGCCAGGACGATGTCGCGGTTGGTGTAGGTGAACAGGCCGGCGAAGCTCTTGCCCTCGGGGGTGAAGTACTCCTCGTAGGTCTCGGTGCGCGAGCCGGTGATGTAGGCGTAGACGTTGCGCAGGAAGAACTGGAGCCCGATGGTGACGATCATCGCCGCCACCAGCCCGATGCCGCGCTTGCGCAGCGGCCGCCACAGGATGCTGTCCTGCAGCCACCCGAAGCCCATCGCGAGCACCACCGCCAACGGCACGGCCAGGAGGAACGGCACCCCGGCCACGCTGCTGAGCAGGAAGCTGGCGATGGCCCCGAAGCTGACCAGCTCACCGTGGGCGAAGTTGGACAGCCCGGTGGTCCCGAAGATCATCGAGAGGCCGAGCGCGGCCATGGCCAGGAAGAGGCCGAAGAGGAGACCGGAGTAGATCAGCCCGGGCACCCGGTCCCACTTGGTCTCGATGTTGCGGTCGTCCGGTCCGATGAGGAACGTCGTGCTGAGCTGGGTGAGCGAGCCGGTCAGGGTGTTGGTCGTCGCCTGACCCTCGCGCAGGTCGACCCCGTCGGGCAGCGTGTCGGGGTCGATGCTGACCTTCACCGGTCCGAGGGGGGCAGGGAACTCGATCGAGAACGAGCCGTCGTCGTCGGTCTCGCCGGTGGTCTCCTCCCCGTCGCAGGTGGTGACCGTGATCTCGACACCGGGGACCGGTGCGCCGTCGTCGGCGGAGTTGACCAGACGGCCGCTGACGGTCTTGTCGATCGGGGTCCCCGAGCACGCCGCGCTCGCGGAGGCGGGGCCGGCGATCGCGGCGGTCCCGGCGACCAGCAGCCCGACCAGGACCAGCAGCGTCGAGGTGAGCGCAATGAGCCGGTGGGAGCCCGGCCGGGGGCCGGGTGGTCGGGGGTGGGGCCGTCGTACGGCGCCGAGGTGGCGGGTGTGCATGGGGCTCCTGTCGCCGTCGCGGTGAGGTCGACGGTGGGACCTCGACCGCGGAGCACAGTATTGCCCCCGGGGTGTCCAGGCGAGCGTCGACGTGTAACGACCTGGGAACGAACGACACGAGCCGGTCGCGGCGGGCGGGGCGGGTGGTGCTCCCGAGACGCCCCGAGGTGCCCCTGTCGGTCCGCCGGGCGCGTGCGTAGGGTGCGGGTCATGGCGCGCTCGACGGTGACCTTGCGGACCGCACGCGTCGAGGACGCCGAGGCCTTGGCGGTGCTGTGGTCCGACAGCCTGCGTCGCGCCGAGCACGAGGTCCAGGTCGCCGAGCTCGAGCAGATCATCACCGCGGGATCCGCCGACCCCGACCAGGAGATCCTGGTCGCCGAGCACGACGGCGACCTGGCGGGCGCGGTCGTCGTGCGGGTCGCCACGGTCAGCCCGCTCAACCTCGAGCGCAACGTGCAGGTCCTGGCCCTGCGGGTCTTCGACCGGCACCGCCGCAGAGGTGTGGGGCGCACCCTCGTCGAGGGTGCGGTGCAGTACGCCGAGGACGCCGGCGTCGCCCACTTGATGGCGACGGCGCTCTCCGGCTCCCGCGACGCCAACCGCTTCCTCGCCCGGCTCGCCCTCGGCCCGCAGGCCATGGTGCGGATGGGGTCGGTCGCCGGTGTGCGGGCCCGGCTCGGCACGTCGCGTCCGCTGCCGGCCACCGCGGGGCGGACGGCGCCCCGCACCCCGGCCGGCGAGCGCGAGCTCGGCCGGGTCCTCGCGGCCCGGCGCAGCCTGCGCCGCCAGCGCCCCGCGACCTGAAGCTCCCCGCTCGAGGCTCCTCTCACGGCTCGTCCCACCTCGATCGTCGGGGGGTCACGTTGGTCGAGGTGTGAAGGCCGCCAGGCCTGAGCCTCGAGGCCATCCGGGGCCGAGGTGGTGCCTCGATCGCCAGGTCTCGAGGGCCCCTCGCAGGGCTCGTCGCACCTCGACCAGCGTGTGTGGGCCACCGCTGGTCGAGCCGTGAGGAGTGGCAGCGACGAGCGAGTCGAGCCTCCTCCGGGCGGGGTCAGGCGCCGACGCTGGCCGCCGGCACCAGCGCGCAGGTGATCCGCGAGGTGCAGACCCGCTTGCCCCGGTCGTCGCTCACCACGATCTCGAAGGCGGCGGTCGACCGGCCGAGGTGGATCGGGGTCGCCACCGCGGTGACGACCCCGGAGCGCGCCGCCCGGTGGTGGGTGGCGTTGATGTCGACGCCCACCGCGACCTTGTCCAGGCCGCGGGCGTGCATCGCGGAGCCGACCGACCCGAGGGTCTCTGCGAGCACGACGGAGGCACCGCCGTGCAGCAGGCCGTAGGGCTGCTGGTTGCCCTCCACCGGCATCGTGGCCACGATCCGCTCGGGGGACAGCTCGGTGATCTCGATGCCCATCTTGTCGTTGAGGGTGCCCATCGGCATCACCTCCAGCCACTCCTCCAGGCTCTGCGGGGACCCGTCTCCGGTGCTCTGCTGGTCGCTCATGGGCGCCAGTCTCGCCCACCCGGGGACCGTCGGCGGGGTGACCTAGAGTCGCGGACGTGACCGAGGCACCCACCCGACCGCGTCTGCTCCTGCTCGACGGCCACTCCCTGGCCTACCGCGCGTTCTTCGCGCTGCCGGTCGACAACTTCTCGACCACCACGGGCCAGCACACCAACGCGGTCTACGGGTTCACCTCGATGCTGATCAACGTGCTCCGCGACGAGCAGCCGACCCACCTCGCCGTCGCCTTCGACGTGTCGCGGCAGACGTTCCGCTCCGAGGAGTACGCGGACTACAAGGCCAAGCGCAACAAGACCCCCGACGAGTTCTCCAGCCAGCTCCCGCTGATCGAGGAGGTGCTCGACGCGCTGCGTATCCCGTACCTGAAGAAGCCCGGCTTCGAGGCCGACGACATCATCGGCACCCTGGTCACCCAGGCGCTCGCCGACGACATGGAGGTCCTGGTCCTCACCGGCGACCGCGACTCCTTCCAGCTCGTCACCGAGCAGTCCACCGTTCTCTACCCGACGCGGGGGGTCTCCGAGCTGGCCCGGATGACCCCGGCGGCGGTGGAGGAGCGGTACGGCGTGCCGCCCGCCCGCTACCCCGAGCTGGCCGCGCTGGTCGGGGAGGACTCCGACAACCTGCCCGGCATCCCCGGGGTCGGGCCCAAGACCGCGGCGAAGTGGCTCACGACCTACGACGGCCTCGAGGGCGTGATCAACTCCGCCGACCAGGTCAAGGGCAAGGCCGGCGACAACCTGCGCGCCCATCTCTCCGACGTGATGCGCAACCGCCGCCTCAACGCCTTGGTCCTCGACCTCGACCTCGAGCTGACCCCCGCAGAGATGGCCGTGCGGCCCTGGGACCGCCAGGAGGTGCACACCCTGTTCGACGGCCTGGAGTTCCGGGTGCTGCGGGAGCGGCTGTTCGAGACCCTGGAGTCGGAAGAGGAGGTCGACGGCAGCGGCTTCGACCTCGACGGTGCAACCCTCGCCGCCGGGGCGGTCGCCGGGTGGCTGGCCGAGCACGCCGCCGACCCCGAGGCCCGCACCGGGGTGCACCTGCGCGGTCAGTGGGGCGCCGGCACCGGGCGGGTCGAGGGAGTGGCCCTGGCCACCGCCGGGGGAGCGGCGGCGTACGCCGACCTCGCGGTGCTCGACGCCGGCGACGAGACCGCTCTCGCGGGCTGGCTGGCCGACCCCGACCGTCCGAAGGTGCTGCACGACGCCAAGGGCCCGGCGCTGGCCCTGGCCGCGCAGGGGTGGCCGCTGGCCGGGCTGGTCTCCGACACCGCTCTGGCGGCCTACCTCGTGCGACCCGACCAGCGGTCCTACGACCTGGCCGACCTGACCCTGCGCTACCTCAAGCGTGAGCTGAGGGCCGAGGAGGCGCCGGCGGAGGAGGCGCTGTTCGACACCGGTGACGCCGAGGACCTCGCTGCGACGGCCATGCTGCACGCCCGGGCGGTCCTCGACCTCGCCGAGGCGCTGGACACCGCCGTCGAGGAGCACGCGGCCGGGCCGTTGCTGGCGCGGGTCGAGCTGCCGCTGGTGGGTCTGCTGGGCACGATGGAGCAGGTCGGCATCGCGGTCGACACCGCGCACCTGGAGGCGCTGCAGGCGCAGTTCGACGCCGAGGTGCGCCGGGCCGCCGACGCGGCGTACGCGACCATCGGCAAGGAGATCAACCTCGGGTCGCCCAAGCAGCTACAGACGGTGCTGTTCGACGAGCTGGGCATGCCCAAGACCAAGCGCACCAAGACCGGCTACACCACCGACGCCGACGCGCTGGCCGCGCTCTACGTCAAGACCGAGCACCCGTTCCTGGAGCACCTGC
>Ga0325400_1005258_pt1 | contig 12159 bp, 13 predicted proteins | sample PopdelMetagenome_2_FD_205662 | JGI IMG/M metagenome (GOLD analysis project Ga0325400, IMG submission 205662) | Populus deltoides microbial communities from Bellville, Georgia, United States - Xylem-PdKOR-R1 | ecosystem: Host-associated > Plants > Phyllosphere > Stem > Wood/Secondary xylem...
GCGCCTGCGAAACCGGTGATCACACCCGTCCCTCCCCCGGCCGGACCAGGCCCGACTCGTAGCTCAGGACCACGAGGCGGGCCCGGTCACCGGCACGGAGCTTGGCCAGCAACCGGCTGACGTACGTTCGCGCCGTCGCCGGACTCAACCCGAGTTCCGCTCCGATCTCGTCGTTGGACAACCCCACCCCCACCAGGCGCAGCACGTCGACCTCCCGCTCGGTCAGCCGTTGCAGGAGTTCCGGACGCCGGGGCACGACCTGGTCCGTGAACGTCGAGAACAACCGTCCCAGCACCGAGGGGGCCACCACGTGCTCGCCGGCCGACGCCCGCCGCACGGCCCGACGGAGTTCCTCGGGGGCCACGTCCTTGAGCAGGAAACCCGACGCCCCAGCGCGCAACGCCTCGAGCACGTCGGCGTCGTCGTCGAACGTCGTCAGCACCACGACGTGCACCGGGTCGAGGCGGGGTTCCGCGCGGATCTCCCGCAACGCCGCGACGCCGTCGAGCACGGGCATCCGCAGGTCCATCAGCACGACGTCGGGCACGTGCTGACGCACCGCCGAAACCCCCTGTCGGCCGTCCCCGGCGACGGCGACCACAGCGATGTCCCCGTCCTTGGCCACCAACGCCCGCAACCCCGTGACGACGAGCTCCTGATCGTCGACGACGACCACCCGGACGGGGTTCACGAGGCCGCCCGGTCCACGGGCAGCAGCACCCAGACGACGAAACCGTCCGCCACCGGACACGCTGTGAACTCGCCCCCGAGCAGCATCACCCGTTCCCGCAGACCGAGCAGACCGAACCCTTCGCCGGACTCCACCGGAGGCGTCCCGTGGTCCTCGACGGCGACCATCAGTCCGTCCTGGCGGTGCTCGAGCGTCACGACCACCCGGCGGTTGGCCGAATGTCTGACGACGTTCGTCAGCGCCTCCTGGACCACCCGGTAGGCGGCGGCCTGCACCGACGCTGGAACGTTCTGCGCCGCAACCGACCGCAGCGCGACATCGAGGCCGTCACGTCGCCCGGCCTCGGCCAGGTCGCTGATTCCGCGCAGGTCGAGAACTCCCGGTTCGGGGGTGGCGCGCAGAACCCTCACCATGCGCCGCAGGTCCGCCAGGGTGTCGGCACTCGCGCCGCGAATCCTGCTCAGGGCCTCCTGCGCTGTGCGGTTCCCCGGGTCCACCGCGTCGGCGGCGACGCCGGCGTGCAGGGCCACGACGGTCAAGGTGTGCCCGACGGAGTCGTGCAGGTCGCGGGAGATCGCCTGCCGTTCGGCCGCGACACGGGCGGCCGACTCTTCGGCGACCCGTTCCGCAGTCAGCCGGACGACCTCCGCCCGTCGTTCCTCGGCGAGCCGTCGGGCCCGGACGCTGTCCCCCAAGGCGACGGAGCCCGCGATGAGGGCGAGTTCGGCGAAGGACTGGTAGCCCAGGACGGTGGCGGGCTCGCTGACCTCGCGCCACCGGAACACCGTGGAGACGGTGAACAGCACGACCCCGGCTCCGATCGCCCACCGCAGCGCCCCCTGCTGAGCAGCCGACCACAAGGCGGCCACGACGGGGACGGCGACCCCCACGGGCGGCAGGTCGACCGCGTAGTAGGTGAACTCCCCGAGGACGGTCAGAGCCAGCACTGTGCGCGGACGGCGCCGACGGAACAGGACGAGCGCCCCGAAGAGCAGCGCGAACAGGTAGGCCAGCGGGTCGGTTGCCCCTGCGGCCGCGACGATGACGGCGACCGTCACCGCGACGGCGGCCCCGATGACCGCGTCGACGACCCGGGGGTCGACCTCGGCCCGTTCCACGCACCCACGGTAGTCAACGAGAGTCGCCGGGGGATCCGACGAACGGCGGGAACGATGTCGTCGGTGGGCGACAGTGCACTGCTCAGCCGAGGACCGCGCTCCACGACCGCAGCATCCGCCAGTGCATCCACCCCGCCATCGAGGCGGGCACCGCCGGCGCCAGGAACCGGGTCAGCGGGTCGGGCACCCGGTTCGTGCGTTCGCTGCTCGCGAGCCGCGACATCCGTCGCAGCTGCGGAACGCGACGACGTTCCAGCGCCCGCAGCGCGGCGGGGACGTCCGGGAGCGGGACCCCGCGCAGGGCCCGGGTCAGCGCCCAGGCGTCGTCCAGCGCCTGGTTCGCCCCCTGCGCCAGTGTCGGCGGCACGGCGTGCGCCGCATCCCCGACGAGCGTCACCGCTCCGGAACCCCACTGGGGCAACACCTCGTGCGTGACGTGCACGAACGTCCCGAACTCCTGCACCCGGTCCAGCACGGCCCGCACCGGCGCGGCGTAGCCGCCGAACTCCCGGCGAAGGAACTCGAGGTCCACCACCCCGCAGGAGGGCACCGGGAGATCGCACCACCACTGCAGGAGTTCCGGCCCGGCGGGCAGCAGTCCGCAGAGACCCGCCTCGCCCACGAACGACCACCCCGTCCCGTCCCGCAGCGGCGTCGGCAACGGGCCGGGGAGCAACGCCTGCACGGACATCCACCCGCTCACCCGCGCCGTTTCCGAGGAGACGAGTTCCCTGCGTACGACGGACCGGGCGCCGTCCGCCCCCACCAGCAGATCGGCGTCGATCTCCTGCGGCGAGACCACCCCGGAACCCCAGCGGACGTCGACGTCCCGCGCCAGCACCCGCAGCAGCTCCACCCGTGGCACCGAGCGGACGGGGTGTCCGCTGCGCCGGGCCATGAGGTCCAGGTCGGTGGTGAAGAGCGGGCGTCCGTCCGCGAGGCAGAACCTCAGCCTGCGGACCACCGCACCCAGCCGGGAGACGTCCACCCCGAGGTCGGCCAGAGCGGCCGCACCGTTGGGAAACACCGTCAGGGCGGCACCACCGGACGGCAGCTCGGGGTAGCGGTCGACGACGGTGACCTGCCAGTCCCGACGCAGTCCCGCGGCTACCGCCAACCCTGCGACTCCGGCACCGACGACGACGGCTCGAGGTCTGGTCACCACGTCAGTCTGCTGCACGAGCCGTTGCGCAACCAAGGGTTGCGCATCGAGTGGTGTCCGCCTACCGTCCCCCCATGACGATCGAACGGGAGATCCTCATCGACGCTCCACCGGCGACGGTCTACACCGTCGTCAGCGACCCGGCTCACATCACCACGTGGTGGCCGGACCGGGCCGAGTTCTCCCCCGTCCCCGGCGGCGAGGGCGCCATCGAGTTCGAAACCCCCGACGGGGTCGTCGTGCACCGCCTCACCGTGGTCGACGCCGTGCCACCTCGGTTGTTCTCCTTCCGTTGGACCGAACACCCGGACGGCAGCGACCTGCTGGTCACCTTCGAGATCACCCCCACCGCAACGGGTTCGAAACTCCTGCTGGTGGAGACCGGATTCCGCACGGACGCCGTGCGGGAGGACCACGAGCACGGCTGGAACCACTTCCTCCCGCGATTGGAACCGGTGCTCCGGTGATCGACGACACCCTGTGGTCGGCCGTCGGGGATCCCACCCGTCGCAAGGTCCTCGATCTGCTCGTCGCGGGCCCGGCGTCCCCGACGACCCTCGGTGAGCACCTGCCGGTCACCCGGCAGGCCGTCGCGAAACACCTCAAGGTCCTCCTCGACGCCGGTCTGGTCACCGTGACGACGAGCGGCCGCGAACGGCGCTACCAGATCCTGGACGACCGACTGCAGCAGGCGACGGAACAACTCACCACGGTCGCCTCCACATGGGACGGCCGGCTGCACCGCATCAAGAACCTGGCCGAAACCCTCCTCGACAAGGAGCCCCACCATGGCCCTACCCGAGATCGTCGACCGTGAGGTCTGGACCCGCGCCCGACGCGAACTCCTGGCCGCGGAGAAGGACCTGACGCGGCACCGGGACCGGGTCAGCACCGCCCGCCGGGAACTCCCGATGGTGCGGATCACCCAGGACTACCGGTTCCACGGACCCGACGGCGAGCGCACGCTGGAGGAACTCTTCCAGGGCCGACGCCAACTCATCGTCCACCACTTCATGTGGACCTACGACGTCGACCCCGAGGGGAACCGAACCCCGCGCGACACGGCCTGCCCCAGCTGTTCCTCAGGAGCGGACGGGATCGGGACCCTGCGGCAGCTGAACCGCCGGAACACCACCCTCGTCGGCGTCTCCACCGTGCCCTTCGCCCTCATCGACGCCTTCAAGGCCCGGATGGGATGGACGTTCCCGTGGTTCTCCTCTCACGGCAGCACGTTCAACCTCGACTTCCACGCGACGGTGGACGAACGTCTGGCCCCCGTCCAGATCCACCACCGCGACGCGGCGGAACTGGAAGTCACCGAGTTCGCCTGGAACCCGGGCCTGCGGGGCGACTGGCCCGGGATCAGCGTGTTCCTGCGGCACGACGGCGAGGTGTTCCACACGTACTCGACCTACGGCCGGGGCCTGGAGGAGTTCCACAACGACAACCCCTACCTCGACCTCACCCCGCTGGGCCGACAGGAGAGGTGGGAGAGGCCGACAGGGCGAGCCGTCCCCCTCGGGCTGCACGTGGGCGGGCCGAACCTGACCCTCAGCCGGCCGTGACACCATGCCCGGGTGTCGAGGTTCCAGCAGTCAAGATTCACATCGCTCCCCAAGGTCGAGCTCCACCTGCACGCCGAGGGGACCCTGGAGCCCGAGCTCGCCTTCGCGCTGGCCGAGCGCAACGGGGTCGAGCTCCCCTTCGCCTCGGTCGAGGACCTGCGGGCGGCCTACGACTTCACCGACCTGCAGTCGTTCCTGGACCTCTACTACGCCACGATGGCCGTCCTGCGCACCCGGCAGGACTTCCACGACCTGCTCTGGGCCTACCTGGAACGCTCTGCGGCGCAGGGCCTCCAGCACGTCGAGGCGTTCTTCGACCCGCAGGCCCACACCGCCCGCGGGGTACCGATCGACGACGTGATCCACGGCCTCGACGACGCGATGGTGCGGGCCCGCACCGAACTCGGGATCACCGGCGGACTCATCCTCTGCTTCCTGCGCGACCGCCCCGTCGAGGAGGCCGCGGCCACCCTGGAGTCCGCGATCCCGTTCCTGGACAAGATCATCGGCGTCGGCCTCGATTCCGCGGAGGTCGGTTTCCCGCCCGCTCCGTTCGCCCCGGTGTTCACCCGTGCGGCCGAACTCGGACTGCACCGCGTCGCCCACGCCGGCGAGGAGGCACCGGCGTGGTCGATCACGCAGGCCCTCGACACCCTCGGAGCCGAGCGCATCGACCACGGCGTGCGCTGCCTCGACGACCCGGCGGTGGTGGACCGTCTGGTCCGGGAGCAGGTGCCCCTGACGGTGTGCCCGCTGTCGAACCTGCGCCTGCAGGTCGTGCAGGACCTCGCCGACCACCCCCTGCCCGCGATGATCGCCGCCGGCCTCAAGGTCGGTCTGCACTCCGACGACCCGGCCTACTTCGGCGGCTACGTGGGCGACACCTTCGACGCCGTGGCCGACCGGCTGGGCCTCGACGACGCGACGACGCTCACGCTGGCCCGCAACGCGGCCGAAGGCTCGTTCGCCGCTCCCGCCCGCAAGGCGGAGCTGATGGCCGCCATCGAGGCCTGGCGTCCACACTCGTAGACAGCATTCTCATTCGTGACTTCCGCGTGTAGGGTCGGCCAAAACCGCCCCAGACATCGGAGTCCGGATGAGCCCCAGCAGCTACTCCCCCGACGACCTGCGCCGCGCCCTCGGCTCGGGTCTGCTGTCCTTCCCCGTCACCCACACCCGGGGCGACCTGTCGTTCGACGACGTCGCCTACCGAGACCACGTCGCGCACCTGTCCGGGTTCGGCGCGGCCGGGCTCTTCGCGGCCGGCGGCACGGGCGAGTTCCCGGCCCTGATGATCGAGGAGGTCCTCGCGATCGTCCGGGCGACCGTCGAGGCGAACGACGGAGCGAGCCCTGTCGTGGGGCCGGTCGGCTACGGCACCTCGACCGCGGTGGCCATGGCGCGCGACGTCGAGTCGGCCGGTGCGGACGGGATCTTCCTGCTCCCGCCGTACCTCAACGAACTCACCCAGGACGGCCTGTACGCGCACGTGGCCGCGGTCTGCCGGGCCACGTCGCTGGGCGTCGTCGTCTACCACCGGGCCAACGCGAAGTTCACGGCCCGCACCGTGAACCGGCTGGTCGAGGAGTTCGACAACTTCATCGGGTTCAAGGACGGCATCTGCGACATCGACCTGCTCGCCACCCTCTACGCCACCCACGGCGACCGCCTGGTCTACATCGGCGGGCTCCCCACAGCCGAGACGTACGCCCTGCCGTACCTCGAACTGGGCGCCACGACCTACTCGTCGGCGATCTTCAACTTCGCCCCGCGGTGGGCGACGGAGTTCTACTCCCTCGTGCGCGCGAAGGACCGGGACGGGGTCTACGACCGGCTGCGCGAGTTCGTCATCCCCTACCTCGACATCCGCAACCGGTCGGCCGGCTACCCCGTCTCGATCGTCAAGGCCGGGATGACGGCAGCCGGCCGGACGGCGGGGCCCGTGCGTCCGCCCTTGACCGATCTGAAACCCTCGGAACTGGCCGAGTTGACCGATCTGGTGAAGAAGGTGCTCTGATGGTGGAGTCGAACGACAGCACGATCCACGCGGTGGACCCGCGCAGCGGCGAGATCCTCGAACCCGGCTACCAGCCCGGCTCAGCGGCCGACGTCGACCGCGCGGCAAACGCTGCCGCCCAGGCGTTCCGTCCTTACCGTCAGCTCGACGCGAAGGCCCGGGCGGAGTTCCTGGACGCCGTCGCCGACGGCCTGACCGGGATCGCCGAGGAGATCGTCGCCATCGTCGGCGCCGAGACGGGGATCGCCGAACCCCGCATCCGGGGGGAACTCGGACGCACGACGAACCAGCTGCGGCTGTTCGCCGGCGTCGTGCGGGACGGGTCGTACACCGGCGTCCGGATCGAGACCGCCCTGCCCGACCGGACGCCGCTTCCCCGGCCGGACCTGCGTCAGCACAAGATCCCGCTCGGACCCGTCGCCGTCTTCGGGGCCAGCAACTTCCCCCTCGCCTTCTCCGTCGCCGGTGGCGACACGGCCTCCGCCCTGGCGGCGGGCTGCCCCGTCGTCGTCAAAGCCCACCCCTCGCACCCGGGGACGTCCGAACTCGTCGCGGGCGTCATCACCCGCACCGCCGCCGACCTCGGGTTGCCGGCCGGGGTGTTCTCGATGGTCCACGGCGGCGTGGAGGTGGGGACCGCCCTGGTGCAGCACCCGGCCATCAAGGCGGTGGGGTTCACCGGTTCCCGAGCCGGCGGGCTGGCGTTGCTGGCCGTCGCGAACGCGCGTCCGACGCCGATCCCCGTGTACGCCGAGATGTCCAGCATCAACCCGGTCGTGCTGCTGCCGGGGGCCCTGGCGGAACGCGGCTCGACCATCGGCCAGGGTTTCGTCGGATCCCTGACCACCGGGGTGGGGCAGTTGTGCACCAACCCCGGTCTCGTGTTCGCCGTGGACTCCCCTGCGCTGCAGGACTTCCTGGACGGTGCCGCCGACGCGGTGCAGGACTCGGCCGCCGCCCCGATGCTGTCGGCCGGGATCTGCGCCGCCTACGACGCGGGTGTGCAGGCGCTGCGCGAACACCCGGCGGTCGAGGAGATCGCCACCGGCGCGGACGATCAGTCCCTGTCGGCGGCCGGGGTGACCCACCTGTTCACCACGACCGCCGAGGCGTTCTCCGGGGATCCGGCGCTGAGCGCGGAGGTGTTCGGCGCGTCCTCGCTGATCGTCCGGGTTCCCGACGCCGCGCTGCTGCCGGAACTGCTGGAATCCCTCGAGGGTCAGCTCACCGCGACGATCCACCTCGCCGAGACCGACCCGACCCTGACCGAGGAGGACCTGGCCGCCGCGAACGAACTTCTGCCCATCCTGCAGGAGAAGGTCGGCCGGATCGTCGTCAACGGCTGGCCCACCGGCGTCGACGTCGGTACGGCGATGGTCCACGGCGGTCCGTTCCCGGCCACCAGCGACGGTCGGTCGACGTCCGTGGGAACCCTCGCGATCGACCGGTTCCTGCGCCCCCTCGCCTACCAGGACGTGCCCTCGACCCTGCTCCCACCGGATGTCCGGTGAGTGATGCCCCGGTCGTGGTCGGCGTCCGGGTCGTCCCGGTCGCCGGCCACGACGACATGCTGCTGAACCTGTCGGGCGCGCACGCGCCGTTCTTCACCCGCAACGTCGTCGTGCTCACCGACTCGGACGGCCGTACCGGCGTGGGCGAGGTTCCCGGCGGGGAACCCATCCGTCGCACGCTCGAGGAGGCCGGCGAACTCCTCGTCGGGCAACCCGTTGCCCGGTACCGCTCCCTGCTGGCGCAGGTGCAGCGCACGTTCGCCGGTCGTGACACCGGTGGCCGCGGGCTGCAGACCTTCGACCTGCGCACCACCGTCCACGTCGTCACCGGACTCGAGGCGGCGCTGCTGGACCTGTTCGGGAAGTTCTGCGGCCTGCCCGTCGCGGATCTGCTGGGCGAGGGACGACAGCGGGACCGGGTGCAGGCGCTCGGATACCTGTTCTTCGTCGGCGACCGCACGCGGACCGATCTGCCCTACCGCGCAGAACCGGAGGGTGACAACTGGACCCGACTGCGACACGAACCCGCGCTGGACGCCGACGCGGTGGTGACGCTCGCCCGGGCCGCGCAGGCGCGGTACGGGTTCGCCGACTTCAAGCTCAAGGGCGGAGTTCTCCCCGGGCCGCGGGAGGTCGAGGTCGTCGCCGCGTTGGCGACGGAATTCCCGCAGGCCCGGATCACCCTGGACCCCAACGGCGCCTGGCCCCTGGCCGACGCGATCTCCTACGGGCGGCAACTGCGTGACGTCCTCGCCTACGCCGAGGACCCGTGCGGCGCGGAAGGCGGGTACTCCGGCCGTGAGGTGATGGCCGAGTTCAAACGGGCCACCGGCCTGATGACGGCGACGAACATGATCGCCACCGACTGGCGCCAGCTCGGGCACGCGGTGCGGACGAACGCGGTCGACATCCCGCTGGCCGACCCGCACTTCTGGACGATGGCGGGATCGGTCCGGGTCGCGCAGCTGTGCGACGCCTGGGGCCTGACGTGGGGTTCGCACTCCAACAACCACTTCGACATCTCCCTGGCCATGTTCACCCACGTCGCCGCCGCCGCACCCGGGGACGTCACCGCGATCGACACCCACTGGATCTGGCAGGACGGCCAAGGCCTCACCCGCGCACCGCTGCAGATCCGCGACGGTTTCCTCGAGGTGCCTACCGCCCCCGGGCTGGGCGTGGAACTCGACGAGGAACAGCTCGCCGTCGCCCACGAGCTGTACCTGCGCGAAGGGCTCGGTGCGCGGGACGACTCGGTCGCCATGCAGTTCCTGGTCCCCGGCTGGAGTTTCGACCCCGGACGCCCTGCGTTGGACCGCCCGTGACCCCCTCCCACCCTTCGCCGTGATCATGAACTCGTCCATGATCACGGCGAAGGGTGGGAGGGGGTGTTGCAGACGGCGGGGCGTAGGGTCGCCGACGTGACCTCGGTGACGTGGGACCCCAGCCAGTACGCCCGGTTCTCCGCGCCCCGGGCCCGCCCGTTCCACGACCTCGTGGCTCAGATCGGAGCGCAGGACCCCGCCGTGGTGGTCGACCTCGGCTGCGGTCCGGGAAACCTCACGGTGGAGCTCGCTGTGCGCTGGCCGCGGGCGACTGTGCGAGGTTTCGACGCCTCCCCCGAGATGATCGCGAAGGCTCCGCAGGACGCGGGGGTCGAGTTCACGGTGGCGGACGCGGTCGACTTCGACGCGACGGGCGTCGACGTCCTGATCAGCAATGCCGTCCTGCAGTGGGTTCCGAGCCACCGCGAGCTGCTGCGGCGCTGGGCGTCCCAGCTGGTCCCGGGCGCGTGGCTGGCGTTCCAGGTCCCCTCGAACTTCGCAGCCCCGTCGCACGCCCTCATGCGGGAACTCGCGGGGTCCCCGTCGTGGCGGCACCGGCTGGCGGGGGTGCTGCGGGGCACCGAGTCGGTCGCCGACCCCGCGGAGTACCTCGACCTGCTGGCCGGATCGGGGATGCCGGCCGACGTCTGGCAGACCGAGTACCAGCACGTCCTGGCCGGGGAGGACCCCGTGCTGGAGTGGATGCGCGGGACGGGCCTGCGGCCGGTCCTGCAGGCTCTCGACCCGGCCTCCGCCGCAGAGTTCGAGCGCGAGTACGCCGCCCTGCTGCGCGAGGCCTACCCCGCCCGGGAGTACGGGACGCCGTTCGGTTTCCTGCGCACGTTCGCCGTCGCCGTCAAGGCGTGATGCGGACAGGCGTAGGCTCCGGCGCGACCCACACCACGTGCGAAGGAGCCCGACCGTGAAGACCATCCCCCTGGGTGGAACCGATGTGCAGGTCCCGAACGTCGTCCTCGGGCTGATGCGGATCGCCGAGATGCCGGACGAGGAGATCCGCACCCTCGTCGCCACCGGCCGCGAGGTCGGGATCACGATGATCGACCACGCCGACGTCTACGGCGGTTCGCTGCACCGCTGCGAGGAACGGTTCGCGCAGGCCGTGAAACTCAGCTCCTCGGAGCGCGAGCAGACCGTCATCCAGACCAAGTGCGGCATCGTGCCCGGCGAGGACGGCGCGCACTTCGACTTCTCCTACGAGCACATCATCGCCTCGGTCACCGGATCCCTGCGGGCCCTGGAGACCGACTACCTCGACGTCCTGCTGCTGCACCGTCCCGACGCTCTGGTCGAACCCGAGGACGTCGCCAAGGCCTTCGACGAACTGCACGCCGCGGGCAAGGTGAAGAACTTCGGGGTCTCGAACCAGACGCCGGGACAGCTGGACCTGCTGAAGAAGTTCGTGAAGCAGCCACTGGTGGCCAACCAGTTGCAGCTCTCGATCACCCACGCCCCGATCGTCGCCCAGGGGGTGGCGGCGAACATGCAGGACCTGGACCAGTCGATCTCCCGCGACTCCGGGATCCTGGACTACTGCCGGCTGCACGACATCACGGTCCAGGCCTGGTCGCCGTTCCAGGCCGGGTTCTTCAACGGGGTGTTCCTGGACAACCCCGAGTACCCCGAACTGAACCGCGTGCTCGAACGTCTCGCGGCCGCGTACGACGTCCCGACCCTGGCCATCGCGACGGCGTGGATCACCCGGCACCCGGCGAACATGCAGGTGGTGCTGGGGACGACGAACCCCGACCGGGTGCGGGCGGCGGCGCAGGGTTCGGACGTCCCCCTCACGCGCGCGGAGTGGTACGAACTCTTCCGCGCCGCCGGCTACAAGGTCCCCTGAGAGTTCAGGGGTAGACGAGGGACGTGATCTGACCGCGCATCGGCTGCGCGGTCAGCACGTTCCCGAACAACCACCCGGGCGAGTCCACGACGACCTTGTGGCCGAGCAGCGAGGTCCACGTCGACAGGGTCTCGAGCTGGGCATACGTGGTCTCGTGGGCCCCGGAGTCGAGCAGCACCAGGATCGTGTCCGCCTCGAGGAGCTGCAGTTCCTCGAGACCCACGAACACGTTGCTGGTGCGCTCGTCAGGTCAGCCGCCCCTGACCGGCAGCTGTCGATCGGTTGTGAGCAGGAGCACTCGGAGGTCCGTCCGGCCCGAGGCTCAGCGTGCCCCCGATCGCCAGTTCCACGGCACCCTCGACACCGAGCGCCCGCGCGTTCCGCACGAACCGCGGCCCGGGCTCGACGAACCGGTCCCCCATCGTCCGGCTGAGCGCAATGGGGTGCAGCGTGCCCCAGTGCACGGGGATCGAGACGTGCGGTCGCACGCGGGCGACCAGGTCGGCGGCCTGTCGGGGGTCGAGGTGGTGCGGGCCCAACGTGTGCCCCCAGCCGCCGACCGGGACGAGCGCGACGTCCGGGCTGCGCCGCCCGGCCGCCAGGACCGCGTCGGCCTCCTCGAACTCCCCCGTGTCTCCGATCGCCCAGAGGAGCAGGTCGGTGGAACTGCGGTCCGGGAACACCCCCGGCACCCGGACGAGGTGCTCCACCGCCAGCGCGTCCAGGGGGGCCCGGGACAGACCACTGCCTGTGCGGTGCCCCGCGTGGTGGGCAGGCAGCGCGTGCACCTCGACCGCCCCGCAGGCGAACTCGAACTCCCTGCGCCCGTGGACCGGGACCTCGACCACGTGCGTGGTCGACAGCCCGAGTTTCCACCGCACCCAGTCCGAACTCCCGGGCGGGGTGAGG
>Ga0325400_1005260_pt1 | contig 12157 bp, 7 predicted proteins | sample PopdelMetagenome_2_FD_205662 | JGI IMG/M metagenome (GOLD analysis project Ga0325400, IMG submission 205662) | Populus deltoides microbial communities from Bellville, Georgia, United States - Xylem-PdKOR-R1 | ecosystem: Host-associated > Plants > Phyllosphere > Stem > Wood/Secondary xylem...
AATATATCTCCTGGTTTTAGTAGTAGAGGAAGAGGATGAGATGGTGAATACCGTAGCAGAAGAAGAACAAGAAGAGAGAATCATTTTTTTTTTTTTTTTGGGGGAAAGATTATCAAATTGTTAAAAGACAAGAAAAGGAGAGAAGAAAAGTGTGAGTTGATTTGATTTTATTATTTTAAGGTAAGGAAATGGAAATGGGAACTGTGAAATTGACAAGCAGAGTAATGGTGATGTTTGTGGTTGGATTCGGACAGACTCCGTTTGGTATCTAGTTGTGTGTTTTGAGATATTTTTTATTTGACTATAATTTTAAAAATTATTTAATTTTATTTTTTAAACTTAGGGTAAAAATTTAGATATAAGAAAAATTAATATTTGTTAATGCATTGTATGGTATTTTTATAAAAATAAAATAAAATATATTTAATGCAACAGCGGCTTAAAAGATTTATGACGTGGTAATTGATTTATCAAACTCTTAATCATCCAAAGATTGTAATCTTATAGCGTGATTAAATTTTTAAAATGTAAAAAAATTGTTAAGAGTGTTATAGTGTTTTAAAATGTAAAAAGATGGTTAAGAGTGTGGTAATTTTTTTTTGTGTTATTAATTCTAACTTAACAGATGAATTTTAAAATCTCATAACCTAATTCTTTGTCTAACTTGAGTTTCAAACGAAATCATACGGGAGTTTATTCGAATTAAATTAATTGATTTCATAAATCAAAATGCAATTTTAATTACCAGTGAAAACACGACTTAGTTTTTAATAAAATTTCAAGATAATAACTTTTTTCAAAAAACTATTAAGATAATGACAGATCAATTTCAATTCCTAAGTAAACTATGTCATGTACTTCATTGAGTTTAATAATTTATTTTTTATATTAAATGATTACAAAATTGAGGACCAATTTAAAAATAAAAACTTATTTGAAACAATGATAACTCTAAAGAAAGCAAAAAACAAATCATGCAGTTTATTTTCTAATCAATTCAATATTTAAGGATAAAATAAAAAAAATTAAAATAATTAACAAACCAAAAACCAAAAAAAAATATTTGGTTAATGGGTGAACTCCCCAAACTTATGAATCGGGTAACTCGAACTAATACACCAAATCTGTCAACCGGGTTATGGACTCCAGTGAGATTATAATTTTTTTCAAAATTTTTTTTTACTTAACCACATGATAAAAAAAATATACAATCATAAAATAAAACATCAATCTAATACTGAGATGTTTTAAAAAATTAAGAGATAAATGAAGATCAAAATATTTAACATCGCAACATAGGTAATTTACCATGTTATGTTTAATGAATTTTTCTTTCAAAATAAATTTATAATAGAAAAACATATAAAATTTGTAATAGAAACCGAGACACATAAAATTTATTGAATAAAAACAAAAACAAATGCAAGGATGCACATTGAAAAAAAAATCTTATAAAAATCAATATTAAAAAAAATTAATATATATAAATTTAAAAAATCACAAGAATCATACCTATATCTTTACAAAATAAACACAACATTCATGAGCGGTTGATCGGTGAGGACATTCGACGTCCGCATCCAGCGCATGTGCCTGGAAACAAAAGGGAACAATCAAGTCATGTCATTGATGGGGTGGTATTGATAAGGGACAACATACATAATGAACTCAGTTTGGAGTTACAGACAACCTAACTAAAGCAACTAATAAACGAAATTGCATCTATATAGAAGGAACTCAACTCTTCAGCTATTGGAGGTCCTAATGCTAAGCTCCCGAAGGGCTTCTTTCTCTGTTGCTACTGTAGCTAATCTGCTTTCTCACTAAGAGCATCTCTAATGTAAAATGTTATTTTGAAAAGCTAAATTTTTAAAATAGCATTTTGAATAATATAAATATGGTTTTATTTATCGTATCTACTCCAATGGAAAAAAAGTCATTTGAAGAGTCATTTATATTGGAGTGAAAGAAACAAGTGTTTTATTAGTTCTTAATAAATTTGATGTTTTTTTTTCCACATGGCTACATTTAATTGGTTTATTTTTTTAGTGGCCCCACTTTGTTGGTTTTGGCTCTTTTAAGAGATATGTAGGAATAACATTTGTGAAAGAGAAAATGCATTTTAGCATTTTGTTTAGCACTTCCTTTGGAGTGTGCAAAATAAACATAAAAAAGCTAAAATAATATTTTTTAATATTTAGCTTTCCATTTAGCACACCTATTAGAGATGCTCTAATAGCTTACCAATCGAGAGCTAAAAGCTTCCAATTGGCCCCTTGACCTATATTTATATCGTTTGGAGTCTATGTTGAGTTTGGGTATAACGTGTGAAGCTTAAATAAAGTTTTCTAAGGGTCACCACTCCCCATCTTTATTTATCGTCACGCCTAAGTATGAAGGAAGGAGAAACAGGTGGGATCTCCTCTAAAAGTTGAAGTCCCACCCCGCCACATGAATCCCCTATTCATACCAAGCAACCATTGAGTTACTGGATACCGCTTGAGAAATCGCTTATGCAAGTTAGCTCAGGCACCATTCCCATAGTACAGGGGAACTGGGCTCAATAAGGTTCAATGGTCACTTATGCAATTCAAAAAGAACCCCTGAGTAGTTTGATGCATTAGCTGACCTCAGTAAGGTTCACCCTTCCTTATGCAATTCGAACTACTCAATATCATTAAAAAAAATCATCACAGATTAATTAAAAAATAAACCCAAAATTTATTTGAAAAAAATTCAACTAATGCATTATTTTAAAAAAAATCAATTTTTTTTAAATTTAGGCATGCAATGTCTAACCCAATTAAGCAACGACCCATATGCGGCCCTATAATGTTTTTAAGTTTAATAGGGTGGACGATACGTCGTCCGTCTTATGCATCAGAAAAAAAAAAAAAAGAAATGATGCATCATATGTTCATCCCTAGAATCCGGCCACTATAATGGCCAGAAAAATAAGGTCATTTTTTTAGCTAAAAACTCATTTTCAATCTATTTTTGACTTAAAACACTTAGGAAACACCTTAGAGACTCTTTTAAATCAATCTATAACAACAAAAAACATAAAAACAACCCTAAAACCCGAAATAAAACACAATTCCTAATCTCACATATGATTTTTAGGTATTTTCAAGGTAAAAAAATACATAATCTTAACTCTCCTCATCATATGGAACCATTTGACACAAAAAAATAACCGTTTTAATGGCTGAATTCCTCACCAACGGACACTTTCTCTTTCTATGTCAAAATCCGGCGACATCCTTTCTCTCCAACCAAAAAAGAACTGAAAATAAGTAAAATAAAGTTCGGTACCAAAAAACAAAGTTCCTAACCAATTTTTAGGTATTTTCAAGGTAAAAAAATACATAATCTTAACTCCCCTCATCATATGGAACCATTTGACACAAAAAAATAACCGTTTTAATGGCTGAATTCCTCACCAACGGACACTTTCTCTCTCTATGTCAAAATCTGGCGACATCCTTTCTCTCCAACCAAAAAAGAACTGAAAATAAGTAAAATAAAGTTCGGTATCAAAAAACAAATTTCCTAACCAATTTTGTAAAATCCAAGTAATCAGTCACCTAATAGCTAAGAAAGATTGGGTTTTCAAATGAATTTTTGATAAAAAATTTCATTCCACCACCTATATTACCTGTTTTTTTTTCACTTTAGTCCCCTTTCTTTCAATTCAACACTCTCTTACAGAAAAACCTGTAATTAGGCTCTAATTTGGTCTCAAAAAGGCTCAATTGTGCAAAAACAATCAAAGGATCAAATTGAAAACTTTCAAAATTTGCACTATTGTAATCCATGGTAAAATGTGAGAGTGTGAACAATGTTTTTATGAATAGTAAAAACACCACACGTTTTAGCTTTATGTTCTAGCTATTTAACTTGCACTTCACCGCAGGTTATAATTTTTTTTTTTAAAATATTGGGTATGCAGGTTGCGTCAATATGTTTTTACATAAAAAGTTCAAAGTATAAATTAAAAAGCCTATACAAACAAGATCACACGGTATATTTAAATAAATGAAAGATAAATCTACACCCTAAAAAATCTATGACTTAAAAATAAACACAAATGAAACTGACTGAATGAACTCACGTCATAAAAAGTATTACGCAAGGCCGAATGCATCAACAATATAATTTTAAAATGAATATTTCTTATTTTAAAAAATAAACTTCATTTGTATAAAAAAAAATTATAGATCAATTAAAATAATAACTTGAAAAATAAAATAGGAACATGAAAATTGAAAATACTTATATTAAAAAATGACATGCAAAAACGTGACCTAGTTCATGAGACCGAGATAAAACCATAAAAAAACTTGAAGATAATCACAGAACCAATATTAAAAAAAAATTAATGTAGAAGCTGAATTCCAAACAAATTAAATATCGAAAGATGAAATTAGAAAAAAAAAATTTATTACATAAAAGGAAAAAAAAATGAGGGTGAGAAAAAAAATTAATTAAAGGAATAAAAATTTTCAATTGGAGGGTTTAATTGAATTAAAAACTAGCTTTAATAAAAGGAAAAAAAATCAAAAGAATGATGGTCAAACTAAAAAAAATAAAGCAACATAAAACTTGATTGAAGGATGAAATTGAAAGAAAAAAAACTTCAACAAAAGTGTCAATGAAAAAATTAAAAATTTTAAAAAATAAGGATTGAAATGAAAAATCAAAATATGAGAAATTACAATTGAAGGACTAAATTGAAAAGAATAAAAACTTCTATAAATGGAAAATAAACGAAATAAGAAACTAATAGAATGAGGACTGAAATTGAAAAGTAAGAAACAAAGAGGACAACGGTGTATATTACCTATCAGGAGAGAGAAAAGAAGGGGGGAAATTCAAAAGACCACTAGCAACAATCCAACCACCGTCAGCTGCCACGAGCCACTCCAAATGAAAGAGGACACGATGACGCATATAGGAAAATGATGAAAGGCCAATTAGGTCCATTGGTTGACATCACACGCGTCGTTTGAATAACACGGATGCCACTCACGTGTTAAGCACGCTCCAACAACTTTAGGCATTAAAAGATTTGAGAAAAATGTGAAATACCAAAATACCCCCACAACCCGACAATTACACAAAATACCCATACGAAAGTAAAAACAAAATACCCCAAAATGTTAAGCTTATGTTTTGTCTCTTTCAAGGTTAAAGATATAATTGCACTGTACATTGAAATTCAAAAATCTAAACAAGGAGAAAATGTGTATTTTTACTTTTAAGAAGCTTATGCAAAGTTATGAAAGTTTTTGGTCAACAATTTTTTATTTTATTATTTTTAGGGGCAAAATAATATTTTTACTGTAAAAAAAAAAAATATCAACACCCCACCCAAAACGCTTAATTTCTTTGGACCAAAGGATACAAAGATAATTTTACTACAGCTTAAAACATATTTTATTGTAGATTGGGGTACAGTAAACAAAGCAATTTATTTTTTTTAGATAATAATAATAATAATATCACCACTAGGCTCATGCATGCAAGTAGCATAAAGAAACAAGATAATTGAATACAAAAATAAAATAAATAAGGGAAACAAAAGGGAAGGGTCCTAATCAAAAGGTAGGAAGGGAGTAGGGACTGTAGAGTGGAGCAGGGTACGAGTTTCAAGTTTTATTAATATTAATATTATTATTTAGTTATGGTCTATTTCAATCAACTTGCCCAAAAAAACAAAGTACTTTTGAGTTTTCAGTGATTGTTTTTGGTTTATGATTCATTTATTGATTTTAGCTAGCCTCGATTGTGTGGATAAGTACACTGCTGATTCTATGCCCCAAGCCACTACTCCTTTTTTCTTCTGTTTTTGTTTTAGCATACCAGTTTCTCCCCTCGAATCTATGAATGAACCCTTTTAATAATACAATTGAGAAAAGAGGATCGAAAAGAAACTTTCTAAGCTTGGCCTTTACATTAGGACATGTGGCATTGCCGATCAAATCGATTTTTCCTTTATTACTTGGTTAAATACAGAAGAAGCTTTCACAGTAAGTGTTATAATCCATGTCGGCATCTGCCACTGTTCATTCATGTATTTGTTGTCATTGTGTATATACATTGAATTTGTGACAGGTTGGATATTCTTTAGTATCTAGAACTCAAAAGATCATAAGAAAGGAGAAGACTTGCAACCATATCATATAGATGATGATCATAATGCCCCTTTTCAGTTGTGATTTTCCTGGGAATGTGTAATTGACAGTTTGATCCAAGATTTTCTTTTCTGGGGTGGGGGGTCATAGATTTAAATCCCAAGATCATCCCGCAATTATAAGCTTAATTCATCAATCAATGTAAAAATACAACACAACTTTTTGGCATAATAAAGCAATGGATATGAATATCCAAAATAAAATAAAACTGGTGGCAATAACTGGCAGGCCATATCAGCCCTGAGATTGTAAGTGTCGTATACTCCAGGCCCCAAACCAGTTATGTCAATCACATACTGTATTTTATTCATGATGAAATCAAGAGAGTAGAAAGTTTAAGCCTTGCCTGATCACTGATTACACGCACATATATGTGTTCACGCTCCCATGCAGTTACCTCCACTATCAGATCCTGAATCTAGCAAGATTCCCAAAACTAAGGAAAATGAAGGAAGAAAGCCTTTCATACCCAAAAACATGGCTAATCTTGGCTTTGAACTAAAGGGCTTGAGATTATGTTTACATTAGTCGAATAGATGGAGAATTGACATTTCTTGGTCTGTTTTCTTTCTTCTTTCCATTGGTGTCCCTACGATGTCTGATCACTTCCTTCTTTCTTGTTCCAATTGTATGATGCTGTGGTCCAATTATCTCTTTCAATATTGGCTACCATTTCATTTATTTGTCTCCCTAATTGGTCTCATAACTATAGGATTAAAATATTTCTCTTATTGGATAAATTGGATGGTGAGAGTGAGAGGATTCAACAAAGATGTCGGCAGCTATGCTCCATTAATCTAGTGACAGGGCTCTTCATATGCCTGCGTGGTGCAACTCCTATCTTTTATTGTCCCAATCTCCCAATTGTTACTCACTAACTCTAACTGCGACGTGCGAGTATATTTGTATAATCCAAATCTGAAAATAGTGAACTTAAATTTAGGTTTTAGATCTCAAATAGGTTATAGAAACAGAAACTTAGAAGTGATCATTAAACACTGAAACCTGCAGACTTACATTCATTGGATCCGTATGTACATAGATGAGAACATTTTCAGCTATAATCCACAAACCAATTGTAATGATGGAAAGATATTCAGCACCACGATCACGAATATAAACATATCCACTTGCCTACAAATTACTATTTGTTGAAGACTGCTTCAAGAATCCAGGAGTCCTGTTTTTTCTATTCTGTTATCATCATATAAATGTTGAGCTAGTCTATAGGAACAGATTAGTTTAGTTAAGATATTATTTGCAGATTTGATGCTTTATTATAGCATTTCGGTTGTTTGTTTTTCCTATAAATGTAATGAAGTTTTAATGAATAAAATAGTAACTCAAGGCTGTACAACAATAGCATACTATTATCATAAAATTCTCTCCAGTTTTCTTTTCTTTTCTTCCTTTTAAAATCAACAATTGGTATAGGAGCACTTTGTCTTAAGAAACCAGCAATGGAAGTTAAAGCAAGCTTCTCTCATGTAACCCCTCATATCTTTGATGGAGAGAATTATCGGCTTTTAGATGTAAAAATAAAAACTTATTTGGAATCATTAGATCTTTGGGAAGCTCTTAAAGAGGATTATGATGTTCCTCCATTACCAAATAACCCAACCATTACTCATATCAAAAGCCACAAAGAAAGAAAAATAAAAAAATCAAAATCAAAAGCATACTTGTTTGTTGTTGTTTCAACAACCATTTTCATAAAAATCATGTCTCTCAAATCAGCAAAGCAAAGCAAAGCAAAGGATGTCTCCGACTATCTATAGAAAGAATATGCAAGAGATGAGAAAGGATACGTGTCATGCAAGTGCTGAATTTAATAAGAGAATTTAAGCTACAAAGAATGAAAGAATCTAATACTATCAAGGAGTACTCATATATATTGTTTGTTATAGTTAGCAAGGTCAGATTACTTGGTACGACATTCACAAACTCAATCACTTCTTTGAAGAACACAAAAAATCTATCCAAAATTACATTCATAGAAATTTTGAATGCCTTGCAAGCTCAAAAACAACAAAGGCTTATGAGGCATGATCATTTTGCAAAAGGAGCTCTATCAGCTAAGCATCAAGATTCTAAAAGGGATAAGAAGAAATTTTTTATGAAAAATCAGGCTTTAGGTAATAAAATTACAACTAATCAGTTTTAGAACAAGGAAAGATATTTGAAAAAGGGCTATCCACCATGTCAATATTGTGGTAAGACAAGTCATCCACCATTCATGTGTTGGAAGAGACCAGATACAAGGTGCAACAAGTGCAATCAATATTGAGGTAGAATAAACCATATCATTGGCTAATTGAAGCTGTCATTTGCAAAACCAAACCTTAGAAACAGGAGGCAAATGCTCAAGTCGTTGACCAAGATAATAAAGATCAAATGTTTGTAACTACTTGTTTTTCAACTAGAGACTCCTCATATCATTGGCACATTGATAGTAGTTGCACAAATCATATGACTTTTGACAAGAGTCTTTTTAAAACAATGCAACCTACAAGAATTACAAAGGTTCGAATTAGGAATGATGATTACATAGAAGCAAAGGGAAAAGGAACCATTTCAATTTCAACAAATTCAGGTACAAAAATAATTTCAGATGTTCTCTATGTACCTAATATGGATCAAAACTTGCTGAGTGTTGGGCAGTTGATAGAAAAATGAATGAAGCTAACTTTAAAAGATCAATCCTGTCATATTTTTTATGCTACTGGACAGAAGATACTGTAGGCTAAGATAAGAGGTAAAAGTTTCTCATTCTTATCATTCGAGAAGGAGCATACAACTTTCTTAACAAAGATTAATAATAAAAAAGTATGGCACAAAAGACTCGAACACTATCATCGTCAACGTATGCATATTATGAAGAAGAATGATGTTATAAAAGGTCTGCTATTGCTTACTGATAAATTATCAAACTGTCAAGCCTGTCAGTTTGGTAAGCAAAACAAGAGCCATTTCGCAAATCAACATGAAGATCTATACAAAAACTTCAGTTGATCCCTACTAATGTAGCAGACCCTAAAAAACATTTTCATTAAAAGGTAGTTGCTATTACAATATTTTTATTGATGATTTTACTAGAATATGTTGGATTTTCTTAATGAAATACAAGTCAGAATTGGCTGAAATCTTTTGGAGATTCAAGAAGAATGTGGAGAATCAAAGTGGGTGTAAAATTCAAGCCATAAGATCTGACAATAGAAAGGAATACACTTTATCAGAATTCAACCTATTACGTGAAGATGCTGGCATTGAGCATCAACTCATAACTCCTTGCACTCTAGAATAAAATGGAGTCAGTAAGAGAAGAAATAGATACATAATGGAGATAGTTAGATGCATGCTACATAATAAGGGATTGCTTAAGAATTTTGAGCAGAAGCAGTTAATATGATTGTTTTTCTTCGGAATCGATTTCCAACCAGAATTTTAGAAGAAAAAACACCTTTTGAAGTTTGGTACTGTTATAAACCTTCACTAATCTTTCTTAAAATATTTAGTAGTATGTGTTTTGTCCATGTTCCACATGTTAAGAGGGATAAACTTGACAAGAGGACAGTTCCATGAATTTTTATGGGCTATAGTTTAGTTTCAAAAGCCTACAAAATTTATCATCCTCAAATACAAAAGATGACAAATTCAAGAGGTGTACATTTCTATAAAAATGAACAATGAAATTGGAAGGATTCTCAAAACAAGAAATTAGTTGAAGATCAAACACATTGGCAAAATGAACTGGTTGATGATTCACCAGTAAGAGGAATGAAGTCTCTAGTAGAAATTTATCAAAGAGGCAATGTAGATGTGTGTGAACTAGAAGGATATGAAGAAGCACACAAAGATTCAAGATGACAGAAAGCAATGAAAGAAGAAAAATCAAGGATTAAAAAAACTCCACCTGAAAATTGGTTGACAGACCTCTAGGCAAAAACATTATTAGAGTTAAATAGGTGTGTAGATGGTTCAATCAATAAACATAAGGCCATATTAGTGGTTAAAGGGTATGCTTATATATTTAGTTTTAATTATTCAGATACCTTTACCCATGTTGCAATATTAGACACTATCATATTATCTTTCCATGTATAAAGGCTAATTATTAGGAATCAGTTGTAATTCCGTGAATAGATGGACTTAATATATAAGGAAAGAGAGGAACTGACAAGGGGTGCATTTTTAGAGAAACAAAGCTCTCTGTTTTACATTTCTCTTGGTTTTATAGAGTATATTGACAAGAAGATCCCTCAGACGAGGTGAAGGATTGCAGTATTTATAGAAGTAAAGGGTATCATTGATTAATCCTTGTTGGTTTTAATCCTCTCGTTAAGTCCTAGTTCATATTAATATCCACTTGGATAATTTCTCATGGTAGATGCAAAACAATATATTAATTAAGAGTTATAATGATAAATAAATAGAAAATGGTCCATTGAGCTTTGTAAGATCCAAAACAAATTAGCTATAACTTCACATTGTTGTTGTGTCTGGAAAAAACAAAACCACTGCTTTCTAATCCTAATGTGAGTTCCCTCATATATGCTGCTTTGAAAATTTGAAGGAAGTTGCGAGAATTGAGAGATGCAAAGATTGCAGAAGCTTGTAGAAATGCTCTAGATTTGAGGGCTGAAAGTAGACTTTACTTGCCAACATTGTAGTCTTAACTGAATGCTAACCCTTCAGTTTTCCTTTTCCTCTTGTATTTCCACCTCATCCATCAGTTGAGAAATGCAGTGTAACAAATTCACAGCAACGAAATATTCTTGCTGTAAAAAACCGATATTCTTCCCAATCCCAGCTGATATATCGAAGAGTGTTTTCTTACAGTGAATTGGACATGAAACCACCTTGAGTTGATCGAAGCTTGATCAGCTTCCAAGCTTTATAAATGAAGGGAGAAATGTAGGTGGCACATCTAATTGGAAATATTCTAGGATTCAACAGAGCATCGTGTTGTATTATATAAGAAGTTTGAATCATGGAAAATTCAAGAGGGTATTTGAATTTCCATTGTAATGATTGTTTCCTTTGTTTTCAAATCCTATCTTCTCATGTTATTGATTGTTTTTTTTTATTAACGTGGATGTTCGAACTAGTTTGTGTGCACCTCGACTAATTTCATAGGCTCTGAAGTTAACAACCATATAAGTCTCTAGTGGCCATGAGGTTTGTGATATTCGAACTGATGATCTCTAGAAAACAAATCTAGAATCTGACCAGTTGAGTTACACCCTTCAGAGTTCATGTTATTGTTATCTTTTATATATATATATATATATAAGATAACAATACCAGTTGTGCGTGTGTGTTTTTAGTTTTAGAGTACGTTTGTTTGCGTGGTTGCTTCTGCGTTTGAAGCAACCACATCAAAACAAATGTTTGGTTACATTAGAAACACAATTTATTTTTGGTGGGGCGAGTACAAACCACATTCAAAACACAGGATTTGCCGAAGTAGCTCCAAGCTGCTTTTCTTCTTCACTGTTCAATGTTTTAGTGAACAGTGCAAGTGGAATTTAATTCAATCGCACTGTTCACGTGAACAATTTTTTTTTAGTGTGTTTATTTTTTGTACTAGTTTAGAGTGAATTAAATTCACTCGCACTGTCATGTGAACAATATTTTTTTTCTCGAAAAACTAGTGTAGAGTAAATTAAATTCACTCGCACTGTAATACCAATTTTATTCCTGATAATATTTTATATAATTTTATTGCACGCTCAAAAAATTATGGAAATTGTGGTTATTTTCGGATGAATTTTATACGTAATGAAATTGTAGATGGTTTAATGGAATAATAAAAAATATTTTATATAAAATATTATTTATTTCATGATGTAATAGTAGTAATTAAATCTACAATATTTAAATTTAAAACCATTAATATATATGTATATATATATATATATATATATATATATATATATATATATATATATTTGTTTTTT
>Ga0325400_1005261_pt1 | contig 12157 bp, 5 predicted proteins | sample PopdelMetagenome_2_FD_205662 | JGI IMG/M metagenome (GOLD analysis project Ga0325400, IMG submission 205662) | Populus deltoides microbial communities from Bellville, Georgia, United States - Xylem-PdKOR-R1 | ecosystem: Host-associated > Plants > Phyllosphere > Stem > Wood/Secondary xylem...
AAATCAATAATTTAATTGGAATTTAATGGATATCCAGATAATATGTAGAATTTTTTTTATAGTTATTTTACTAAATAAATAAGAAGTAGGGTACATATATTATATAAATATATTTATAGAATATTTATTTTTTTTAAATATATTATAATATACATATCTCATTGTATAACATTATCTTTCTATCATTTAATATACATATACATACTTTAAATAAATAAATATATTAACTATTTTATTTTTTATTGAATAATAAATACTCATACGCAATACTCAAAACTCAATGGATAGATTATAAATATTTAAATTTCTTATCCGATAGATAATGAATATGGTATGAATATTAAAAAATTCAACCCTTGAATATTGATTGTCATCCTACAAGACACCTAATCAATATGTTTTAATTTCTTTTAAATGAAATCATTTTATAAAAAATTTAAATCTTAAACTAGGTTCTTATCAAAGGCATGGATTGACTCATTAAGTCTATTAGATCAATTCTAGATTGACTTTATTTACATCCTGCCTAGATTAGAGATCAAGTTAGTTGGATCCTGAGTTAACTCGTCAAGTCAAGCTAAGTTTAATATGTGTATTTATAATAATTAACATAAATTTTATTCCTTTTCTTTTTACAATGATAATACACTCACACATTAAAACTTACTGATATTTTACAAATTTAGACCTAATGATAGATGACTAGTGAACCTATGATAAGTAAATTTGTTTGTGTGTGTGTGTATATAACTCAAACAAATAACCCATAATAGTAATGGTAAAGTTAAACTATCATTCCATAGACATTCAACCAATTCTAGATTTTTAGATAAATCTTTTATATCCAGTACATTAAATCTTGGGAGAATTTCTGAAATTCTCTCGGTAATAAATATATCTTACCACACAAACTCATCTAAAAAATCAACATTTGATATTCGTAGCACTAGTTTCTAAAATATTGATTATACCACAAATATACTCAAACCATTATATACAAATATTAACCAACTTTCTCCACCAACCTCTCCAACATTCTTATCTGTAACCGAAAACATCTAGAATGAATTGATTGTTCTTGAAATAGATTTTATTATAAACAAAAACTATTTTATTGATGATTTTTATAGTATCTATAACTCTGAAAAGAGATCTTAGTTCTTTAAAAATTTCATGAAAGAAAGACATGAAATATAAAAATATTTTTATAATTTTGTTGCATTACATAAAATTCAAATTTTGTTCTTTAATTGGTTCAAATCATTTAATGTATTTGAATACCATATTACATATTCATTTTCAAAGCATGCATGTCCTTTAACATGTAGAAATAAAATGCATGTTTCAAAGCTTACCAGTGGTACTTTTATTTAGTCTGGACATCTATCCTTGAGAAGCTTTAAAATTCTTTATAATAGTCAAATTGAAGATGCTGCCCTTTGCAAAAACCCAAGTGAAGACATCACTACAAACACCAAATACATTATCAAACAAAACAACTTCACCAATAACAACTTCAATACCATATGAAAACAACTGCCCAAAACAGAGAAACAAATCTAAAAGACTATTGTTTTTCCAGTTGAAACTACAAAACTTTTAGACCAGAAGTTAAAAAACTCAGTATCAAACCATACTAAATTACAAAAACTAGCCAAACTTAATTCCAAAACAACAAAAATGACTTTTTTAAAGCCATTAAAGATCACCTTAACCACCTTAAAATTTCGCCCTCCAACTTGATTGCTCTTGACTCCCCCATAAGTCAGTAATAATCCCTAAATCTCCACAAGACACATAAACGTTGTTCAGAATTATCAAACCCAGACACTAATAAAGAAGCCTTTCAGGAAGAAACTCCTGAAATTAATAAACTTGTTTAGAGAAATCTTACTCCTAAAACAACCATCGCTCCTAATATATCCCTCAATAATGAACTAATTGTTATAAACCAACACAGATTCAATACATCTTCCCTTTATGAATGGAACATAGACGGAATGTTCAGATACAATATCCTAAACACTTTACAACAAATAACCATAGTTGTCAATGCCTACAAAACTCAAACTGGAACTTCAAATAAAGCTATAGTCGAGCTCTTTATAGCTGATTTTTTTGCCAGTTAAAAGGATGATGAGATTATCATCTCACTGAAACCCAACACCTTGAAATCCTTAACTCTATCCAAATGACTGAAGACCAAATATATATCCTTAACTCTGATGGAAACACCATTCAAGATGCAGGTTCAACCCTCATTTTAACTATTTTTCTATATTTTATAAGAGATACTTCCCATCTTAAAGACAAAAATGTTGAACTTTTTTCCATATTAGATACGAAAAACTCAATGACTTCCAATGATATAAAAAGACTTTTCTTGCTCATGTCATGCTCTAAGAAGATTCAAACCAACCCTTCTAGAAAGAAAAATTCCTTATTGGTTTGCCGACCCTCCTAGAAGAAAGAGTCAGGGACAAAATCAAAGACATTTTTGTCTCTAAAACAATCCCTTATGACCAGGTAACATATGGTGAGTTTGTCGATTTTACCTAAAAAAATATCTTAAGATTTACCAAGACTCTAAAATTCAGAAACACTTGAAGTGGGAAATAATTTGACCTATCCCTACCAAAGCCAACTTGTAGTGGTTCATGCTCGAAATCTACCACCTCAAAGCCCAACAAACCACCTAATAGAAGATCAACTCATAAACACAAAAAATGTTTTTATACTAAATCTTAGTCCTACTACAAAAAGACCATTACAAAACCCATAAAACCTTTTTAGTCAAAACAAAAACTCAAGCCTAAATTTGACCTTAAAAACATTACCTGTTACGAATAAGGTAAGAAAAGTCATACCTTTAAATTTTATCGAATCAATACAAAGTTACATGAACTACAATTAGAAGAATAAGTCATTCGCTATATCAAAAATATTTTGGTTGAAACATCTGAGACTAAATCCAACCTGTCAGACATTTCTGAAGAACCCTTCCAAATAAATAAGTTAGCAATATCTAGTTCTAACCTAGACACATCAAACCATAACACTTAAAAACAAATAAATATCTTAACCCAAGACGAATAATTTATTCTTGAAGCTATCAAAATACTTAATAATCCTTAATTGCAAAAAAAAACTTATATGGAAAAACTTATAAGTTCTTTTGGTAAGCTAGAGACACTACAATTTGTTCAAAAATAGTCATTATTGTCATCAACCAGTACAAATAACTATGACTTTATCAAAATTCTCAATAAAAAAAATCTAAACATGTTGCTACTATCTCAGATCTATAATATGAAATTAAAACCCTTAAAACTGAACTACAAAACCCCAAACAAGCCCAACAAAAAGACTATGCTAGTTTACAACACTTTCTTACTAAGTTAGAAAGCCACTCTGATTCTGAACCAGAATCAGAAGACCAAACCCTAGAGAATTATATATTGGATCATGCATTGTCAAATATTAAACACGTTCCTGAAGATTTTCTACATGTTTTAACTCAAATTACTTTAAAAAACATAATATAAAAATTACAGTAATCTTTTCAAATGATTTTAAAATAGATATTATTGCATTGTTTGATACAGATGAAGATTTGAACTGCATTAAAGAAGGAATAGTTCCAAAATGATTTTTACAAAGCACTTTTAAAAAAATATATATAACAAATAATACTAAATTAGTTATTGAATACAAAACTCAAGCACAAGTTTTTAATGATGAGTTTTATCTAATATTTTTTTTATTGTTACTAATGATATTAATCACATTGTTATTCTTGACATTCCTTTTATTGATATGATTACTCATTACAAAATTGATCATGAAAGTATTATTTCAAAAATCAATAGTTTGAAACTTGTTTTTCCTTTCTTAGAAAAGCCAAAGACTAGGAATTTAAATCTAATCAAGGCATGTTTTATTCATACTCATCACATGAATACATTGATTCGAGGAAAGCAATATCATCTCGTGTATTTTAGACAATATGTCTTTTACAAAAAAAATGAGCAACAGTTACAAAATTCTATTTTACAAAAAAGAATTTTAGAATTTCAAAGCAAAATAGAAAAAAAAGTTTTGTTCTGATTTACCAAATGCCTTTTGAAAGATAAAGCATGTTGTTGATCTTTCTTATGATGATAATTTTAATGGAAAAAAATTCCTACAAAAACAAGACCTATTCAAGTGAATGTTGAATTAGAACAATATTATCGACTCGAAATCAAATATTTAAAGTCTAAAGGTATTATACAAAAATCAAGTTCATTTTGGTCATGTGTAACTTTTTATGTTAACAAAAATTCTGAAATTGAACCTTTGAATTAAAAACCTTGGCTTTATAAATTATAAATATTTGAACAAACTTTAAAAGAATTAGATATTCAATCCCAAACAAAAAAATATTTTTTTATAAAAATTACATTCTGCATTCATATTTCAAAGTTTGATATAAAATTAGGATTTTAGCAAATTCAAATTCATCCAAAAGATCATTACAAAATTGCATTTACAATCCTATTTGATCAATATGAGTGGAATGTCATGCTATTTGGATTAAAAAAAATACTCCCTTTGAATATATAAAAAAAAAATCATGAATGATATTTTCAATGCATATTCAAAATTCTGCATAATATACATTGATGATATTCTTATCTTTTCAGATTCAATAGAACAACATTTCAAATATTTATAAACATTCTTCTATGTTGAAAAGAAAAATGGTGTAGTTGTTTTTTTAAAAAAAAGATTTCTCTTTTCCAAACTAATATTTGTTTTCTTGGTCATTATGTCTTCCAATGAACAATTACACCTATTAAGAGATTTCTTACATTTGCTACTAAATTTCCTAACAAAATTCTAGAAAAACACTCAATTACAAAGTTTTTTAGGAAGTCTTAATTATGTTCTAGACTTTTATCCTAATGTGAGTAAAATAGAAAAATTCTTTCATGATAGGTTGAGAAAGAACCTTATTCAATGGTCTAATGAATATACTAGAATTGTTCGACATATTGAAAAACAGGTCTAAGAAATTCTTTGTTTATATATTGTCAATCTCTTAGCTCCTAAAATAGTTGAGACAAATGTTTCTGAATTAAGGTACAAGAGTATTCTTAAACAAGTACAAAAGAACAAAAAAGAAATTCTTCAATTTACATATGCACATTGTAATGATTGTCAAAAGAACTATTCTACTAACAAAAAAGAATTTCTTTCCATTGTGTTATGCATTACAAAATCTCAAAATGATTTATTAAATAAAAAATTCCTTTTACATATCGATTGCAAATCTACTAAAGAAATTTTACAAAAAAATGGTTAAAATATTGCTTCAAAACAAATTTTTTCCCCCCGATGACAAGCTATATTAAGTATTTTTTATTTTGACATAGAATATATAAAAGGAGATATAAATTTCATTTCTAATTTCCTAACCAAATAATTCATCCAAAATAGATCCTAATGTCTCTCAAATCCAAATCCAGAGATAAAGTCTAAATCTTCAAAATCTCAAAAATCACAAAACCCTATAAAACCCCTTTCCGCAACCATTTTTTATGCAAAACCAAATAAATCCTAGTATGAAGTAGTACTTAAAGATTAGGAAGCATAACACTCTTTACATGTACAAAATTAGGTAGAATCCATATCCAATTCGCTAGAATTGCTTCTAACTTTACAAACTATCAGTCATAAATCATTACTGGACAAAAAACCTTCTTAGGTAGGTGAAACTCTCGAACCATTTTCCAAAACAGAAGCAGGTTCTTCCTCATAAAAACCCTCATTTTATTTTAATCCAAATTCTCCATTTGAACTATTTCAAAAGCTTTCAAAAAAATAAATCTGATTACATTGAAAAATCAAAATTTCAAAATATTGTAACTATTGAAAATGAATTCTTTTCACTTTGACCATTCCATTGTAGTTACAAAAGTCTTCCCTCCAAACTAATATTTAAAACTTTGGGATTTATCTAAACCCTAGTCCTACTATATGACAATACTTAATATCACAACTTACACCAAATTCAAACATTTCAAAATACAACAAAATCATTCTCAATATGCCTATTCTACATGCATTATTCAAAATATCATTCATCCTTCTGATTAGAAACAACCCATTCACCAAGCAATTCAATTTCCAATCAATTACCATGTCAAACTTAGTAATTTTATTGCTTGTTCTTATTCTTATTGCGATTATCAACAAGCATAGTCCAACACCTTTTTCCTTCAAAATTCCAAGGGTAGCCACTCCTGGTTATTCTATTTTAATAATTTCATCAAGACTTCAAATTTACCCAACTAGTTTTTTCAATGGTAGGATTATTTTGGTTGTACTTTTGAAGTAATGAAACCTCATGCTTTAATTAAAAACTGTTACATTTACTTCAAAAACAATTTCAAACCCTCATAAATTAAGAAAAAATTCTCACTAATTCTCATTTTCTATTCCAATTTCTTTGTCCATTGGGTTTATTCCTGTCATTTTGACTACAACACTTAATATGGGTATCATATCCTCATCAGAAGATACAAAGTAAAATGGTAGGGCTCCTTTGCAGCAGAAACTAAAAGTTTCAAACCTGCTGTTATAGAATGGTTACAATAACACCAAAATGCTCTAGTTTTATACTCAAATCCTCGGTCCAAATTCTCAGCATGTAGATCTCATGCTTTTGTTCTTCTTACCTCGACACAATATGAGGAAGAGTATTTCAAAATCATGAAGCAACTCTGGCAAAGCATCAAAGACAATGATTCATATCCATCTTTATCATCTTTAGGATCTATAATCAGCCTAACAGATGACAATGAAAATGACTGTTATGGTATCCTCCCACCTATACAAAAATCTGAGGTAGTTATTGTCTTTATAATTTTGTTTTTAAAAGGTCCAAAAATATTTTGGCAGAGTCTCCCCTATACCGGGAGGTCTCAAGTTATCAACAACTCATCCTGTACATATCTCATGTTCATTCCATCATCAGCGCATATCCATATCGCATTGTGACCACAATTATTATTAATCATAATATTTTGCAAATCTAGGGATTCATTTCGAACATATAATTTACAACACAAACTAATAGTAATAAACTTGATTAATGACATTAATATTACAAACATAAATTCTGAAGGTCTCTATGATTAAGATAAAGAAACATTAACATCGTTCCTGTCATGTAATTATCCAAAGACAATACAACAACATCCATTTCATTCCAGGTTCATGCAGAAGAAATAAGGATGTTAATCCTAAGTCATACAAAAGGATTGGAAATGCTAATTCCCTAATTCATACAAAAGAGTTAGACACCTAGGACACTACTCCTGACAGGAATGAGAAAGACCTGCAACATTAAAATAAAAGAATAATTATATTAAATAAATAAAAATACAACTAGATAATAGAGGGTCACCACTACGTGTAACTACGCATATGTGTACTCACTCGATAGGGCATAATCATAGTTGATCCGCAAAAGAAGATCCTTTACTACATCTAACGCCTATCCTTCCACAACTTAATTATGGTTTTCTTTTCGATTATCGTACATTAACTTTTGTCTGATTTACCCTTCTTCTTATCCGCCCTAAATTCTGAGGCAGTCATTGCCGACACTCATAACTCCTATTAGTGTCATTAGTCATCCTTACCCGGATAGACTAATCAATTCCTTAGCAATGCTGGCACCAACTTAATCGATCGATGCCATTGAGCTGTTTCCAACCCGAAATAGTCAATCAATTGCTCTCCATCACTTGGAGATGTTTCCGGAAATGCCGATGTCAAGTTCTCTTGACACCATTAACTTCCTCCTCAGGAAGTTAATCAAGTTATTACGGGTTTGCCGATGCAGACATTATTTGTCAGTATCATTAACTATTCGTGATATAAATAGTTAATCAAGTTCAATATTCATTATATTTCCATCAATGTCATGCCGATGTTAACAATATTTGTTAACATCATTAGCCGCCCCTATTCGAGGTCGGCTAATCAAGTCCATAGGCAATCATTTTCTTTCTTTTTTTTTACTCTTTTTTTTATATATACATAATATAGACTCATATCTGAACTCCGAATCCCGGAGTCTATGACCAAAATTCAAATTTCAAATCCATGTATGTTTCACCGTATCTTTCCTTTATTTGGTCATATTCACCGGATGGACATATTCATATAATAACATTATTTCTCCTACTTGTAGGCAACATTCACATTGAATTAGTATTTGTTTCCCTGCCCGTAGGCAACATTCCATTGTAATAACATGTCTTGCTCATTGGCAATGTTCACACAATAATAATATTTCTCTTACTTGTTGGTAACTTTCACGCAACAATATTTGTACTGCCTGTAGGCAATGTTCACATAGCAATATTTCTCATGATACACAGTAGTACAAAATAAGCATAATGTCTATCATATAACTAGCATTACAAGAATTTAAACAATTTAAAGAAGCAAGGGGGCAACCCTTACCTTGAACTCCTGTTGTACTTGCACGTGAAAAGTCGAGTCCCATTTTGAATACTTCTCCTACATTCCAGTGGAATATCCTGAATCAGTACTCAAACCCATTTCTAATTCATTCATCATATCTATTATTTCACATGCCTAATTAGTTTCGAAAACAAGTTTATGAATAGGCTATTTTTTAGTCATCACTTTAATTCATTAAATCAACATCCATTCTCACTAATATTAAATGTCCAACCAACTCTTTCTTCTACCTTAGCCGAATATAGGCCTTATTTCTACAATAAATCCTTTTGTGTTTATATTCAAGATAACATTATCAATTCTCATCTATATTGGCATGATATAATATGTTCCACATATTTCAAGTCAAATAGTATTACCACACATATTACATGTTCATCAAATTGATCAAAATTATTATTATTTTGCCAGAAACTATTCATTACACACAACAACCACGTGAAAGAACTTTCTTCCTTGATATGGCTACTTACTAACAATTCTTGGTCAAAACTTCCTAAACACTCATCTTAAATTTTCTTTTATTCAATACCAAGCATTGTTGAGCATGTCAAATTCCTTAAACCATAACCCTTCCCATGTTGTTTTCTTTTTGCCGAACATGCTTAAGTGAATTATAATGAATTTTCTTCAATTACTTTCATTATCCACTCTAAACAACATTACCTCACCTAAACATTTTCATATTCATATGATCATTAATAATTGTCTATCTAGAGATGTTCACATCACGCATATAATTTTATTTGTGCCTCTTGCACATTTTCTTCTTCCAAACTAATACATATACCTATAAGTATATTCTTATGGTTTCTTACTCCTTTCATTGAACAATGTACATTAAGATGATATCAATACTTCCTTTAAAATATTGTCACTAAATGTTTATTTCTATTCTTCATATAAGGTTATTCCAAGCCATCATTTCTATTTTTCAAGCAACATTCACCAAACCAGAATTTCTCCCTTGAATTTCTTCTCTTGGCCGAAACTTGTGCTCCATGTCCTCATTAGTTTATTCATTTAAATCACATCATTTTCTTCATTTACAATATATGTTATCATATATAAAACATACACCAATCTCTCAAACAAGAAATTATAAGGGATTCAACATTTATTCATACAATTTCTAAGAACATCCAACACTTTTAATTTCTATTCTAGCCCATGTTTTCCTTAAATATTTGTTCAAAGTCATGAATCATTGAAATATATCTTCAATTTTCTCCTCCTCCCTTTAAGTCCCTTTATGGTCGGCCCTAATCTAGGGTTTTCTCCTTAGTTTACGTCAAGTTTTTCTTACTATACATTCTTTGAAATTTGTTCTTTCCTTTATAAAAATTCTTGTTCACAGTATTAGTTTTCAAAACATCAATATGCACAAAAATCCTAAGTTTTCATTTAGGTTCTTCACCTTTTACAAGAAAGCTCACTCAAGACAACAATGGAGATTGAAGGGTTGTTCTTACCATATGAATTAAGCAAGGATTAAGGATGATTTTTGACAACTCTATACGTGTTCTTCTTGTTCTCTTCCTTGATTGATTCTTCTCCCCCTTTTTCTGCCTTTAACCGTGCATCTCTCTCTCTCTCTCTACATCTCTATTTATGGCCTTTCTCCTCACTTTCACTCTAGCATCGTATGGATGTGATGCAAGAGAACACTTTGCTTGAAATTTTGTAAGAAAAGGGGCTGCTAGGGGCTGTCTTTGCCGGCAGTAATGGGAGAGGTAAAGTCACCCTCTTTTCTCCCAACTACTTATATTCCCTCATAAATGAAGTTAAGTCTTGTTTGGTTTGGTTCAAATTATGTTTTTTTTTGTTCAAGGCTGGATATCACATTCATTTTGGGTTGATAACCGGGTCAAATCTTCCCTTACATACTCTTCTTCAAAACTCACTCATCTCACTCTTATTATTATTTTACTCTTTCTTATATATATTATTCGCACTTATTGAATGTTACCAAGTTGTTGTTGGGTGAAACTTTTAAATGGGTTTCATGTCGGGTTTTACAAAAGAAAACTTCATCCCTTGAAACTTGTCTCCATTCTCGCTAATGTTATAAATTTTAATCTAAAATTTGTAACGTTCATTACAACTTCCATCATACTTTTAAATTTATTTATGGAGCTTATTCTCTCCCTTACCCATCACATTTATTATTATTTCTACTATTTATTCATTTCTTTTCATATTGAGTCTCCATTACTCATCAGGGTCTTTCTTTCTCTTTTTTTTCTACGATCCTATGTTTATGCGGGGGTTTACAACAAACAACTTGTAATTGGCAGATAACTTTTTCAACTTTTAAAAAAGCAAATCATATGCTTTACAAAATTCTCAAAGAAGATAATCTTGTTTTGCCCTATATAAAGAGACTCCTTCTAGGCTTTTGAAGGCAGAACTTGATAGAAAGGTTTCTCAGTAGAAGACATCAAGTATTTATCCTCTTGTGATATATTCAAATATTCTCTATAACCTTGCGTATAATCATATCTTATCCTATAAGGAGATCCACACTTCTTGGATTCGAACCTCTATAACCAATATCTCTTATATTATAAATTTTAAGTAAGGTTCTTTTAAATCTTACCTTCAATATATCTTCTATTTAAATTCTATTTAAATTTATGTAAACTTAAATATGCTTTGTGTTTGATTGAGGATTCTATCATTTTTAGACTTGTCTCTTCATTCACATCAGAAATTTATATGCCATGTGTTTTATATTGTGTTTTAAAATTAAAGATATCAACTAGAAACCTATAAATAGATCTTAAGATCATTTTTAGGTGTAACAACACCAATAACTTGTTTATCTTTTTTTTTTATTACACACACATATTACTTGTAAATACATTAGTTTGAATATTATTAAAAACTTAATAATATTTTAGCAATTTTGTATGAAGAATATAGTCTTAATTCATAAAAATTACTGCTCTTGTAGCTTAATGGACTGTGTCTCTCTCACACACACCACAACATGAGTTCAGAGACGTGAAAATTGAATTCCAAAATATTGCAAAAAAAAAAAAAAAATTAATATCAACATTTTTAGAAGTAATTAAAGGTTTAAAATGCCAATAGCTTATTTTCTGGCAAAAATTACAAGGATTGCTATTCTCTCTCTCTCTCTCTCTTTATGAGATGGAAGCTAACATTAGTATTTTTCTGAACTTTTATAGGTTTGGTTTTATTTTTTTTTTCTAATGGATATGATTTTTATGAAAGATATGCATATGATAAATTTTATCTAGAAATTTTCCGTATCTAATTAAAATACATTTTACTTATTGCAAAAATTTATAAAATTGATGCAATGTTTGTGCATGTTATTTGGACTTCATATTGTATTGGCGGGCTTACAGAGCCCATTTATGCTTGCAATAGAGGACCCTAAAACCTAGATCATCTCAGCCCAGCCCAACCACCTCAGCCCATTTCCAACTATTTACATTAGGGTTTTACAAAAGAAACTGCCCCTTTCTTTCCCTTGCCACTCGACAAACAGTTCCGTTTTAGCAAAAAGACAAAAACCCCACATTATTGCTATCTACACGCTCCATTCTCTCCCTCCACTCCAACACACGCCCCCCAAAAAAAAAAC
>Ga0325400_1005262_pt1 | contig 12156 bp, 9 predicted proteins | sample PopdelMetagenome_2_FD_205662 | JGI IMG/M metagenome (GOLD analysis project Ga0325400, IMG submission 205662) | Populus deltoides microbial communities from Bellville, Georgia, United States - Xylem-PdKOR-R1 | ecosystem: Host-associated > Plants > Phyllosphere > Stem > Wood/Secondary xylem...
TTTTTTATCTCTATTGCAGGAACTGATGATGACCTTCCACCAACACATCGAAATAGATTCCAAAGTGGGGTGCGAACTGCTGGAAATGGAAGATCTGCAGTTGGTGGTGGTGCTTCACAGCCAAGTTTGCATAGTGACATGGAAACTCAAATCCACAATATTGAACAAGAAGCATATACTTCAGTCTTGCGAGCCTTTAAAGCCCAGTCAGATGCCATTACTTGGGTATTATCTTTGTCCATTTCATGTACATTAGATTTATGTTCTATTATTGGATGTTAAACAAATTTTAGACTCTCTTCCTCTGATTGTTCTTCTCCAGGAAAAGGAAAGCCTAATTACAGAACTCAGAAAAGAACTAAGAGTTTCAGATGAGGAGCACAGGGAGCTCCTAGCTAGGGTTAATGCTGATGATATTATCCGGAGGATAAGGTTTAGTTTTTTCATTAAATATCTGTTGAGCAGATTCTTAAATGATATAATGTCTTCCAGTCAGTTTTTCTAATATCTGTTGAGCTGATTCTTAAAAGATCCTATGATTTCAGGGAATGGAGAAAGGCAAATGGGATCCAACCTAGCATGCCAAGCACCACCCAGCCTTCTCACAACCCTATAGCTAGTCCTTCTGCTTCAGGATCACGCAAGAAACAGAAAACATCGCAGTCAGTTGCCTCATTGTCCATGGGTGCACCTTCTCCTGTATTGCATCCATCTATGCAACAATCTGCATCAGCCCTGAGACATGGCCCTCCTCCTGGATCTGGGAACAAGAAGCCCAAATCAGTAAGTTGAATAAGTGAGCAAGATGAGGATTTGTACAGTAAGTTGAATAACTTTTTTATCCTCTACTTTTGGTTAATGAGGCTGTCTGCTGCATCCTCAACAAGTCCATGCAGCAATGTTCTACAGGTTTGTCTGGCAGGGCACAAGTTGCTAACCATGGCTCTTCAGGTGCCTTTGGGGCCAATGATTTAATTGGAAAGAAAGTTTGGACTCTATGGCCAGAGGATAACCACTACTATGAAGCTGTTATAACTGACTACAATGCAGTTGAGGTACATTCTACACTTGATTATGTAATAATCTGCCTATCATTGGCCTTTTAACGTTTTCATTTTCCACAATTCACAGGGGAGGCATGCTTTGGTTTATGATATTAATACAGGGGATGAAACGTGGGAATGGGTCAATCTCAAAGAGGTAAGGTTTTGCTGTGTTCCTGGGAGCTGATAACTTGATGTGTTTTATTTACATTTAGTTGTCTTAATGCTGACCAGCAAATTGTTTGTGGTTGTAAAATATCGATAGAATTTATCTCCCTTTTTTTCTGGTTATGAGGGTGTGAGAATTCTCTGTTCTGTATTGCATAATAGTTTGGGTTAAAGTGAGATTGATGCTTGGTCTTCTGAAAGATTTGAACGTTGATCCTGCTTGCATGTTCTCTTTTTGTAGTATATCCAAAGATTTCTCATTCCAATTGGTTCAACCACTGGAATATGAAGAATTGATTTGAAACGGAATTTTTCCATTGGATATGATTTTATTCTGCAGTATTGATAAGATCAAGCTAACCTTCTTTCTTTTTTTTCCCTTTTGTGTGTGTGTGTGTTGCGTGGTCGTGGATAATGTAAAGCTAAACAAGCCCTTCACTCCTTTGACCTCATTCTAGGCTAGTAGTAGTGTCAAGCGGTCAATTAGTGATGCATTCAACGTGGCATGGAATATTACTGATAGTGCTTGGTTTTTTTACCACCGTCTTCCCTTGTGTAGTTGCCATCAATTGTCTTCTTGTGTTCCCATCACTCTTTCTCTTGGAATCTGTCGTTTACAGAGTCAAATGAATTTCTAGTTTATTGTTGCTACTGATCTATATGTGTTCATGGCAGATATCTCCCGAAGATATTAGGTGGGAGGATAAGGAAACTGGACTTTTCCGTAGAGGTGGCCGGCCTGGACCAGGCCGTGGGAATAAGAAATCAATTGCACGTGGTGGCGCTGTTGCTGCTGCAGGAAGAGGTAGGGGAACCATAAAGGGTCAATCCAAAAAAGATTTCTCTTTAACCAAGAATGGCGTTGCGAAGAAAACTATGGGTGATATTGAGATACTTCACACAGATACTCTAATAAAGGAGGTAAGATGGATGTTGGAACTTGTTTCACATACATTAAATGAAAGGAACTTCTCTTCCCTAATTTAATGAATTTGAACAGGTAGAAAAAGTTTTTGGTGCTAGCCATCCTGATCCTTTGGAAATTGAGAAAGCAAAGAAAGTTCTAAGAGTAAGTACCACACACCTCGAATTGTTCTACTATCTTCAGTTGCTGCATTTATATCTTCCCTTTCATGCAGGAACAAGAACAAGCCCTGGTCAAAGCAATTGCGAGGCTTGAAGATGCATTGGATGGTCAAAGCGGTAATAACTAATTGCACATAACATGTTTCTATCATAATCAATAAAGATTCCCTGCTATCTGTTGTATAATCTAATTATAGTTTTGGGTGTTCATATCAGCCTGTAATAGTTTTATACTGTTATTCCTACAATTACTAGTATTTTTTTCATTAATCTAGTGGGATGCAAGTAAACATTTTATTGCTTGTCTTGAATTCTCAAGCATGATCAGCTATGACTTCATTTTCGTGTTAAGCATCAGTGAGTTTTTGATTGTTGAACAGCCAAATCATTTTGACACATGCAGCACCGGTCCCATTCCTTAATTGTAGTGGATTATTGAAAACAATCCATCATTGATGATAAAAAGAATAAAATGTTTCTTTTTCTTGGCATCAAAGCAGATGAGGGAGAACATCCGCTTCCCCATATTCAATCAAGGGACCAGAATCGGGGATGGAGAAAACGGCCGTATGATGAGATTGTTGGTGAAGGTAGAGGAATCAAAGGCTCAGGTGGCAACAAAATGGCAAGAAATGGTAGAATTGTTCCTAGTGATCATCATGATGAGAATTATGACATGTGACTATTAGGCTTATTAGCAACTAGTGGCCCTGACTTGTATTATAGCTTGCTCTAATTTTATGACCAGCAAAGAGCATGACAATTCCTTGGCTAATTGTCTATTGGCTAGTGGAAGCAGTAGCTTTGATTCCAGTGTATGTTTTGTTTCATTGAATTATGAAATATTGATGTAAATTATTTTGACAGAAACATCTGAATATGTAAAAATGGCAGAAAAAATCTCTCTCGTCAATATTGCAATAGCAATGAGGTTAGAGGCCACTCTCACTCATTAGTTGACTGTGCAATCCATCATTCAAAACCTGCAAATTAAACAAAGATAATCGGCATGCACAAGAAATACAGTTCAGGCAATCTAACCCAGCACACCTCACAAGCCACCATGGCATCTTATATTCCTATAAAGATGAGGTAAATGTAAGGATTAGGTTCACCATCTGGTTATCAAATTCAGCACCTTCCATTTGGAAGTGGCTTGCTCCTTCAATTAGATGTGTTTCAACACGTCCTGCAGCAGAAGTCAGCTTGTTCTGCAGCTGTTTAACACTGGTAAACCCATCCCGAGTTCCCATAACGAAAAGTTTTGGCTTTGGAGACTTCAGGATTCCCTTGTGGTGTCTTCCAAAAAGGATAGAGGCGAACATGCCAAAAGGGTACCCTATACTTACATAGCCGATGACTTCTTTAATCTCATCTACCGCAGAACCTGCAATCGGTGCGCCTGTACCAGGAGAAAACATAATCCAAAGATTAGTTAGTTTCACACAACGAAGTCAGTGCAATTTCATGTTGCAATAGCAGTTAGTGGAATTTCATGTTGCCATAGCAGTTAAATGTCGAGAATTTAGAATTATTGGAATCATGGTAAAGCAGCAGCATGAATTCATCACCATCATGCTAAACAATGACTAGAGTGCAGCGACACCCTAACCAACAATATTTCAGCGAAGATTTGCTATAATTGACAGCGCAAGACAAGTTGTAAAGCTCTACTGGCAGGGAGATCAAAACAGAACTGCATGGAGTATATAATGGGTTGATCAAAATTCAATCAAAAGCAACAGAAAAGAAAGCAATGTTCAGAAGGATCAACTTCATCAGCAACACAGATTAGGAAGGAATTTTCCATTACCTAAAGCTTTCCCATTATATGGACACACCAATATTTCTAGATATCCAGCTCTTTCTTTTTTCCCATCACATGGAAATTACATGTGATGGTGGCCTGTGGCAGCCTAAATTATGGCAAAAAGGGTTAATCTGAACATAGAGGCGAAACGTTTAAGCCAAAAGCTTCAGTAAGAAAAACAATCTGATATTCAGAAATGTGACACCTAGAAATGTCAGTGCTTTTCTTACAAAACTGTTCATCTTTATAATATTAACTCATCCTACCAACTAAAATCCATCAAAACAAACAGAATACAAGAACCAGAAAAGTAGTTGAGATAAAGTCACAGAAAGCAGATCTTCAAATCCCAATTTATGGACAAATTGAACAAAGCATATGCTAGAGCTAGACTAGTTCTATCAAGAAGCAAAATCATCACCAAAATACAAACTGATTACCATCAATAATCTCAAACTAAGTCCTCAATCCCATCAAACTTCCAAATTAGCATATTCAACCATGCTGCAAATTACATGTAAAAATTGATTTGAAACATCAAACCTTGACACTCACTATATGTCCAAATCAGGCATTCCTTGGACATCAAGATCATGATGCACCTTCTCAGATAAGCTGATGATAATAAACTGTTTTCTCTTTCGTTCATTTTTCTTTGTGATATGAAATTATGAATAACACCAAATCAGTAGAATCTAACTAACAACTATCACAGATTCACATTCAGGAACCAACACTCAGTTCACAGATCCAATGACTCACCATCCCCGTGAAGACCAATCAAATAAGCATTCTAAGTAACACCCACGAAGCATAAAACTTTCCTCGCCAAAAATCACAAATCACAGACACATAAAAAAAAAAAAAAAGAAGCAAAAAACACATACCCGCAGAAGAACCCACCAACAAAATCCTATCAGAAGACAGATTCTCACAAACCCATTTGCAAACAGCAATGACATCCTTGATTTCAGCAAAACCAGTAAGAGAAGGCCTCCCAGTAGACTTACCGGCACCTCTCATATCAAAGGTCACGGTTTTATAACCTTTTCCAGCCAACCCAGCAGCAATTCCTTTTAAAAAAGCTTGACAACCACCCAAGATCGAAAATGGATGTACAAGAACAACCACCAAGTTGTCTGTTATCTTCCCTTCTTCCATTGGCTTGAACAGCCTTGTATGAAGCTTGGCTCCATCACTTGTCTCTACTTTGGTGGACTCAACTGTATAGTTTGACATCTGAGGCACAAAGAGAGGAAATCAGAAATGGGGTGGCTTTGAAGAATGAGAAAGAGCGAAAGATTGAGGCTTTTTGTAACTTGGTTGGACAAGACAAGAGTTAAGAAAGAGGAGTGATGAGATCAGGGGGTTGTGACTTGTGAAATGGAAGTTGTTTGTCAGGCAGTTTTTTGGGAGTGGGAGAAGAAAAACTAGCTAGAATTTGAGTGAAGTGATTGCACGTGGGAAATTTTTTTTATAATTATTTTTAACCACAATAGGTCATTTTAAATCAAATGTAATGAATAAGACTTTTTGTAAATTTTTTATATAATTATTTTTTTACGGTCATTTTAAATCAATTGACATGAATAAAACTTTTTCGATAAATTAGTGTTTCAAAATTAAAAAATATAAAAATAAAAGAACAAATTTTCTTATATTTCTTGTTATAAAAAAGATAAAAACTCATTTCAAATTTTTTTTTAAGAAAATGTTTATTTTACATCTTTGTTTTTTTCTGTTCAATTAAATATTTTTCTGTTTTTTATCTATACTATTATCTTAAGACACTAATTAAACAAGTAAATTAAATTATTTTGAGTGTTTTCCATCATTAGACCAATCTCAAGGATTCAACTAAGTTGTCCAGAGAGTGAAATTTGTAGATTTTGAGAGACTGTCATTTGTGTTTAACAACACATTAATTGTTTTAGTTGAGAGAAAAAAAAAAAAAAAAAACATTAGCACACCTGAAAGTAGTAAAAAACAATTATTAGATAATGAAGGCATTAGGCTTATTTGGCTTAAGCTAATCCTATGGATAGAGATACAAGTAAATCAGAATTTTGATATATATTGGATAAATTTCATATCAAAATCCATAAAAATAATCTAAACATGAAATTATTTTCATTTAACTTAGTAAAAAAAACTGAAATGAATGAGAATATTTTATATAAGTTGAACTTATAATATTAAATCCAAAATATTTTAATATAATATCAAGATGAAGATACCAAAACTTTCAACATGCTTAAAAAGAAAGAGGTACAAATTTGAAAACATTTTACTAATTGGAAACAATCTAGAGGGTGAAATTGGGAGTGAGGAGGGGGTGTGCTCAATTGTAGTCTTTGGTGCTTAGATAAATGAAGAAAGTATCTAAATCATTGTCTCCCTCTCAACCAAAATTGTGACTTTGAACAACCTAAAAGCTTGAAATAACAAATATATTAAAAGACATTGTAGATTCATTGCAGCTACTCTTATATTTTTTTTCTCACCACTACAGTGTGTTGATTGTTTTTTCTTTCCCATCAAAAAATGGATGCATTTGGATTAATGGTATTTTAGTATTTTTCATGCAATTCATAAGTTAGCACTGATTCATTTAGATGTATTTTTATCTATTTAATATTTTATAAATAGTAAAATAACCAAGATACAATCAGGACAAAAAAAATTTTAAATGGTGTCATACAGCGATATTTGGATATTTTTTTTATACACGATAAAATTACACTTGCATCCTTGGACACAAGATATTTAATTCATTGTTGTTAGGGGTATTTTAGTCTTTTAATAATAATAATAATAATTATGGTGTTGATTATTAAAATAATAATAGTATTAATGAAAATGTTGCTATTATTATTAATAATCATAATATTAGTAATAATTATGGTGATAATAATAACAAGAACAATAATTTTAATAATGGTAGACATAATGATAATAGTAATAGTAGTAGTAGTAATAATAATAATAATAATAATACTTATTAATAAGTTTATAGAGTGTCTCTCTTCTTGAAAGCATGCCATTTAGAATTTGAAGATCATGATTCATTTGCATACTTCAAAGACAAGCAAAAAAAAAATTAAAAACCTATCATTCATGTTTTCCCTAGACATGCTGTGTATATTCACTGGCTGGCTATGCTACAAACATTCTATAACTTCAAAATACAATCCCACTTCCTCCCTTCTGTCTGATCTTCTCCACACAATCTCACCCCTTTTCTCTACTGACTATGCGAACGCCACTCTACACTGCCCAAACAAAAATCCAGAAATCTCTCCAAAATAATTTACAGTATACAACCACCACCATCACCTCCTTGATCTCTTCTTCGCTCTTCCAGCACCCCCAACTCCAACCTCAGAATCATCGTCCTCTCTCCCTCTCTTCCCCGTCGCACCACCCGAATCCATTTGCTTTTTCGGTGGCCTTCCTCTTTTTATGTTTCGACTATCTTCTCCCAAACCTCTTCCTTTCGAACTCCTAGTTACCCTCTTTGTTATCCTATCTGCTTCCCTTCTTCTCCTCTTTTTATCCACCGTTTTACTATCTTTACTCTCATCCTCCGATGAGGACTCGTCGTCGTCGTCGTCATTCTCCGTCACTTGACCTGGAGAATTTTGCTTCATTCTTTTCAAGAAGCTTGCTGCTCCTAGCTTCTTCCTGCCTGTGCTTTCTTTCCTATCTACCGTAATCTCCAACGCGTCATGTGAACTTAATTCATTACCACCATATTGATGCTTTATCTCTCCATTCTTATTGCTTGCTCTTGAGTTTCTACGCCCCGAGACTGACCTCTCTTTTGTTGTTTTCTTCTTTAAACCCTTCTCCTCGATCCTCACAATCGAGACTTCAAGCTTCTTTTCATTTGCCTTGGGTTTTTCTTCAATCTCTGCATCTTTTTTATCATCTTTTTTACCAGCACCTTCAGATATTGCTTTTATGGAACTGTGTTTGCTGCAGGCTACCATAGTAGAAGTAGATTTGTTCGGCTTTGAAAATGAAGCAGAATATTGTTCAGTTGCAGGTTTGACAGCCACAGGTTTCGGTTTCGGTTTCTGAAGCTTCTCCTTCATTTCCTTCAAAACTACAGCTCGAAGTTCATTCGCAGCAAGATTTTCTGGTGAGTTTTTTCTGAAGAAAACGATTGCGTTGTTCAATAAAATCAGGAGATCCTTGAACAATTTTTTTAAGCATTTGGAGTAGACCCCTTTATCAAGCCTAGATTGAATCATTTGGAGATCCATGTGCTGCCGAATCAACTTTTTGTACCTTTCAGATTCCTGCAAAACAATATTATTATTGTTGTAAATAACATCAGATACTGATAGAAGTACCGTAACGAATAAAAAAAACTACTTTTTATTTCAAAATTCCCTCCTGAACACGCAGGGTCACTAGCAATCACTGTTGAGCCATCTGACACCAAACAAAAGATGCTGGCTATTCCCAAGAAGACATGGAATCAATTTTGCAGGAATATTGTAACTTTTATATCAGAATTATGGGAATTCAATTATTAATTCAGATTATTCTCTACTTTATCTTTAACCTTTATTTTTAATTCCTCGGCCAAAATCACATTTAGTTTGACTAATAAGCTTTAGATTGTAAGCATAAGTTGTTTGTTTAATTCCTCGACCACAATCAAATTGAGTTTGACTAATAAGCTTAGAATGCAAGCATGAGTTGTCTTCGACGAGGAAAGAAAATTCGTGTGGCATGTCAAAAGTGGCAATCCATATCCTACCCGACCTAAAATAAATAAATAAATAACCTTAAAATTTAAGCTAATTATGTTGAATTTGAGTTATGAATGCCCAAAAAAACCCAATTACATTGGTTTGGGTATAAAAAATCTATAGCTCATTCGAGCTTGGGTCAAGTTTAAATAACTATTTTGAGCTTGAGTGCGGGAATAAATAATACAAAATCCATTCCATCGATATCATTGTCATCCCTATTTCCTTCCTCTAAAAAACTAAAATACGTGGCTGGGGATTGCTTTGTCTGAAAAACAAGCCCAAATGCTATACAGAGCAGAGGGCCCAAAACCCACCCTGTCCCTTTTATTACCAAGCAACTGAGAACACGTGCGATGAGGTCATAAACCAAATAGCCGTCAAAAAGTCAATATTCCTGACCGTACAAAGCAGGCTTTAATGTCCACCAACAGATCGGCAGTGGCGGTGGTGGTCATGTTCGAGTGCTTATTTAAAATTCTGTTTTCATGTTTTAAAAATATTTTTAATAAAATTTAAATTTTTATTTTAAATTAATATATTTTTTAGTATTTTTAAATTATTTTAATTCACTAATATAAAAAATAATTTTTAAAAAATAAAAAAATTATTATTTTAATATATTTTTAAGTAAAAAAACACTTTAAAAAATAACTAAAATAACATTCCCTGTAACGACTAAAATTTTTTCACATACTTTTAGACCATGGACGACCTGAAATTAACCCCTGCACTTAAGAATATTTCTCATCTCAGAATATATTTTCTAGGTACTGACTATAGCATATTCTATCCCCACAACCAGTTATTTCACCTCTTGAAAGTGTTTAAGATTAAGATTACGTTCGATACAAGACTGATGGGGCTGGAAATGTACCATCGATGGTAGAAGTTTTTGGGCGAGGTTAGGCATCAAGGAAGATAGTTGGGGTCTTTGCAGGCCCACAAATCCCAGAAATGGCTGTCTCAAATCAAAATACACAAAATATTTTTTAATTTTTCTAATTATTCTATACCTATTTTCACTAAAAATCCATCTTCGAATTTATTACCACACCAAATATACTTTTAAAAAACTTTTTTCATATATAAAGATTATTTTTCGATAATTCACTTTCATTTTCTAACCTCACACCAAGAGTCGCCTAAATCTTTACTACGGGTCGGAATGAAAAGAAGAAGAAGAAGAGAATTAAAAATAAAAAAAATGATAAAAGTAGATTGATTGAGAAATATCATGGCATCCATAAAGTTTGCGAAGGGAACGAGTTCCATACGTGAAAAGTTGTTTGTCCTAGCAACAAAGAAGGTGACTGGCTAGCTGGCTCCTAGTTAGTCAAAAGGCATAGAAAGACGACAACAAACAAAATTACAAAACCGAAGATAAGAGGAAAAAGGCATCAAAATATTTCAAACCATGTAATTGTTTAACGTAAAATCTTAACGTTGAAGCATCTTTAAGTTCTTGTTGATAGATTAAATTAGGTGGTAGACCGATTTGAAAACCCTTTTGTGGTTTCTAACTTGTAAGACTAGAACTAGATTCACACAAGTTTTGGACGAAAGAGAGACCAGAGGAGCAAGAAATTAGAAAATGGCATTTCAAAACTCGTTATGATTTTCTAGAAAATTATACTATTAAAAGAAAACTAAATAAATGCAGTCTATTTCCCAATATCTAGCTCCTAAATCTTGCTTTTCAGGAAAAATTCCCTATTGGCCACCAAAAAAAAAGCTCTACTTCTTCTGTACATAGTACTTTTAATTATGAATTAAAACATTAGCGTGTAATCATATCCAATCCTCAGCCACGAGAATCAATCATGTTTGAATAGAATATTTTGTTAGTCTAAAACAATAATATTAAACTCAATTTAACTTGACAGGAATATTAACTTGGCGACCCAACTTTTAATTTTGACCAAGTCTCAAAATAAATTGGATAAGAGTTCACTCGGTATTATCCAATCACCTTGATTAAAATCTAATTTGATTTAAAAATTATTCTAAATAATATTATTTAATTTTTAAAAAAAAATCTTAAAATAATATCATTTAATTTACTTATATTAATATCAATCTATAATTCAAACCTTGAATATGGTCATGATACAATTCAATTCGGGCTTAATAAGTTAGGTATAAAGCTTAAAAAGCCAAATGGATCAGTGAGGGTGAGTCAACACGCAGACGTTATATTACTATTGTTTTCTTTCCATTTATGAACAAGGCAAAGGGCAAAACATTATAAAACACGTGGCTTTCAATTCACTTGAGCCAGCTGTTGACCAAGCCAGCTGTGTATTAAATAAAGGTGTTTTGCGTTGCGGTTACAAAATGCTTTTCAAAAACTTAATCTACTTAATCTATCACTCAAAAGATATTTAGAAGTATAATAATGATTACTTTTTAAAATAATTTTTATTTAAAAATTTATTAAAATAATATTTTTATTTTATTTTTAAAAAATTATTTTTGAAAAATAATAATAATAATAATTTATTGTTTTTTAAATTTTACAAAATAATAATTAGACAGCCTTGCTAAACACACCTTAAAACAGACAAGCCAGCAACAACTGCAATTATCTTTAACTGTACTCCAAAAATCATTTCAAAACTCTTACTTTGGACCCCACCTAGACCAAGATGCATTGCATCCTCACCGTCCACCCAAGATCTAAATATCTAATGTACGGCAACGCAAAAAGGAATTTTTAGAAACTAGGATGCCCATGCATTGCAATATTAACCTCGACATCCTCCTCCATCGTATTCTCCCCACGATTTAAATTACCAAAACACCCTCACATGAACATGGTCTGCCTACTATTATATAACCCCAACATAGTCCAGTGCCAAGCTGTAATTGCAATTTTTTATTAAAACGTAATTAATGTTTTACCTAATAGTGTTAACGTGAACCGTCATACCACCTAAAATAAAAAAATTAAGCTGGATTCCAATTAAATTAAACTTTTATTAACTTAAATTTAATTACATTTTAATTAAATTTTCACATCGTGTGAATTAAACTCTTGAATCACATCGATAAAATTATTTATCCAGTTATTATAATTATCGTCGTGGAATAAATTGATACAAGATATAACATAAGTAGCATGATTTTAAATTTAATTTTTTATATCATATGATCATGTAAACTCTCATTAACTTAAATTTAATTAAATTTTCATATTGCGTCAATCAAATTCTTATATCATATGTTAGTACAAGGTATGACATAAGTAGCATGATTTTAATTTTAAATGTTATATCATATGATT
>Ga0325400_1005269_pt1 | contig 12149 bp, 10 predicted proteins | sample PopdelMetagenome_2_FD_205662 | JGI IMG/M metagenome (GOLD analysis project Ga0325400, IMG submission 205662) | Populus deltoides microbial communities from Bellville, Georgia, United States - Xylem-PdKOR-R1 | ecosystem: Host-associated > Plants > Phyllosphere > Stem > Wood/Secondary xylem...
GCAAAGAAACTTCAAGAAACAAGAAAAGCAAAGAAACTTCAAGAAACAAGAAAAGCAAAGAAATAAATAATAAAAAGCTGTATTATCTATAGATATAGTGTTGTTCTAAGTGAAGGAGAAATCTTACGGGTTTTGAAAATGAAGAAGGAGGACTGGTTGAGAGAGAGAGAGTTTTTGGGTCCGAGATGTCGTTAGCTATTTGTTATCGGTTTGCTTTTTGAAGTTCCCATTTGAGCAAGGGTTAAGGCCTAATGTCAAGTAGTTTCTCAAAGTTAACCAGTAACTAGTCTTTGCTGTGGATAGAATCTATTTCAAAAAAATATCAAGAACGCGAGGATTCTTTGTAATTTCATTAAACATGGTTAAGCGGCTAAATCTTAAATCCTTTGGATCTCTGTCTACTCAATTTTTTAATTAAAAATGTCAAAGCTGATATGATTATAATTTAAAAGAAAAAAACTTAAAACAATGATGTATTAGATTAGTTTTGATCACCCTGTAATTTGGATCTATTTAATTTAAAATTTTTATTTTTTAAATTTATTTTTATATAATTATATGATTAAAAAATAATTTTTTGCAATATCGAGTATCAACTTTAAAATAAATATTTGTTTAAATCTTATAAAAAATTAAAAATAATTATGAAACAACCAATCCAATATTAAAAAATAAATATAAAAAAAATAATTAAAAAAATCGGGTATTCCTGGTTACCAACCAAACAAGTGAACTGGGTCGTGAACTTCACTGGGACTGATTATTTTTAAAAAAAATTATTTTTTATTTAATTATATAATAACAAAAATAAATGATCTTAAAATTAAGAACACCGTACCAAAATCTTTTTTTTTTTAGACTTTGATAACCTCACATAGAGTAAAACAATACAAACCATGAAAATCAATTCTCAATTAACTCAAATAGGGATAATCCACCAAACTTTTAAACAAGTTTATGGATTTTATAAAGTTTAATTATATTATTTTTTTTCTAGATTGTTTTTTTAACTATATAAGAAAAGAATAGATGATAACAAAATTGAATTCAATTAAAAAAAAGTGCTTTAAAAAACCCATAAATCGGAGCAACTTAAGTTACCCTGTTAAACCTACAATCTAGATTATGGGCTCTACAAAGTTTAATAGCTTTGGTTTTTTTTTTCCAAAACCATTTCTAATTAAAGTAAATATTAAAAACTAAATGATCACATAATTGATCATTAACCCAATATTAGATAATTTATTTGATATTGTAATAACCCTATAGAAAGGTAAAATAAAAGGAAACAAATTTTAAAGTTCAATTCCTAACTAACTTAATGTTAGAGGATGAAATCGCGAAAATAAATATAAAAAATCAATTAAAAAGATATAGGATTGAATCAAAGAGATTTTAAAAATCAAAGGACTAAACTAAAAGGAAGGAAAAGTGCCAAATTTGGAAAAAACAAATTTTAAAAATATAGGACTAAATTGAAAGAATAAATGAAAGATACTTATCAAAGCATAGCATGAAGAATGCTCATTACCTTTAGGCGGCACGTGAGCCTTCCTCTATGTTCCGATTGATGTCATCTTTGACGCCATCAGATTCATCATGACATCACATTCCCTATAAAGCGCGTTGCAATGTGGCACCGACAACCCGTTTCACTTTCTTTCTTTTTCTCTCTCATTGCCTCAATGGATGGCTTATTAAATTCTCTCCATTAGGTCTCAATGGTTTCTCATTCTTTAAATGTAGTCCCTTTATTCTAAATTTTTGTAAAAATTAAGAATCCAAACAATATCTCACATAATTAAGCATAAAAAACCCTACATTTAGATTTTTTTTTCCAATACCATGATTGTTAAGATTTTCTTATAATAGCTCTATGTTGTCCTAGTCTTTAGGGATTTATTCAGTTAAATAAATCATGGTTTTATGGCTAAGTAAGTGGTACTTATTGTCATATTCTATAGGAATAGTGGTTAATGCTAAGAAGGAATGTTGTAATGTAAAGCCTATAAATAGGCCTTTTTTCTTTATCAATAATATATTGATTTTTCACCATTTAAATTGCTTTTTCTCTTTTGTTTTTTAACTTAGTAATAGTGGTATCAGAGCAAAGTTAATGAGATAAAACAAAAGAGATAAAGTTTCTAAACAGTGAGTCTTCAAAATAGTCAAAAATAATTGTAGTTTTTTCTCCTCTTCATCTTTTGCAGCAATAGCTTTTTCTCCTTTTTCATCTTTTACAGGTAACAATAGCATCAGATTCAAATATTGTGCAAGCAGCGATCCCACTTTTTGATGGTCACTATGACCATTGGAGTATGCTAATGGAGAACTTCCTTCGATCAAAAGAATATTGGTCGATTATTGAATCTGGAATTGAAGAACTAGCAACAACTACAATCTTAACAGATGCCTAGAAAACAGAGTTGGAAGGGAGAAAGCTTAAAGATTCAAAGGCAAAAAAATTACCTTTTTCAGGCAATAGATCGTCCCTTTTTGGAAACAATTCTTAGCAAAGAAACTTCTAAGGATATATGGGACTCCATGAAGAAAAAATATCAAGGCTCTGCTAGAGTAAAGCATGCACAACTTCAAGCCTTGAGACGAGATTTTGAGACCTTACAAATGAAAGTTGGAGAATCTATCACCAACTACTATGTCAGGACTATGGAGATAAGTAACAAAATGCAATTTCATGGGGAGAAGATGGATGATGGTATCATTGTTGAAAAAATATTGCGTTCTTTGGCACAAAAATTTGATTATGTTGTTTGTTCAATTGAAGAATCAAAAGACATAGATGCACTATCTATTGATGAATTGCAGAGCTCCTTGCTAGTCCATGAACAAAAGATGAACCGAAGTTCAAATATAGATGAGCAAGCTCTAAAGGCTTTTACCTTTACTCAGTTCTCAAATTCTGAAGAAAGGGGAAGGGGTAGAGGTAGAGGTAAAGAAAGGGGAGTTAGAGGCAATAGAGATGGCAGCAGACAATTTTTAAGGCTGATAATGATCAATATCAAAGTAGAGGCAGAGGACGAGTTCAACACTTTGACAAATCCAAGGTAAAGTGTTTTAAATGTCATAAATTTGGACATTATCGTTCTGAATGTTATGCTAGGCTGTCTAATGACAAAGAAAAGGAAGAGCAATCGCATTTTGCCGAAAAGAAGGAAGTGGAAACTTTGTTGATGGCTGTTGAAGCTAATCAGAAGCCAGAGTCTGATGTTTGGTATATGGATACAGGCTGCAGTAATCACATGTGTGGATGTAAGTCTTCTTTTTCTTATTTAGATGAAGATTTTCATTTCGTAGTAAGTTTTGGTGATTGTTCCATTGTGAATGCAATAGGAAAAGGTGATATTAAGATAAGAACCAAGAATGGTTTTATAGAAACAATTTCTAATGTTCTTTATGTTCCTGACTTGAAAAGTAATTTATTGAGTGTTAGTCAACTGCAAGAAAAGGGTTATATGATAACTATTTAAAATGATATTTGTGAGATATATGATCCTTCAAGAGGAGCAATTGTTGTTGTTTAGATGAGTTCAAATAGGTTGTTTCCATTGAAGATAATAACATCTCAACCTTATTTAATGGCTAAAATAAAAGACCCTTCCTGGCTTTGGCATTTTCGTTATGGCCACTTGAATTTTAGTGGATTAAAGACTCTTCAACAGAAAGATATGGTGATAGGCCTCCCTAAAATTCACATTCCTTCCCAAATTTGTGAAGAATGCGTTGTTAGCAAACAACATCATTCTCAATTCCCTCAAGGAAAGTCATGGAGAGCAAAACGTGTCCTAGAGCTGGTACATTCTGACATTTATGGATCGATAAATCCATCTTCTAATGGAGATAAAAGATATTTAATTACCTTCATTGATGATTTTACTCGGAAAATTTGGGTTTATTTTTTACAGCAAAAATTAGAAGCTTTTTATGTATTTAAAAGCTTTAAAGCTCATGTGGAGAATAAAACAGGAAAGACTGTTAAAACCCTTCGAACAGATCATGGTGGAGAATATTGTTCAACCAAATTTGAAGTTTTTTGTGTAGATCATAACATTCAAAGGGAACTAACAGTTGCTTATACACCACAACAGAATGATGTATCAAAGAGAAAAAATAGAATCATCCTTAATATGGTGAGAAGCTTGTTAGCAAGAGGGAACATTCCAAAGAATTTTTGGCCATAGGCAGTAAATTGGAGCATCCATGTGTTAAACAGAAGTCCTACCTTTTTTGTTCAGAACAGGACACCTGAGGAAGCTTGGAGTGGGCAGAAACCAGCTGTATATCACTTCAGAATTTTTGGTTGCATAGCTTATGCACATGTCCTAGATGAGAAAAGAAAGAAGCTTGATGATAAGGGTGAAAAATGTGTCTTTCTTGGCATAAGTGAATGTTTCAAGGCTTATAAATTGTTCAATCCACTCACAAAAAGGATTGTGACCAGCTGAGATGTTGTTTTTGATGAGGAAAACACTTGGGATTGGAATAGGCAGTAGCCAACACAAGTTGTTTTCGACACTGATTCTGAAAGTGAACCAACTCCAATACCTATTATGCCTAACAATTCATCAGAAGCAACCCCAATAGTTGCTGAAATTTTGCCAACAGCGGCAACTCGATCTCTTCCTACCTCAACAGCTACTATTGCAGCAACTCCATCTCATCCTCGTATTCGAAAAAGGCCCGTATGGATGGAAGACTATAAGGTAACTGGAATTGAAGATCCAATCACTCATTTTGCTTTATTTTCATATTGTAATCCTACAACTTTTGAAAGTGTTGTCAAAGAAGAAAAATGAAGGAAGGCGATGGATGATGAAATTGATGCCATTGAAAGAAATAACACTTGGGAGCTGACTGATCTTCCGAAAAGGCACAAAACCATTGGTGTCAAGTGGGTTTTCAAAATCAAACTAACAGAAAATGGTGTAGTTGATAAGTATAAAGCACGTTTGGTAGTCAAGGGATATAAGCAAGAATATAGGATTGATTATACAGAAGTTTTTGCTCCTGTTGCAAGACATGATACAATCAGATTGGTGATTGCATTAGCAGCACAGAACTTGTGGCCTATTTTCCAGTTGGATGTCAAATCGGCATTCTTGCATGGAAACTTGGAAGAATAGGTATTTGTAGAACAACCTCTTGGTCATGTTAAGATCGGAAATGAATATAAAGTTTATAGATTAAAGAAAGCTCTTTATGGGTTACAACAAGCTCCACGAGCTTGGTATAGTCGCATTGAGACTTATTTTTTGAAAGAAGGCTTTCACAAATGTCCATATGAGCACACATTATTTGTTAAAATTGGAGATAAGGGGAAACTGCTCATTATTTACTTATATGTAGACGATCTTATATTTACTAGAAATGATGTTGTCATGTTTAAGAATTCAAAAAATCTATGATGATTGAATTTGAAATGCCTAACCTTGGTATGATGCATTACTTTCTTGGCATAGAAGTAGTGCAATCTGCTAATGGGATTTTTATTTCTCAAAAGAAGTATGTGTAAGATATTTTAGACAGGTTTCAGATGAAGGATTGCAATCCTGTTAGCACTCCAACTGAATTTGGCTTAAAGCTAAACAAAAATCATGAAGGGAAGAAAGTGGACAACACACTTTACAAGCAAATTGTTGGCAGTTTAATGTATTTAACTGCAACAAGACCAAACATAATGTATTATGTGAGCTTAATTAGTAGGTATATGGAGAATCCAACAGAAATGCATTTGTTAACAGCCAAGAGGATCCTTCGTTACTTGCAAGAAACTAGAGATTTTAGGTTGTTCTATAAGAAGGGTGAAAAGTTAAAGTTGTTTGGGTTTACTGACAGTGATTATACAGGAGATCAAGATGACAGAAGAAGCACTTCAGGTTATGTTTTTATGTTGGGCACAAGTGCTGTTTAATGGTCTTCTAAGAAGCAACAAATTGTCACTTTGTCAACTACAGAAGCAAAATTTATCGCTACCACAGCTTGTGCTTATCAAGCTATCTAGCTAAGAAGAATTCTTGAAGAACTACAGTTCCAGCAAATTGAGGCTATTACAGTTTTTTGTGATAACAACTCAGTGATTAAACTCTCCAAGAATCCAGTGCTTCACGGAAGAAGCAAGTATATCAATGTGAGATATTATTTTTTAAGAGATCTTAGCAATGATTGAACAATCAAACTGGTTTATTGTCGAAGTGAAGACCAAGTTGCAAATATACAGATCAAACCTCTTAAATTTGCTACATTTGTGAAATTGCGCGGTTTACTTGGAGTTTGTTCACGTTCTACAGTGAATGAGAATTTTACAGAGGGTTGATTTTTCTTTTAAACTGATATCTGCATATTTCAGTTTAAAAGGGGATGTTAAGATTTACTTATAATAACTCTATGTTGTCCTAGTCTTTAGGGATTTATTCATTAAATAAATCATGGTTTTATGGCCAAGTAAGTGGTACTTATTGTCCTACTCTATAGAAGTAGTGGTTAATGCTAAAAAGGAATGTTGTAATGTAAAGCCTATAAATAAGCCCTTTTTTTTATCAATAATATATTGCTTTTTCACCATTTAAATTGCTTTTTCTCTTTTGTTTTTCAATGTGGTAACAATGATAACCATGCAAAATAAAAATTAAAATAAATTTTTATATTGGTTAAAACCTATTTGTTTTAGCATTTTTAAAATCCTTTTTTATAAAATTTAATTTTTTTTATTTGTTTTTATTTTTTTTATTTTCAAATCATTTTAATACCAATTAAAAATAATTTTTAAAAAATAAAAAAATATTATTTTAATATGTTTGTGTATGAAAAATATTTTCAAAAACATCTATAACTATATTGTTAAACATCTCTTTAATTGTGATTAGTTGTATATAAAATTTTAAATTAATTTCCAACGCAATAGAAGAAGATACTGGTATAATGCGAGACTCAAATGAGTTGAAATATTTGGATCCTCGTAATCTCGTGTTTGTAGTATCTCTTGAAGCTCCTCGGTAGCCGTGATAAAAGAAAAGGTCATTTCTCTGTCTCTCGACTCATTACCTGCATATGCTGCTGTCCAGCAAATTCCCAAGAAATATCAGTCCCTGATGTGTAATGAAATTATATATCAATACATCAAAATCATCGAGAAAAACGGGATCTAATCCAGAACCGTAAGCAAGGAGACGGCCATTATTGATATTGTTGTAGTAGTTGTTCAAGTGCTTGGAAATGAAATGAGAACTGGTAATAATTCCATACCAGGGTTTGCAAACACACTTGAGTTTCAGTGAAGTTTTTCACAGGCAGCCGTGAGAGAATCTCGATCATCACCTCTTCAGGGGAAAGGTCTCCTCCATTCTTGGTATCCATCTATATATCGACAAGATGAACTTGAATCGAAAGATTACCTCTTCCTAAGATAATCGAGTAGAAGCGATGGCCTTTATCTGCCATGCAATCCTTGAAGATGGTGTTTTGGATCAAATATCATGTAAGAAAATATGATTTGGGATGCGTGATATTGAGAAAGAATTCGAGGTGTGCTTGAGTTCGAGACAGACAAATATCCAAAATCTCCATATTTCATTTTCTTTGAAATCATGCGATTTACAGGAACACATTCACGTATGGATTTGTTGCCAAACAAATGAAACCATTACCATAAATTGCTGCACCCATAGACTTCCATTACCACTTATTTGTTGTGTGGGAGTTAACTAAGAAAGCAAACCTTGATGAACTCCATCAAAATCATTTTGCTAAAATTAAATTATTGCTTTAATTTATAATTTTAATAAAAAAACATCTTTATGGCATGCAAATTTTGAGAAATGCTGAAAATAAACCAGATTTTAGTTTTGAAAAACAAAAAGACCGGTCTACTAGTTGAAAATTTATTGACTGACTGGAATAAATTAAATCGGTCAACCGTTCACTCAGTTGAATATAATTTATGTTTAAATTAGAATATTTTCTTGTAATAATTTAATTTATTAATTGTTTAGGATTTTATATCTATAAAAAAAACTTATAATTCAATATTATATAACAACACAAAAAAAAACGAAAAATACTTATAAAAAACACTTAATAAAAATATACTTTTCTCTGTATCCTCTTTTATTATTAAATTTTTGAATTTACATTAATATTTTAATCCTATACCACAACTATACTACTTCCGACACCCGTGTCTTAGACCGTTAAAATTCTTCTTTGTTTTGGGGAGAGAGAGGAAGATTTTTGACATATGAAAGCCGGAAAGAAATAATTATTTATATAAGAAAACCTCTGACTGAACCTTTAGAGTTCAAAATGACGTGAAAGGCCATCCTTATTTCATTATCCAGCGGTATTTTTTTAAAAATCAAAATTAGTAATAACCAGTGTAGATTGTGGCTCTGACGTGTAGGATATGATTGAAAACTTAAAGTTCTGGCTTAAACTTCACAAAGTCACACATTCATCCAATAATGGCACTTACAGCACGCTGTAAATTCCTCAATGTTTGTTCATTTTTTTGGTTCCATGACTACCCTGGGGCTTCTTGCCCCATGTTCTCAAGCATGTCCAGTTGTTTACTAATGATGGGAAAGACAACCAAGGGGAAGTAAGACAGAGTAGAACCCCGTTGTCATGTATGCAGGCCCCTCCCACTTTTATTAACTTGAACAACTTCTGAAAAGTGCCAGATGAATTCCTTCACATTGTTAACTTGGGTCACGCGAGCGAAACTGGCTGAGGCTCCACCTTTTGGGGAAGTTCAGCAATGCACTCGACTTCAATCTTGGCATCCAATGGCAATGCTGCTACCTGATATGTTGAGCGAGCAGGAAATGGTGCAGGGAAGTCTGTAACACAAACCATATTATTAACTTGGGTTGCAAACTGCAATGATGTCAGATGCCAGATAACAAATTATCATTTTCTCATAAAGGGACAAAAATACTTTATAAAGAAATTTCCAGATACATGTTCTTATGTCAAAAACTGATCCTTTAGAAGCTTAAATGTTATCCAGTAAGCACTTATCAGCAAAGAATTTGATGCTACAGAATAGCTTGGACTTGCCAAAACTCTACCAGAAAAATGAAGAATATATGCATAATGATCAAGGTTAGCCAAAAAGGGATTCACATGTTCCAGTTTCTGTCAACATCCTAAGTTAATGGCAAGCTGATCATCAATACATGTATTGAATGCTTATCAATCCTGCTACAACTGTAAGGGACAATTCTTAACCCATATAGAAGTCTTACCTACATATACTGATTATACAGATCCAGATTTTTGGTCTGTACTGCCTAGAGTTCAAAAATAACATGCATTATCATTCAAATGTAGAAAACTTGAAAGTCAGCGTGGGTGGATTTGGAAAGCACCTGCCATGCCAGGCATTGAAGTTTTTCACTAAAGCATATTCTACATTTGCAGAGTGATATACAATATTCTCATTTTCTTGTTACTGGCAGGTCCAATGTAATGTAGACATGGTAATTTGCAACACAAACTAGGGGAAAACCTTTATGCTCCATAACATGACAGTACAAATAATCTGCACAAAACAATTCGATCATAACATACATTTTGCATAGATATCATTCACTTTCTTGAAGTCTTTCAAGTCAGCCAACCTGCAGAAAACAACAAAGTACGAACCAGGATAAAGTCAATTCTCTTTCCAATCTTCAATAAAAAATAAATATTGCAAGGCAAAAAGAGTACCCTACATTATTGTTGTCTTTACTACTAAGGAATAGTCGCTACCACTAGCTTTCAGTATCTCCCCCATATTCTTAAGTAACTGTAAAGTTCATAAAGTCAATCTGTCAGTTATTAATCTGCTTATCAGCTTGAAACTGAGAAGCTACGCACAATTGCAGTCAAACTAAGACCAACCAACAAAATAGGGCAGAAGCAATTTGGCATAAATACAACTAAATCGAACCCAGAATAACATTCTTGAAGAGGGAGATAATAAAGGAGAGAAATTGCACAATCAATAACATTTACGCAAAGCTCACAATGATATCTAAGAGGAAACATTATATCAGTGGAAAAGACTGCACGCTACAATTTCAGCATATCTTCAGATAAAAATAGGCTGATCATAAAAGGCAGAGTACACAAAACTAAGAAATAAAATTGCTAAAACCATTGGAGCTAGCCTCTTGAGCTGAACACCAACTCAACAGAAAAAATAAAAAGAAAAAAGAAGAGTACAACATGAAATTCTAACTCAAGGGCTGCTTATACCTGTTCTGTCTGATCCTCAACATTCTCCGAGACAAACTTCCCAGTCTGCATAAGAGTATCAAAAATCATATTGCAAGTATACAAGAAAGTGATACTAAGAAAAAAATAACTTAACATATGTAGTAGCGTGGTTTGATCTCAACAAGCATGCAACAGTAGAATAATTAAGGACCCCAACAAAAGCATATTTTATACTCCAACATCCATCCTCCTCCAAAAGTACAAATCACAAAAACCAAAAGAACAGGAAAATATGGAAAGACATCAAACAGTCATTCAAAATGGAAATGGAGCATTGAATCATACCTCTGGAATGAGACCTAGAACACCTGAAACAAATACTAGGTTATTGGATTTAATTGCTTGAGAATATGGTCCCAATGCAGCTGGTGCCTTGTCAGTTTTAACAGCCTCTTTTTTAGCTACAATCAAAGCATACATTTGCCACCGTCAGCCATCAAAGCCACAAAATCGAATCCCAAAATAAATCAACCTCCTTTCTAGCAAAATAACCAAAAAATCGAACCCCATACAAATCACCCTCTTTCCTAGCAAAACAATCACACATTAAACAAACTTTTCAACTCTCCACATCTATCAAACCAATACCATCAAACCCAACATTACAAAATTGCCATACTTTTCTACAAGTTGATCATTCACACACATATTAACAAAAACCCACAAATCAATTCCCATGAAAAATCCAAGATTTTTTACTCTGTTCATACTATCACACATTAACCACAACCCAGATATCATTTCTCATAAAGTCTCAAACTTTATATCCAACTTACTTAGTTACACGCATTTAGCTAATCAAGTCCACATGTAGAATTCGAAATAAGAAGACAAAACTAGAGAGAGAGAGAGAGATTACGAGGTAAAGTGTAAGTGGTCAAGGAAGCGAAAGGAGGAGTGACTAATCGAGTGGAACAACACTGCCGCCAGAGACCGGTGTTGATGACGGAGGCGCAACCAATGCCTCCGATGGAAAAAGGGGTTCGGTTGCGCACTGCGCCGGCGTTCATCAACGAGACATTGAAGGGTTTTAGAGCACACCACGACATTTTCTCTCTTGATTGCACTTTTCTTAATGAGGTTGCAGGCAGTGCTTTAGTTGGAGTTTTTTTTTTAAGTTAATGGTGCACCTAATCCTACTCTTAATCTTGTCACGTTTAGTCCTCGTACTTGTTTTTATCCCAATATTATCCTCCACCCCTCATCTCCATAACCATTAAGGGTTAAGGATGATCAAATCCATCATTTTTAAAGTAAATTTGGTTAAATTAAATGATTTATTTATAAATTTTTCAATATTAATTGTTTTTTGTTGTGAGGTTTGTTATTAAAGGAAACAAGACAGATGCTAACAAACAAGGATAGAAGGATGAAATTAAGAAAATAAATAGTAAAGGACAGCTATGGCATAAGAATAAAGTCTGGTGACCAAATAACACCGTTAATTCCTTGTTTTCAATTTTGGTTGCTGACTGTAGAAACTAGGTGTTTAAATTCTCTGGTCCCGTTGTTTTGGGCTCAACTGAGTTTGGAAGCCCATAAGGTGATATTAATATAAATAATATTGTCAAAGGCCATCATTTATTAATTTTACTATTTTTAACCAAAGCGGAATAGTAAATGTTTGTTTTTATATTTTAAAAATTTTTTAAAAAATTTATTTATATTTTTTATTTTAAATTAATATTTTTTTTATTATTTTAATGCGTTGACATTATGAATAATTTTTTAAAAATAAAAAAATATTATTTTTAAATAAAAAATAATTATTACAACAGTCTCTAATAATTATAGCAAATTACCGGAATCAAATGCATTGAATTGGTGTGGAAGCAAGCTCGCTACTCTTCCTAGGCCTTTTGCATGCATGT
>Ga0325400_1005270_pt1 | contig 12146 bp, 16 predicted proteins | sample PopdelMetagenome_2_FD_205662 | JGI IMG/M metagenome (GOLD analysis project Ga0325400, IMG submission 205662) | Populus deltoides microbial communities from Bellville, Georgia, United States - Xylem-PdKOR-R1 | ecosystem: Host-associated > Plants > Phyllosphere > Stem > Wood/Secondary xylem...
CTCCCTCAACAAGGAACTAAAAAATAACAAAAATTAAATTTTGTACCAAAATTAAATTGAAAAAATATTGAGGTGCTGAAATTGTATAATTTACATGATTTTTAAAGTTCAAGGATCAAAGCGTATCTTTTGCGAAAGTTATAACATGTCACCCATATTTAACGTCTTTTCTTTCAATTTTATATTTTTATAAGAAATCAAAATAAATTTGTATTTAATTAAGAATAAATCACAAAAAAAAGTTTGTGGATCAAATTAATAAAATGTAAAATTTTATACAACTCATCCACAATAATAATGTATGAGAGGATAAATAGTAAAGCTTTTCACATTAAAATAAAAAAACTAACGTATTTTAAAGTAATAATTAATATCTATTTATCTATCTATATATGTAAAAGTATAACAATACCTTTATCTGTAAAATATTACACATAATTTGTTTTCAACAAAAAGAATTTTAAATGAAATTTTTTACAATATCATTAAAGTTAATTATTTTTATTTTGACCATATGAAAAATTATCTTATAACATTTTATTTAAAATGTATATTGCATATTTTTAACTATACATAAAATAAGAAAAATAATTTTAATATCAAACCAATCTATTTTAAGATATCTTAACTTGTTTAAAAAATTATTTTAACATAGAGATTAAATTATATTTCATTCACACTTTTATTATTTTTTAATTAAGTCCTTTCTAAATAAAAATATTAAATCATGTAATATAACTTGTAGTTTTTTTTTTCAATAGTAGAGTGTAATTAATAACTTTCAAATAAATGACACAATATACTAAAAAGACTCATTGTCTCTCTTACTGTTTACCTAGACTCAGAGCACTGTGAATTGGAGCAGTGAAATGGCAGCCCAATCCTTGCCACAAAGAGCTGCAAGGGCAGCGAGGGAGGGTTAGGGTTGTCTTTTCACTGGGATGCATTTAACATTGAAGGGATGCTTGGGAAGAAGATGGTCACTTCAAGTTTTAGTGAGGTTGCCAGGGTGTCAGACATGCCCGCGCCCCCATATGAGGACACCTAGCAATTGGGCTGACCTGCCCTGGTGCTTGGGCTGACCTGCTAGGCGCTTGAGTTGGGTCAGACCCGTACGCCACGTGGCCCTGAGGTTGGCTTGCCCTTGCCTTTGACATGAGTTAGCCCGAGCCCCAACGTGGGGACACCCGACGCTTGGGTTACCTACCCTTACGCTGGGTCAAACCTGAGCACCAGGTGGGAGCCAAGCTCAGGGCCCCTACATGGGGACACCTGGCACTTGGGCTACTTGCTCTTTTTCTGGGTCAGACTCGAGCGCCACGTGGCACTTGGGCTAGCTTGCCCTGTTCCCAAGGCTAAGGATCAAACCCGACGTGGCGTTGGGACAAAAAATAATAATATTTTTTAGTATTAATACTTTCAATGATAATAAACATAATAATCTTTGTACCCCATATAATAATATTTTTTATATTAATAGTTTGAACTACAATAAAAATATTTGTACCGCAAATAATAATAGTTTTGATATTAATGATTTGAACTATAATAGAAATAGTAATATTTATAATACAAATAATAATATTAATAGTAATACCTTCAATTATAATAAAAATGGTAATATTTATGACACAAATAATAATAATAATAATAATAATAATAATAATAATAATTTTTAATTTTATCCTTCAAATCAACTATATGGTTTTTCATTGGTGATAATAACATGTTGGATCTGGACGTGTCCATGCCCAACCCCACGTTAGGTCTGGAAGCGTCTATGCCTAACTTCAAGTTGGCTCTAGACATGTCCATGTCCAAACCCTATGTTGGATCTGGACACGACCGCGACCACCTCCATGTTGGGCATGCACGCATCTGGGCCCTACCCCATGTTGGCTCTAGACACGTTCTCGTCCAATGTCATGTTGGCCCCCGACATGTCCACACCCAACCCTACGTTGACTCTGGACTCGACCGTGTCCACCTCAAGTTTTGGTGGAGATGCTTGGGGAGAAGATGGTCACTTCAAGTTTTGGTGGGGTTGCCCTAGGTGTCAGCCGAGCCTGCGCCCCCACGTGAGGACACCTAGCACTGGGGTTGACCTGCCCTTGTGCTGGGTCAGACCCGATTGCCACATGGCACGGGGCTGCCTGCCCTTGCCCTAGGTCAGATCCGAGCACCAGGTGGCGTTGGGGCTGTCTTCCTTTGCCTTTGACGGGAGCCAGGCCCGCGCCCCCACGAGGGGACACCTGGCACTTGGGTTGACTGCCCTTTTGCGGGGTGAGACCCGCGCACCACGTGGCGCTAGGGCTGGCTTGCCCTGTTCCCAGGGCTAAGGGTCAGACCCGACGTGGCGCCGGGGCCAAACATAATAAAAACATTTAGTATTAATACTTTCAATGATAATAAACATAATAATCTTTGTACCCCAAATAATAATATTTTTTATATTAATAGTTTGAACTACAATAAAAAAATATTATTACTTTCAATTATAATAAAAATAAAAATATTTGTACCGCAAATAATAATAGTTTTGATATTAATGCTTTCAACTATAATAAAAGTAGTAATATTTATAACACTAATAATAGTATTAATATTAATACCTTCAATTATAATAAAAATGATAATATTTATGGCACAAATAATAATAATAATAATAATAATAATAATAATAATAATAATAATAATAATAATAAATAATATCCTTCAAATCAACTATACGGTTTTTCATTGGTGGTAATAACATGTTGGACTTGGACGTGTCCACGCCCAACCCCATGTTAGGTCTGGATGCGACCGCGACCACCTTCATGTTGGGCCTGGACGTGTCCTCGCCTAACCCTATGTTGGGTCTGGAGCGACCGCGGCCACCCATATGTTGGACCTGGACGTGTCCCCGCCCAACTCCATGTTGCTGGACGCGATCGAGTCCAACTCCATGGTGGGCGTGGACGCGTTCCCGCCCAACCACATGTTGGGTCTAAAGGCATGCCCGCTCGACTCCACGTTGGCCCTGGACGCATCCACGCCCAACCCAATGTTAGGCTCGACGCGTCCACGTCCACCTCTAGGTTGGACCTGGACGCGTCCGCGCCCAACCCACGTTGGCCCTGGACACGTCCCTGCCCAACCCCACATTGGGTCTGGAGTGATCGCGCCCATCCATATGTTGAACCTAGACGTGTCCACGCCCAACTCCACATTGCGACTGGACACGACCGAGCCCAACTCCATGTTGAGCATCGATGCATCCCTGCCCAACCCACGTTAGGTCTAGACGCAACCGCGGCCAACTCCATGTTGGGCCTGGACATGACCGTGTCCAACTCCATGTTAGGTCTGGACATGACCAGGTCTTGCGCTAGACCCAATGCGATGGGTCCTTGCCAAGACCCAAATAATTTGTGTTATAAATATTCTTTAGTTTTCTTAATATAATAATGTGTGTTATAAATATTATTATTTCTCTTATAACTCAAAGTGTTCATATCAAAAATATTATTATTTATGTTATAAATATTATTATTTTTATTACAACTCAAATTATTGATATAAAAAAATTATTATTTGTGTTGTAATCATCCTTGAAATTCTTAATATAATTATTTATGTGATAAATATTATTATTTTTATTATAATTCTAAATATTCATATCAAAAATAGTATTATTTGTGTTATTAATATTATTATTTTTATTATAATTAATAGTATGAATATTTAAAATATTATCATTTGTATTATAAATATTATTATTTTTATTATAATTCTAAATATTCATATAAAAAATAGTATTATTTGTGTTATTACTATTATTATTTTTATTATAATTAATAGTATGAATATTAAAAATATTATCATTTGTGGTATAAATATTATTATTTTTATTATAATTAATATTATTAATAAAATAATTAATAAATTTGGAAAAACAATTTATTATTTTTTGTACTATAAACTTTTATAGTATTTTTTATAAAAATAAAAAGTAAGTTCGCTGCGTTGGACAGACATCCAACTAGTAAGCATATATAGAATATCTTATATTTTCATTTAAGAAAATATTTTTTATTATAATAATGTTAATTCTTTTTTTTTTCCCATTTAGTTTCAGTTGATAGAAAATTGTAGAAATAATCATTGAACAAATATATATGTTTGGATTGGATAGTGCAATATAAAACGAGTTCAATATAAATAAAGAAATAGTTCAAATTATAAATATATTTATTAGGGGTGAGCAAAAAAAAACCGAATGAATCGACAAAACTGGAAAAACAATAACCGAAAAAACCAAATCGTGAAAAAAAAACCGATTAAAATATTTAAAAAAAACTGACCAGTTTGGTTCGTTTTGGTTTCATAAGATTGAAACCGAAAAACCAAACCGAACCGAACTAAAGTTAAAAACTAAGCCAAACCAGAAAACAACCGAGCCAATCAGTTGAGTTTTGGTTTTTGCTCTAAAATAACCGAACTGAAATCGGTCGGTTTGAACCAGTTTCAGATTTAAAAAAAAATCGGTTTGGTTATTGTTTTAGGTAAAAACTGAACTGAACCGAAAATGATCACCCCTAATATTTATAAAAGTTTAAAAGTTGAATGTTAATTATATTAGATTTAAGTAAATTGATTTTCATTGTTATCGGACCTAATATTGTTTTTAAGACATACACACACTAAGACTACATAGATAAAGTTAATTATATTAATTATCATAAATCATCAAATAAGAACTTACATTAGTTATCATAATACATGGATTATATATTTTATATAATAAAATATTGTTAATAATCAATGTAAATTTACAAACAAATGGATGATTAAAATTAAATCACCTTACAAAGTGGGTGCACACGACCCCGTTTGTTTGCTGGAAAGTAGTTTTTTTTTTGGAAAGTGAATGAGGATCCAATTTCATAAATTATTTCAAATAAAATAAGTAACAATCAAAAAAATGAGGATCAAATTTGATAGATAAAAAATTTCAATTAAAAAATGATAAGGGAAAAGAAAATAACAATTATAAAAATAAGGACCAAAGTTAATGTAAAAATTAAATTCAAATGGATGAAATTGAAAAACAAATATTGAAAACAAAATATATATAGCAATTAAAAGTTTGAGGACCAAATTTGATATAATCAACAAATAATATGATATTTCTAAAAAAATTTCACAATTTCTGGAAAGTGTTTTCCACCTAAAATAAAGGAAAACACTTTCCTGGAAACCAAGCTAAATTTTTCTTTGACCGGAAAATGTTTTTCGTTGACCAACTTTTCTAATAACAAACAAATATAAAAAAGTTTGGAAAGTGATTTTCCGGAAAACAAATGCAGTTTTTAATAATGATTTTTCTAGATGTGAAAGAGTGTTATATTATTGATTATAAATGGCATGTACATTTTCTGAAATTTTCCAAAATTATTATAGAATATATAGATTTTTATATTAATTAATGATTCACCTTAACTTTTTTGGAATTTAAATCCACACCCTCAAAAAAATCCAAACACAAAAATTAATTTAATCTTTGAATTCAATTCAATTCAATTCAAAGTATTTCAAACTCCCAATAGTGTCAAGTCAATATAGTATAATATTGTAAGTTACATATAAGATATCTACCAAAGTGAATTAATTGTTCTATATAAAGGTCTCTATAATATTTAAGATATGGGCAAAACCCAATAACGTGGGGATACGACGGCTAATATAGTTATGGATTTATAGATATGTGATTAGCATTTTGGCTCTTTATTTCCTTGGAGGTTAAATTCCATCCATAACCAAGAGATATTGGAGATGCAAAGAAGAGCTATGGCCACTCATGCAAAAGTGTTTACCCTGCTTGAAAATAAAGTGCGAGCCTGAGTGGAAGGTGACGATAACTCTGTAAACAAAACTAACAAGTAGCACAAGGATGAGATTGATTTCAAGATTTTGGAGCCATATATCCTACGGTGCGAGGTAGATTAGATGAGTAAGAAAACATTACACTCTAATGAAAAAGAGAAGAGAGTCGATGAGCATTGACGATTTCATACTTTCTACCTTCCATCCAAAAAACAAAAAAACTGCAAAAGAAATGGATCATTTAATTATATGTTTTACTACTATTACCCATCATTCCAGTTTCTGCCCCATACAGTATACCATGTCCCAAAATTCCAGAGCAACTAGTTTTCTGTTTACAATTTAAAAAACAGATATATATGGTCACAACCCCTAGGGCCTGAATTACTTTCTGATACAATCTTCTTCAATCTGACCATCTGTATACAAATTCAAACAAGCCAATTATTCTGAAGCTAACACATAAAACAACATGAAGTGCAAGAATCCATAAAAACACAAGCATGAATGTCCTCACCCCTAAGATTAGTAGCCAGGTTTGCTTGAACATCAGCTTCAAAGTTGAATTCCTTGAAGATGAAACAAAGAATATGCCATTTGTAATCAGGCTATCAAACAAATGCAAATAAATTGCCACTACCAATATGACCATCTTAGAAAAAATACTAATTCAACAACGCAGCACAAGTACCATGCATATAACAGTTCAAATCGATGAGTGCATTGTCGATGGAATTGCACTATATATATTTGGCAAGCCTTGCAGAGGTTGAGAACACAGTATTATGACTAATGTAGCCACCATATGCATAGAAAAGACACCAAACTAGATACATGAACTGACAAAAATCATATGGAGCAATAGACCTTTGAAGTGCAAAGAAAGACAAGAAAATGACACTAGGGTCAATGGCTCCAAAGCTCAGGATCAATTTGATAAACTGTCTCCTACATGTGATATTGTGAAAGGATAATTAGTTTATGAAAGAGATGCATAAATGGACATCAAACCACATGCACGAGCTCAGAAAACCCTGATGTGAAAAGTGATATAAGCCTATCAAAATAACATGAGGTCAATGGCTCCAAGTCAAAAGATTAAATTCATAAAGCTGGTCACCTGAATGAGAAACCAAGAAATGCTGATTGCTTTATGACAGATGCATTTAAGGTAGCATCATTTCGACGAATTGACAGCCAACAAATCAGTGATTATATCATTTACATGAATTGACAAGAAGCAAATTGGTCGGTGTAATTTAATCAGAGAGGTTGTTAGAATCTCACAATTCACAATTCAAATCTTATGATTCATCCCAGATCACATACAATACAATTCTAATCATGGGGTGAATCACAAATGTAATCATGCAATTCAACAAATTCAATTCACTGCGATTCATTAAATTTTACATGTCAACTCAAATAAAAAATAAAAGTAAATTGTATAACTGTAAAAGAGATGGTAAGGGTAGGAATGCTAGGTCTAGAGGTCATGGATCACAACATTTAAACCCTTTTCTTTGGTAAAACTTTCTAAGTGAAACTGAACCAAACTAATAAAGCAAGAAATTGGTGAAAGAGAGCAAGGGTGGCAAAGACAGAAATAACAACTATGGTGAAATCATATGGGGTGGATATAAAACTCAGAGGAATAGTAGTTTAACTAGTTAGAAGGTAACTTTTAGATATATAGCAAGTTATATCGAGTCATTAGAATGATCAAATGCCGTTGAACAATATATGTTGATTTTTTTGAATTTTGAGATTTGGAATCTTTTAGTGACTTAAATTTAATAAATGATTAAATACGAAGTAAATCTACATATTTGCGGCAACCAAAACACATCAAGTAGATAGTGCAGTTTCTGAGTAAACAAGTAATTATCTGCTTGTACCCTAGGAACATGTTTGATCTGGAATGATGTGAACATATCCTTCAGCTCCTTGGCCTCTTTACACAAGTCAGCCAGATTCTGGTTTTTTAATTTCCATAAACCCTGAATCTGTATACAAGTAATTGTCAAAAGCACAAGTTTAAACAAGAAAATATCAAAATAGATAAAGATACATTCACATCTAAAGTAGATCAATGCTAGAAGCCAGAACAATAAAATGATAAGAACCATGAGTGTGTTGCTTAAACAGAAATTAAAAACAAGTCTCAAATTTATTGCAATATTACTGCTGACATGAATTGTCAATGATTTCATACTACGACATATGCACATGGTAATGTTGCCAAAGAAAATAAACGAGCATTAGGATATAGAATACAATTAATAAATGAACAGGACTCTCATAAATACAATATAATTAACACATAAAGAACTCCACTCAGATACAAGGTCCAACAGGGTATTTCAAAGGACTATCCAGTATCTTTCCTCATTTTGAAGTCACTTATTCGAACTTCATTTGTGATTCTTATATTTCATTTTCCGTCATTTTGTTTCCAAAAACTTGATACATGCAAAAACCTTTAACTAGAAAACAAATGAATACTTTAATGATGCAATAGCAAACAAAATAAATAATTTAATAAAGAACAAATAACAAACCTGCATACAGACAAGATTCGAGTCTCCTTGCACACAAATGTATTTAAACCCTTTCTTAAGCGCATGTTTCAGTCCTAAAAGTACAGCTCGATATTCAGCAACATTATTTGTTGCAATTCCTAACCCTTCACGAAGTCGGCAGACCTAGCAAAGCATGGAGTTCAAAAGAGATAGAATCTAACTCGATACATAAACATAAAGCCTGATAAAAAATCAAAACAGTAGTGCTGCCGAGGTGAAATATTTGCACCAAATAGCCTACCAGAATTCACACAACTGTTCAGTGCCAAAACTCCACGATATTTGGACTTGTTCAACTCAAAAGTACCTACCATGCTTCCATCTTCAGCTCGTAGTACAGCTCCCGCACCAGCTGGTCCAGGATTTCCTTTTGAAGCACCATCAAACTCAAGAATGCAGGAGGGCTGGGCAATGGGCATGCCCACGGTTGAAGATTATTGTTAAACTGGGATTTAAAGAATACTATACCATGCCACACATGAGGCTTGAACAAAAACTACACAGATCGCTACAAGTAGACACTTCATATCAAAATCATGGCAACTATAATGATAGCCTGGAAATGAATTCCATGGGAAATTTTACTACCCTTACTCCGCATGCAGGACACATCACTGACACTAATATTAACTTTTACCATGTGTCTGCAACAGTTGGAACACTCAAGCTATGCATAATAATTTCAGGATTCAAAAATGAAAATATTTGCATCTTGTGACAGAAAGATCAATCAATAATGCAAATATTCAGTTAAACCTAAGTGATGGTTTATTGAGGCAAAAGATCTAAGGTTAAATGATATCATCAGTGAAATTTCAAAGACAAATCCCCATGTTTTACACGCAAGAATTAGCAGAAATACAATCCTGGATGCAAACAGGGACTAATACGTATCTGTTACAATAGGTTCTTGAACAAATTAAACAAAAAATATTGCCCAGGTCAGATTCCAAATTCAGTGGACTGAATTTATACAATACCCATCACCAAAACATAACAAACATTCCAAACCAAATACATTGTGCAAGTCAGATTCTAGATTCAGCGAACTAAAGTTATACTACACCCATCACCAAAACATAACATACATTCCAAACCAAATACAATTGCTAATTCAAAAAGGAACAAGCACCATCTATAAATACAAATAATAAGACCTTAAGAAACATATGTGCATGACAGTAGAGCTAACACTCATATACTGACATATGGACACGTGTGAGAAAATAAGGGCATGGACAGTACTCATATACTGACATATGGACACGTGTGAGAAAATATGGGCATGGACAGTTGAGAATAGCACTTACAATTAAATATGCATACAGGGAAGCAAAATATCGATATAACTGGAGATGAAAATACAAGAAATGTTAAAATTATTACAAGTATCATGGTCTAAGAACAGTAACTATCTGAGGATAGCAACTCACACAACTGGAAGAAATCCTTTTAGCTTCCACTCCATTATCTGATTTCAGAAACTTTTTCTGAGGATTTGTTGAAATTGATGTTGACCCATGCAATTTCTGCAAAACAATGAGGTAGAAATAAAATGAGAGCAACCACAGTAATCAATCAGAAATGTAGTCCTTTAGGTCCTTCTGTTTATTTTTGGGAAACTAAGGCGAGGGTGCTGTAGTAAAAATTAAAATCAAGAACAGGGTACTGAAGATGCAAATTACACAACAAAAAGATTTAGAAAGACATTTTCTTTTCTTTTTTTTTTCATTCTATGTTCTCAAAAAAATAATTCTGCTATGGAGAATGAAGATGAATGGTAGCTCACTTATTATAAGAACTAAATTATCAACACAGCTTTTAGCCATCAAGTTCAATTTTAATCATGTTACGACTTTTGCATGTGTATCAATTTAAGTAACCTACACTGCATCTGTTAATCATGGCATCTGTTAACCTACTCTGCACCACCCATGGGTCAAAAGCAAAGCAAACAAGCCAATTCACAAATCACACTGTTAGGTGATGGGACCTTGTGAGGTCTTCTAACCTACAGCAAATCACTGGTGTTGTTCACTTTTACTCATGCCATGACTTCAAGATGTGTATTCATGAAGTAAACAGCCTCCCATCAACTGAACACAAAAAAAGGTCATCAACACCTCTGTTATCCTACTATGCATCACCCATGACTGGACACCAAAAACAAACAAGCTAAATCACAACTATCAGACAACTAGTGAATGTTAGAAAAGATGACTCTCAGTCTCCAAACTTTGGCCTACAATAAATAACCAGCATTGATCTTAGTAAATTGCTATGGCCAGACAAATGTCTTCGGTAGTGTTTGGTATTGTGGTAGTAGTTGATTTTCAAAGTGTTTTTCACTTGGAAATGCATCAAAATAACATTTTTTTTATTTTTTTAAATTCATTTTTGACATCAACACATCAAAACAATCCAAAAACAACCAAAAAAATTCATTTGAAGCAAAAAAAATTCATTTTTTTTTCAAAAGCATGATGTCACTGCAAAAATGAACACTACCTTACTTTTGGAAGATCGCTTTGGTCCTCCAGACATGGTTAGAATGAGGGAGGATTACTACAAAGTTTGGAGACCAAGAAATATTGGAGAGGGAATAGTAGAAAATAATTCACCTAACTGCTCCAAAGACCAAGTTTTCCTATGGAACCCGAGAAAACAAGAAGTCTGATTAATGATTATGGATTAACAGTAGTAAAGTTTTGAGTCTCTATCATTAAGATTTCTGACAAAATAAAGGTTCCAAAATTCATACTGTCATCCCCCATCTTACAATAACTAGAAATAAGTAAGTAACCAACAACAAGCAATCTAAAAAGATCATTTGGCATTATGCAATCTGAAGACTCCAAATGAATTTTAGTTAACATGGTCATAGCAGCAACTTTCTCCATTCTCCAATCAAACACATATATTGTCAAGAGTTAACTTCCTTCAATCAACTTCATAAGAACCTTTAATTACATTTTATTGAAATCTAAATTTCTTGACATTGTGTCCACTACTAATACAATATCAAATACTTCAAAATGATATACATTACAGGGTAGCTTAACTCACAATTGATTCAAGCGGTTGAGGCAACCGCTTAGGAGGAAAATTGTTGTCTAATTCTTTCGCTCTAAAAGAGGAAGCTGGTTCCTGAAAATATACAAGCAATGAATTGATGGGGTTCAGCACAAAAACCAGAAGAGAGTAGTGAATTTGAGGAGACCTGGAAAGGGCTAGGAAGAAGTTTGCCAAAAAGATCATTTTGAACATCGGGTGCTTGGATAGAATAGGCAGCGTTGTTGAGCCCATGTGAGGAAAGGTACTCTTTCGCCTCCTTAGGCAATCCATACCCTTTGAACACACTTACAGAAGGATTGCACACCTCCAAAATAAAAATCAATAAAAATAGTAAAGCGTTGTTCTTTAAATATTAAGTAGAAATTAAGCAAAAGAAAAGGTAAATTTACAGAAGAAGATTGAGCTTGAAGTTGGCAGTCAGAGAAGTTGTTATAAACCCCAATAATATCCCCTTTCCGTACAACGTAGAAAGCATCCTTTTCTTCCTCCATAATACTTAGATGAGAATGGAGAATGGAGAATGGAGAGCCACACCCACTAAACTAGGGTAAAGAACAGCAATAGCAGTTTACTCCTAAATAAATCAGAGAAGAAGAAGCGATTTCGATTTCAAAACACAGA
>Ga0325400_1005274_pt1 | contig 12143 bp, 2 predicted proteins | sample PopdelMetagenome_2_FD_205662 | JGI IMG/M metagenome (GOLD analysis project Ga0325400, IMG submission 205662) | Populus deltoides microbial communities from Bellville, Georgia, United States - Xylem-PdKOR-R1 | ecosystem: Host-associated > Plants > Phyllosphere > Stem > Wood/Secondary xylem...
CAGCTGATTTCAATTTGTACGATTGCAGCTTGAGCAAAAGGTCTTGGCAGCAGGAGGGTCAATTCCTTGGCCAATGTAATGAGGTGAAAAACATTGCAGAAGATCACAGCCAGAAACAGCAAAATGGGATTTTGGATATGTAGAGAAGCTTTTGTTTTCTTCTTCATTGCTCTTCTTTTTCTTTCCGCATTTCCTGTTGAGTACTTGAGCTCTAAACTTTTCTGATTATCGTTTTAGCTTAAGCTTGTATTATATCCAATGACTGAGCAATGATGAAGAGTGTGAATAAACCAGTACTTTGTTCATTACTTTTCTTCTTCCAGCTTGAAACATGGTATATCATCAGCAATGATCATCTAATCTAGTGGTAACCTTCCTTGGCAAACCACAAGTATTAGGAATCAAGTTCGGATCCACCTTCACAACCTTAAAAAAAAAAGGAAACAAAAGAAAATGCAGATCAGTGATGGAAAAAGACATCAAGATAGCATCTAGAGAAGAACTTCATTTTCTTTAACAGTAGAAGAGAGCCTCTATGCTCCTCAATTTATCACCTTCTTCCATTGGACTTCGAAAGCCGATGGACGACTTGTAGTTCAAAGGTAGGTAAGACCTGTCTTTACAAAACTGAGTTGTAATTTATACATTATTGTGGAACCTTTGCTTAAGGATAATGAAGATGATCAATTGCACTAAGAATCTTATCCTTTGTGCCAAATTTCTGGTTGTTTCCAACTACTAATCATTGGCTTTGTAACTAAACATCACAGAACTTGATTTTTAATGGTTAGATTAAAGTTGGAAATTTTAATATATATTTTTTTTTATTTCTTGGTGGGGTTAGAACTTTCCCTTTATTAAGGTAGGTGTGAATTTATGTCATTACAGTCATCCAATAAACTAATGAAATCCTCACTCAACCATTCTTGAAAAACCTCCAATAACCAATGTGGTGGTGCACCTCAAAACCACTCCAAACTGAAGGGTTTAGTCCTACAATATTGGTCTGCTACAACGTTGACCACGACTGATTCAATGGCCATGCTTCCATCTGGATGAATAAGCTTGGATGCCATGTTACATCAAGGACAAACACACACATTGGCCATATAAAAATTGTAGCCACCGACCATTAGCTCCTATCATACTGAATTTCTTAAGAGGACAAGTGGTTGGTACTGTACTTCGGTGTCAAATATCAAAAACAAAGAAAACTCCACTTTGATGGGGTGATTTGTTTATCTCCTGAAGTATATTTAAATCAACCATTCCATAATCCATGCATTACATTCAATGAATGGATGTGGTTTTTCATCAAGGTCAACTGTTTTCCATATGAGGTGGGATGTCTCCTGGTCTGCAGGTATGTTGAAGCAAAGGCCAAAATACATGCTGTAATGGCAGAGTTCTATATTTATCTGCATGGCTCTTGTTAACAAACCATTTCACTTCAGTTTTTTTCTCTTCCAGTTTGATATGTTTCTCACAGGGCATGTATATATATATATGGCTTTCTTGAAGTTTTGAAGATAGCAGGAGTAGGACTTGAATCTGAATCTTATCACTTACCACACTCAACAAGGAAGAGTGTCAATGGACTAAACTCCCATTAGTGACTAATAAGGAACCTCGTTGATGGATAGATTGGGAGGCTAGTTTTTCCAAAAAATGGGAGAGGGAGTAGGTGGTTATTTATGATTTAAAAAGCCTAAGCAGATTTGGTAGATTGCGTTTCCAGATGGGCAGATTCTAACATGTGATTCCCTATATTATTTTGTATTGAATGCATAATGCCTGCCTTGTATTCTTCAAGTATATTCTCAATCTTGATCATATTATATAATCCCAATTTTGTCAACAGCGAGCAAGTGCATGTAGGTAGAACTAGAAGCTATAACTCCCACATTTTATATTTAGTGAAAGGTAAAAACCAGAGTTTTTTAAGGAATAGGCACTTTGCCAACTTGGAACGGAACAACTGTTAGACAAGCAATTTTATAGTGAGACAGGATCATGTGCTTTCACAGACACGAGCAAAATTAGGCTTTCCTGCAGAAAAAAGCTTCCTGAGGTTAGAGTACGTAGAGTCAGGTTCCATCTTATCAGGGGGTGTACCAAACTTTCAAAGATAACCAATTCAAAGGCCATAATTGAAGCATGATTCAATGAATGATCAGATCCGGATCTAGCATATTCCATCACGAGGAACTGATTTCGCAATTTTCTTGTACAGTACTATTAATTACTCTGGGATTAGTGAACGTCAGATTTCAATTTCATGACTGGGAATGGCATCGAAACTTGTAGGTAACACAATGACGATCCACACAAAAAAAAAGCGAAAAATATATCCAGAATTACTATTCCGTTACCTTCAACATATACTCTTCTGTTCTTCAGAGCTTCCTGTAGCAGCAGATTGCCTGGAATCTCTTGATACCTTCACAATCTTAAGCTGCAGAATTGACATTTTCTATGAATTATACTAGATTTTCTTGTCGCTCATTGATAATGAGCTGTCTTGCTTTCGACATATCTCATTCTGCTATGATCTTACGAGGCTTTGAGTTAAATGCCTGATTTCAATGTACATTTCCCGCTAAGATCACCGAGGATTTCTCCTAGAAAGGTATCCTATAACTGGAAATAGCACTAGTCACAAGTTCATAGAATGTTTAAAGTTATCAGCACTGCATGCTCAACGTGTTGAGTTCCACATGCGAGTGGGGAATCACACATCGGTTATGAATAAGAAGTTTGAGTTAAAACTTATTAGTCTAAGCTTTTGGGTTAAAGTGGTGTCCTTCCTTGTATATAAGCCTTCACATGTTCCGGTACAAGTGACTCTCCCAGCGCAAATCTCCCAACACCATGGAATTAAAATTTAGGGAAGTTCAAGAGAGTGGAACAAAAGTATCCTCGGATGGATTACTATATTAATAGAGTTTTACAAAGTGATTATAGCTATGATTTTCCCGACAAGATTTCCAAAGCCTTGGGAAGTAGAGTTCGGGCAAATGCAGATTCAGCATTGTCAGTTGCGGACTGCAAATTGTATTATTTTTTTGTTGAAATTTCCTTCTTTAACTCATCAAAAGACTGAGTTAGACAATTTCCCACTGCAAATTGCTGAGCATTGAAAGGAAAGAACTAGCTCTCTTTTGCATGTTCTGGAGCAAGTTTGATTGTCTAGTTCGGACTCCGGATTCTAAACTGCCTTCACATCTAGAGGAATAAGATACATTTTTAAGTCAGCATATTCATTTGAAGGAATGGTAAAATCTTGCCCTCTCACTGGCATTGCCTAATGTCTTCCTGCATAAGAAATTTTCTGCGAACAGATTTTACTTGTCAGTGGAAAGCCCTTCTGCAAAATCCAAAAAGAATATATTCTAGCATTATAAGGAACACGGCGCATTGCTTTTGATTTCTTTCTTGAGTTTATTGATAATTTATTCCTGAAACTTACAATTTCAAGGTTTCTTTTAAGACTTACTGACGCAACAGTTTGTAAATTGATTGGATATGTTGGGCCTGCATGGGCATTTTAAGGGGGCTGTGCTTCAAAACCACCCTCATTGACCAAGAGGCTTATACTCAAGCAAAGAGTAAATTGGTCCAAATATCAAGTGCAGATGGTTGCCTAATCCCAGGATGATCAGTATATCGAGCACCTCCAAATTTTACAAAGTTTTTAGCTGTGTATTTGAAACAAAATCAAGGAGTTGAACATTCAGATCAGCATGGGATGGACAATGAAATATGCATATAATATCAATGCAATGGAAAGATGATTTTGATTACTAGTTCTTTATGCCCAACATAAGAACGAGAATCGAAATCATTAATTGGGATACATACATAGACCTCAGAAAACTAATCTTGACATTTCTTCAAGCTGCATTGCCATTTACAACTGTAAATTTCTATTATGTATCTCGTACCAAAGGACCCTAAAATGGACAAGATTGAAGGTTAAGAATCACTTTCTAGGACTACAAGGCAACTCACAAGCAAGTCCATATAGTGTATTGGATTGGAGTCTAGGAAGCCATCATTGCCACGAGGAATGGCTATGGCACACTTGCAGTCTGCAACAGCAAGGGAATTTGGCTCTGCTCGGCCGAAAAGCAACCATCTCCAAGACTAACCGGAACAACACATCGCCCATCATGTGCTTTATATCATGAATAACATCTACTATTTCAGAAGTTTCCCAGCCAGTGAATATGATTAGCTTCACCTGGTTTATCACAGAAAGAGTGCACAAAAGATTTCAACTCATGCTAGCCATATATTACCTTGAGTTTGTTCAGTTCAACAGGAAACATTAGAGGATAGAGGAGGGCTAGAAAATTTTTGAATTTCATATCCATATAAAAAGCTACATATTGAATTAGGTTTACAAACAACTTCCTTGTAGTATAGAAGTTGTGTGTCTAAATTTCACTGTGACTAGATAAATAAGATAAAGCTCAAGAAGAAATCCAGACATGTCACACGGGATTTCTTACAAAAACAGTTGTAACTTTTTATTTGATCATTGGGTGGGATTTAAATTTTTTCAGGACATTCTACGAGCTCAAACCAGCCCTCTTGTACTAACTGAGGTCAAGAAGACCTCAAAATAGACTCTGGAGATGTTGTTTTTTTAATTTTCTAATTATTTTACTTTTTTGGATTTTTTTAACTAATTTGAAGAGTTTGATTTGGTTTTTTCTATATATAGAGTGGTTGGTTTCAGCCATCATATGAACAGCATACGTGTTATTTTTAACGTTAGACTTCATATTATTCCGATTTTATAAAACAAAGAGATTTTCTCTAGAGTCAAGATTGAACTTCCAAGTTTGCTCAGGTTGGTTAATGGCTTGCATTCGACAAACTGACTGATCAGCACTCAGTTTCTAGTAACAAAGACTACAGCAATTGTCTGATGAATGCAATGCAGTCTACAAGAAGAAAAATTTCCAGTTGATAACAATCTGCTTGGCATTCAGAAAATAACATCAAACTTACATCCAAGAAGCTTTTATAAAATTTCCTATCCAGTAAGATTTTATGCTCCATATCTATCTTGAGTAGAAATTCTTGATTACAGGAATAATTGTTTTCGGTGCATCACAGTTCATAGAGGAATAATCGTTGCTAGAATCCCAGGATGCAAACCCTGATTCAGGAGAAACAGCATTTTTACTACTTCAGCAGTACTCTTCTGCTCCTGCTTTCTTACCAGATACCATACATTTTGTCAGAAGTTCAATCGTTGCATCTAAGCAGATTAACATCATCGATGTTGCCAAGCCAATATAAGAAACTATCGACCGATTCCTAGCCTAAAAAATTCTATAATTCATAGCTAATATATGCATAATTCATCTTGTAATGTTAAGAAGAAAGTAAAAACATGCAGGTTACCTTGTATGAGGATCTGGAAACATGTTGGAACTCTGCATATAAGGCTTCCTGTTAGGATACAAGTTGCTAATAGCAGCACTGCACTCCAACCCTCCATCACTTGGAAGAGTTAGCATTTAATTTTAGCAATTTGATTGAAAATCACTTCTCATGATACAAATGTGCTCAGCATTTTACTAGAAAGGTCAAATGTATTTAAAAATTAGATGAGTATTTTGAAAAAATTAGTTTTAATACTAAATATTTTATTTTTAGAGCTGTAAATTAGAGTGATTGACCTCATATTTACTTTTTAGTATTTTTTAAAGATTGAATTTTATTTAAAATTTAATTTTAACACTTAAGAGGATTACAAATATAAAATTTTATTGAAACATCTAAATTAAATTCAATTAAAAGGGTTTATAGAATAAAAAAAATCAATTCCTACCATTGTGGAATTTTAAAGCTATTCAAAGTTCAATTGCAAGACTTCTTTTTTTTATTTGTTTTTCTTTTTATAGTTTATTTTTGAATTGCAATTGATGTCTTGTTTGTTTGTTGGAAAGTATATTTTTTTAAGTGATTTTTTTGAAAAATAAATTCCTGAAAAGTGAATTGTTTTTCGATATTTGGTAGTATCATGAAAAATAAGTTGAAAAACAATTTTCAGTATTTGACTATGTCATTGAAAATGAACTGGAAAATAAATTATTAATATTTTTTAAAAAATTTATTAAACTATTAAGGAACAAATCTTACAAATTAAAAGGTTGAATAAGAATAAAATTGAAAAAAAATCTAATTTTATAAGTTATCTCAAATAAAATAAATAAGAATCAAAATAATAGAGATCAAATCTGACAAATAAAAAAGTTAAAAGATGATGAAATGAAAAAAAATATTATAATTTTATAAATTATTTCAAATAAAATAAATAACAGTCAAAAGAATGAGGAACAAATCTGATAGATTCTAAGAGATGAAATTGAAAAACAAATATTCAAAAAAAAATATAAAGTAATTAAAAGTTTGAGAACTAAATTTGATATTATTAGCAAATATCACGATATTTTTAAATTTTTTATAATTTCTAAAAAGTATTTTTTGCTTAAAATAGAAGAAAAATACTTTCTTGAAAACAAAATTAAATTTTTCTTTAACTAAAAAGTATTTTTCATTAAACAACTTTTCTAATGATAACAACTATTAAAAAAAAATTAAACTTATAAAAAATCTTCTTTTTATGAAACAAACATTCTTTCTCTATAACCAACACGGAATAATAAAAGTTTTGGATTTGCTAAAGATAAATCAGCCATGTCTAAAACAGAGCATTCATACAAAATTATTTTCCATGAGTTTTAATCTATTTTTATATAAATAAAAATTTGTAATCTACTTTCAAGGTATTGAAAAATAAGTTTTTCAAATCCTAAATTCATTTCAGTTAAGATCGGATTATACTAATGTTTCGGATAATTTATTAATAAAAATCTCAACAATTAAATTTATGAACATTGATAAAAAGAAGTAATTAAATGTGCAAATGAGATTTTTTTAAAAAATTCCTATAAAATTAATATCTCTCTATAAAAAAAATATTTCTACAATATTAACTGTCTTTAAAACTAACATCAAAATTAATATTTTCACAATAAATATCATAGTAAGAGATATCACAATATACCAATAACATATTATACGTGTTTTGTATGATTATAGTTGTTTTTCAAAGTACTTTTCATTTAGAAAAGTACACTAATAATATTTTTTATATATATTTTAAAAAAAATTTTTGAGATTAGCATATAAAAATGATTTGAAAACATCAAAAATATATTAATTTAAAATAAAAAAATAATTTTTTTAAAAAATACTTTCTCAATACACTTCCAAACTAAGCAAAAACTCTAATTTCTTTTTTAAAAAATCAAATTTCTTTTTTTCCTCAAAAATATTTTTAATAAAACTCCTGAAAATGAGATTCCCTAAATCCTCGAAACTCGGAGCCAATTTTTGAACTCTCAACAACCCTATAACTCCCCCCCAATTTCTCTCTCTAAAAAAAACCCCTTCTCTTCTATCTCTTTATATGTGCCTCTTATCTCCTGATCACTTCTACTCTATCTCATTTCTCCACCATAAAAACCCAGCAAAACCCTAACCCTAAAATCTTGATATCCTTTCACCACCACCAAAAAAATGGCAAAAAAGAAAGCGACCCATCAAACCCAAGACCCCAAGCAAGAGAACCCACAAGATCAAAATCGAAAATTAACCGCCCAGAATCAACAACCACCACCCTCCATGGAAAACCCTAATGAAAAGTTTCAATCTTTGAAGACTCTCAATGATTTGCTTGTCAAAGAAGCGAAAAAACGCCGAGAACAAGTTGAGTCTCTGGTGAAAGCTAAGGAGGCTTTGGAGACTGAGTTGGCTCTGTCTAGTAACGAAAAGAGTGAGTTGGAGACTGAGTTGGGTAAAATCAGTGATGAGAAAGTGAGTTTGGAGATAGAAAAGGGGTTGTTTTGTGTTTTTATTGAGACACAGATGGCTGAAATGGGTGGTTTTGTAGATGGTTTGGTGAGAGAAAAGAAAGGGAAGGAAAATGAGATTGGGGTCTTGAAGAGTGAGGTTAAGGAGCTAACGATGAGTGTTGAGGCTGAGAGAGATAGATTGAGTCGGGTTTGTCTCGAGAGGGATCTGTTGAAGAGTGATGTTGATAATTGGATGAAGGAGGCTGATGGTTTGAAAGATAGAGTGATTGAATTAGAGAAGAGGGAGAGGGAGAGCGAGGAAGAGATTGAGAAACTGAAGAAAGAATATGCTTTGTTGGTTAAGGAAAAGAAGGATAGAGAGAAAGAAATCGAGGAGCTTAAAAGGTTGAGAGGTTCGGCTGAGAAAAATTTGATGGAGAGACTGGAAGAAATTGAGTATTTGAAGCGAGAGATTGAGGGGATTGTGAGGGAAAGGAATGAACTTGGTGTTGAGAAAAGTGAGCAGAAGTTGAAGATTATTGAGTTGGAGAGAGAAGCAGGGGAACTTAATGAGATTGTATCAAATTTGCGAAAGGAGGAGGGAATTTTGCGCAAAAAAGTTATGAAATTGGAGGAGACTTTGGGGGAGGCGCTGGAGAAAAAGAATGCAATGGCAAGGGAAATTGATGGTTTGATGGAAGAGAAGAAGGAAAAGGAAAGAACTATTATGCGGTTAATGGAGGAAACTGATGCAGGCCAGAAATATAAGATCATGGCTAATGCTGAAATTGAGGATAAGAAAGGATTGGTCCAGAAATTGTTGAGAGAGAAGAATAAGATTGAGGAAGTGAAAGTTATTAAGGAGGGTGAAATTGTGAACCTGCATAAGGAGGTGGGTCATTTAAGGGATGATATTTTTTCGATGCAAGAATCCATCAAAGATCAGGAAGTTAAGTACAAACAAGTAGCTTCTGAAAATCTTCATTACAAAGGTGCTCTTGAGCAAGTAAGGCTTGAGAGGGATAATGCTCAAAAGAGTTTGGATGGGGAGAAAAAGATTGGCATGAATTTGAGGTCTAAAGTTTTGGAGATGGAGAAGAGAGTTGAAGAAACTGTGAAGGATTGTGCAAAGATGAAAAGCGAGCATGAGAGTCTGGTCAAGCAGAAGAAGGAAATGGAAACCCAAGTTTCTTTGCTGGGGAAGGAAAAGGATTTGGTACAAAAGCATCTCACAGAGGCAGAGGGGAAAATAATTGACTTGAGGAACAAAATGGAGTCAGCTGGCACTCTTTCAGATAGAGCACTAACCATGTTGAAGAGCACTGTTGCATTGTTGTGTGAATCGAAAAATGGAAAAGAAGAGATGACTGTTACTGAAAAGATGCTTGACAGTGAAATTGAACCGTATGCAAATGAGCTGGAAGTTATCAAGACTGCTTTTAGAAACAAGGAGACAATGGTGGAGGACATGAAGCAGCAAGTAGAATACCTGAGGGATTCTGTGGCAAGGGCAAAGAAGAAGAACGGCCTTTTGAGTGTAATGTCTTCGGCAACTACAGTTGTCGCTGCAGCAGTTTCTCTTGCATATGTTGCTAGAGTACGTTGATGATCAATTTTCCCTTTCTAGGCATGTTGCTTTAGTTCTAGAATTAAGTCATGCTTAATCAAGCTCTATCTTAGGGCAGAGTTATGCCATCTTGGTACTCTTAACTTTCGTTTTAGATGATGTCTGAAAACCTGACATTGCAACAACAGGTGGTTTTTTCAACAGCCTAGTGGCTACTATCTGCATCTTGTTTATATGCTTTGCATAATTTGTGGGAAATGTTCAACCACACTCTAGCACAATAAGCAGGGCATGTTTCGGGACGTTATTGTGCTCTACTATAACTATAGTGGTTTAGTGAACTCTTTTGATTGCTCTAGTTGGGTTGTCTTGAATAACTGGAGTATATTTCCTTCTTGCCATAACGGTTTCGTATGGATCTTGGATAAATGGATTTTTTCCCAACCGGAAAGTATATATGCCTGAATTAAAACCTTAGATCATTCTTGGACTGCTTCTCAGGAGTTCCAATGTACCTCATTCTTTTTGGTTCATATTTCATGTTGGCATAATATTCTATTATGAGAAATCCAGTGACTGTATTCAATGGAAACAAGACCCCTGGTTGTTCTCATAGTTCTTTTCCAAAAACCATGGGTAGGAGAATGCAGCTAAGCTGTCATTTGCTCTGTTAGACTGTTACTGTTATATTTTGGCCCCTTTTTCGTAGCATCAGTCCTTTGGAATTTATGTTGCTATTATAGAGGCATGAAATTCTATTCCAATGCTTAGAATTGTCACGTTCTTCGTTCCTGAACGAAACTTCCCTCGAGACTCCAGACTGTTATTAGTTATTGTGGTGCCAATGCTACGCTGGTTATACAGTCTGTAACATTATGCTAAGCAAAGCATGTTGGGGAACCAGGTAGTGAAGATGCAGACTTGCGAAACTCCCCTTCTTCCTTCTTAAAAAAAAAATGTTGATATGCTGGTGATTATCTGTTGGATCTGGTGGGGGTCTGAATCAGTGTTTTATGCTTTGCCAGCCACACTTCTAACCTTTTTTTTCAGAAATTATGGCAACAACAAATCAGTGCCTTTCAGAAAAGAAAAAAATTGGGCCTTCTCAGTTGTTGTGTTTTGGGTCTTTTGCTCCCTTCCGAGGCCGATAATGCTGAGTGACCTGTATCAATAGTTAATCAAGAGGAATAAACCACAATCTTAACGGATTTCTAGCACAAATCATAGATGTCCTACTGGACTTCCTACTCATAGCTCATGATTAAAGAGAACCCCACTTGAATAAACAGTGGCTTTGATTTTCTGCTAGAAAAATATCCCTTAAAAGGGGCTGAAACAATCGGCTTAATGATAGCTAAACACCTTAAACAAGCATTAACCATTTATATAAAACAAGCAAGATTAGCACGCAATAAACTAATTTGTTTTTCCTTTGTGTCCATTGATATGAACAAGCTATTAATGTGATTAACTATGAGTCTCCTAAGTCAATCAAACAAGCCTTTCATGTCTTTGTCAAGAGCTAGCTGTTATTTAACCATTACACAAACAAGTACTAATATTCCTTCTATTGGTGGGAAGTGGTTTTAATGTGGTCCCTTTAGACATGTCCAAATTCCAACCACCACTAAATGGGCTTATATCTTTCAAAACAAGCCAATTTTTGTATTTTCTCTGCCATTCAAGCCCTCAAATTATGCATCGACAACACGCCGTCAAGAAATGCCAAGAAAAGATCAAATCAATCTTTATCAACAGCAAAAATGGAGTACTTGGAATTCGCTTCCAATCATTTGTTGCAATACCCCCGCATCCTTTTGTAGGGATAGATTTGAGGCCAGGGTAACAGAATTAGTGGACTAAAAGGCAGCACGCTTTGATGCCTCTTTCCACTTGCTTCCCAATTATCCAAAAACAATCTATACTTGTATGCTATGTTAGTGTTAAATCTTATTTAGTATCAAAGGCATATCCTGCTGCATTATTGTTGCCTGGTGAAAAGCCTGACTTTGGGTCTAGAGCAGAGACAGCTACTCGTAAATGTCATTGTTACAAACTGTCCTTTAGTGAAGTGCTTCAGGCACCTTTGTTTTTATCTCTTTGTTCATTCTAGCATCTTGTATAGCTTCATAATTCAAGGTAGGAAGTACAATTAACTGTAGAAATAGCACTCCCTTGTAAAAAAACTTTCCAGCTCAAACTACACATTATTCACATGTCCCCCACTTTGCTTTTGGTTAGAACTCCAGAAACGTACCTACAAACACAAGACAAGCCTGCAGAGTTTTGTATGACTTACAGACTTGATCCCATATCTTTGCGTTATATTTACACAACTAGCCATCACAGTAATCTGAGATTGGTTTCAGCCTCGACCATGGTCAGTTTCAACAAGACACCACAGCAAAACAATCGAGATTGATGATGCTCATTATCCAGATACTGTCCATCCAGACAATCACGTTTGGGTTAACTGTGCCTTGTCAAGTGTCTTCAAGAAATAAAACAGAAGGAGCTGCAGGTCTTCCGCAAGCTTGAGTCATCTGTATACGTACATTATCAAGGTAGCTTTACATTAGAAGACATTAACAGAGCTGAAGTTATTTAGGGGCCCACAATTCCGAAACTGCTTTCAATCCTAAACATAAAACCTTGTGATTCTCACAGCATAACAATATAAGACCTGGTCTTCGGTCCAA
>Ga0325400_1005278_pt1 | contig 12138 bp, 7 predicted proteins | sample PopdelMetagenome_2_FD_205662 | JGI IMG/M metagenome (GOLD analysis project Ga0325400, IMG submission 205662) | Populus deltoides microbial communities from Bellville, Georgia, United States - Xylem-PdKOR-R1 | ecosystem: Host-associated > Plants > Phyllosphere > Stem > Wood/Secondary xylem...
GAAGGATAACTGTGCTGTAGAATGATGATACCTATATGATCGATTTTTATGATGCAGCCGAACACACAGATCATCAACTGATTCCTTTGGACAAGATGCACCTTTTATTTAAGATATCATTAATACTTGTAATAAAAAAAAAAAAAAAACTTTTAGACAGTAGAGCCTCACAATCTACCTGCACTAATTCTGAACTTAGCCTCACTCGATCCCTTGCATTTAAACCACTCGTAAAAGCCAGAGCCTTCATATTTATGGCACTATTTAAGTTCATAAACTAGGCACCCCACCTACAATTTGTGAAACAGTCAGAAAAATGTTTACACTTTACATACTTTTACATCCTTAATTGTAGAAGAATTCAGTACATTAATTAGAGAAGGAGGCTAGTTCTATTATTATACTGCCCTATCTTCAGCTCTTTCCTGCACTTACCTTTTCTTTTCTCTCTCTAAATGTTAGGAAATGGGAAGTATGATTATTCTTGAGAGAGTACAAAGTGTAGAAAAGGATGGAAAGAGAGTGTATTTTGTGGGAGGGATGTTTGTATTCTTTATATATATATATATATATATATATATATATATATATATATATATATAGCGTTTGATTACTATTTTAAAAGAAAAAAGATGAAGATAGTGTACAAAAAGAGTAATATCTATATGTTTTTTTTTTTGTTAATGAGAAGAAAAACATAACAAATAACAAAAAAATATATTGTTTGAAATAATAAATAATGCTAGTTATTTTGGCCTCAAATGATAGTTAATTTTATTTTTATTTTTTAACTAATTTAAAATGACAATTTCTTTCTCATCAAAATCATATTAAAATTAAAGGGACTGCTCTATCATCATTAAAAAGATGATTAATTGCTAAGAAAATTATAAAATTAAATTATGATTTAATTAGTCATTATATCATCTCTCTAAATATATTTAATAATAAAATAATTAATTAAATCAATCATATGTTAAACAAGATATTTGCACGAACATAAAGTTAAAATGTACCATATTTATTTTTTTATGATTTCTGCTTCTATCTTTTTAGTGAAAATTAAGTTAAATATTAAAATCAAGGTTAAAATCTGAATGTAAGAATAAAGATTAATTTTAAAAAAAAAATGTTTTAATTAAAAAAATATATATGAAATAAGAATAAACATGGTTCTTTTTCTATCCTCGCCGTCCTCGCTATCTAATTTTTTTAAAATTATTAGAAATAAAATCTTCATAGCCAAGCACATCTGTGTTTCTTGTTAGGAACAGCAATCAAAGGCTGTCTTGGTGAACCCACACTTATTAATAGTGGAAATATAAAGTATACAATAGAAGAGAAACCAGAAAAAGCAGTTAGATATCATTATCAAAGCTTGTAAAGCAGTGTGTAAGAGTGGTGGCAAATTGAGTCATCTCTTTATAATTCATGGCTCTAATTATAACACAACAATTCTGATAAACAAGCCATTGAGAAAAAGCAGCAACTAGCAGAGAGAGAGAGAGAGAGAGAGAGAGAGTGGGGTAACTAGAAACATAGATGGACGGATAGATTTTTTTTTATTTTTTCAACTTAAGATGTTGCTGTTACATTAGTGTTTTGTGGGGCTGTGATGACAAAATATCTTTAATCTCCTTTCTGACCAGACTCTGCCACCCTTTTCAGAAGCATCAAAATAGCTCCCATAGGCCAAGTTAGGATTTTGCTCTCCTATTACTGCTGCCTAACTTTTCCCTTTACCTTCCTCCTCCATCTTCAAACTCTTGTAGTAAAGAGCAAAGCTCGTTCTATCTCTCTCATTTCTCCGAAGTTTTCAGTTTGTTTAAATCTTTATATTTCAATTTTCTTCTTTCATAGGGAGTATTGGTCCAAATTCTAGTTCAATCTTGTTTTGTTTTGCTCGCAAATTTTTGAGCTTGCATAGAGAAACTCATCCCATTCTAGTCTATTTTTCCTCTGACATCTTACTCTCTGTAGAGATAAAGATAGATGAGTTGGTAATAAATTTACTATAAAAACTTGAAATCAAGTTTTTTGGGTAGGCTGGTTTTTCTTGTGTTGTGTGGATTTTGGACATAGTGGTGTTCTTGGGGTGTGGAATCTGAGGAGTGCAATGGCAGGAGTTTTTGGGATCAGCAGCAATAGCAGGAGGAGTATCAGCTTTATGTTTTGTGGCAGCAGGAAGCGACAACAGTAGAAGAATCGAGATTAAAAGGGAGCAAAGCAAGGAGTTTATAATTTAGTGTACTATAAAACCTTTGAGAAATCAAAAACTTTTAGGAGAGCAAAATCTAAAGATTAAGAATCTGGATTTCCAGAGAAATCAGCAGCATCCACAGAATCCTATCCACCAAATCATACAACCAAGACCAGAAGAAACAGAAGAGCATAGCTTAGGCATACACAGCCTTTCCAAACGCCCTCAACTTCTCCAAAACCAACAACACTATGGGGAAGACATAAATTCAAACCAAACAGAAGCAGTACCTAAAACGCAATCATTACGCCAAACCATTGAATATGCAAAATATAGACAAAGACCAGAAATGAAGAACGACGGAGGAGAAATTATTCAGGTCCAAGGTGGCCACATTGTTAGGTCCACAGGGCGTAAAGATCGGCACAGCAAGGTTTACACAGCCAAAGGTCCTAGGGACCGCAGGGTTCGATTATCTGCACACACTGCAATACAATTCTATGATGTTCAAGACCGGCTAGGCTATGATCGACCCAGCAAAGCTGTTGATTGGCTTATCAAGAAAGCAAAGAATTCAATTGACAGGCTTGCTGAGCTGCCACCGTGGCAACCACCAGCTAATAATATTAATGCGAACTTGGAGGAAAACCAGAACGCTGGATCTAGTGAAATGGCAATTGCAGAGGAACCAGAATCATCTAGCTATAGTTTTCAGCTCCACGGGCAATTGACTGATCACAATCCAAGCAATGGTTCATCTTTCCTTGCACCAACTATAGACCCTGATACCATTCCTGATACCATGAGATCTTTCTTCCCAACAAGCTCCACAAACTCATCAATGAACTTCCAAAGCTATCCTACTGTAATTTCAAGAACCGCAAACCACACTGAAGATCTTGGCCTATCCCTCCACTCTTTCCAAGACCAAGTTCTACTTCATGAGCAGTCACAGGCAGACACAACCCATGCACCTTCTACTGATCAGACTCTTTTTGAAGGGTCAGCTCCAGTAGGGTTTGATACTAATTTTCAGAGAATGATGGCTTGGGGCAACGACACAAATGCAGACAATAGAGTTGCTGGGGGATTTACATTTAACCCCCCACCATTGACACCACACCAAGCAATGTTAGCCCAAGGCTCAGCATTCTCTCAGAGGGGAACCCTTCAGTCCAGTTTTCCGATTTCCATTCGCGCATGGAATGATCTTCATATGGCATCCACAGACCATCATAGAACACAGGAACTTCATCAGTCTTTGATTTTTGGCAGCAGGTTTGCGTCTGAGGGATTGGCCGGTTTTAGCATTCCAGCACGAATTCATGGTGAGAATGAGCATAATGTTGTCTCAGACAGGCCACCCTCTTCTCCAAATTCTCAGAATTGATTATAGAGCTGAACATCTTGTTCATGTGCAAGGTACTTCAACTTTAATGACTGAAGAAAATGAGTTTCCTTCCATTGAAATTTTCGAAAATCTCCTCAATAACTCTTCTCTAATTACTTATTTTTCTTTAATTTTAGTATACAACGGAATCAACCAGGGTGATTGATTATCAAACTGATGAAAATTAAGGAAAGGAGCAGAAATTCAAGCGATTTCAGTTGAATACTTTGGCCTATGAGAAGAAAACATCTGGTTGGATTCAACATTTTTTTCCCCAAAAATGTTTAAATGGATTCTCCAAGAATTTTATATTGCTCTTATTTGTTTATTAAGTGAGCTCTTTCGGCTCAACTCTATAATACTATGTTGGACTGTTACCTAATCTTAATTTGCTGCTAGACTTGAATATTTTGGATTATTTACCATTTTTGCTGTTTTTTGCTATTGCTGCAAACCCACAATATTATGATCTTCTTTCTTAGACAAACACAACACTAGAGAGAAGCTCATGGTCACTATAATTCTCATGTGTCCTTCCTCTTTTCCCTTTTAGGAAATTGATTGTCTACGCATTTTCTGCTCCCAAGCACAATGCATGGAATGCCACACTTCATAACTAGTAGTTGCCGTATTTTATCTTCTCTCAAAGGAGGGAAGACATTTCACTTCTTGAATTAAAGCTGTGTTTTTTTTCCTTTTTTCAATTTGTTTCCCCATAATATACAAGGTTAGGTAATATCTCGTCAGGTCATATCATGGTATATCTTCCTGTTTAGAAGTCTTGTTGAATAGGACTTGATCATAGACTAGATCTCCTGATTCTTTCTTCTTTGGCCAGATTTCTTCAAATAACTAAAGGTCATGCAAACTTTTCAAACTGCATAGGGTTGAATTTGGATATGTGACCATAATGTACGGAGTTTTCAGACCAACTGCATGTTCCAATAATTCATTTCCTCTCATCTCTCATCAATGCCTGCCTATCTTTGCCTCTAGAATTCTGCTCTAGAGCTTTCATATCTAAACCCAAATCTTTAGCCATCCACTTATTTCCAGCATTATATACTATCTGAGTAGCCAGCATCGAATGAAACTGTATGGATGAGTAGTAGGGGAAATCGAGGCTTTATTTTTTGGTGTTTTGGTTTGCGATCGATTTTGCATAAGCTAGACTATAGGATTTTTTTCCTTTTGTTTACTTAGTGAGGATGAAAAGCAGAATAAAACAAAGGGAAATGGTCCATTTAGTCTATCCCTACTGGTTTGGATATGCTTAGAAAATAAGTTGAATATAAAGAAGAATCAAATTAAGAAAGATATGGATTTAGGTAAAGAAGAAGAAAGATGTGTCTGCATATAGAACTGCAAGTCAACCCATGATATGGCGCTGTGTTGGCATGGCATCAAAAGATTTTGTATTTATGGAAAAAAAAACAACTGAAAAGGCACAGAAATGAACAGAAATGGTGTGGCAGACTCTTATGTATAGAAGGTAGGTCTGGTATTTCACCTGTATTTAGCATGCTTCATGTAGGTGAAAGCATATAACAATAAGATAGCCATAACAGCACGCCAGTGCTTGGACATGTAGCTAGCTAGGTAGCCCTGCTGTTCTCAACGTGAAAGAATCACAATTCACAACTCTAAATAGTTGTACCACTTCAGGAATTGTCGAAATGAGGACGTGTAAATAATTGAAAGAGCTAGCTAGCTAGCTAGGCACGCAGCTTGTTAATTAATCAAGACACGAATACTGGGGCCATTTCCTTTCGGTTTTGTCCATTGTCAAGCCTGCCCAACTGATCTTCTTACCTGTTAATCTCCCTTTCAAAACTGTGTTTTTCGATTCTAACTGTAAGTTTCAAAACTGTGTTTTGGCCATTTTTGTACCACCCTCAGTCGCCAAAATCTTTAAAAATACATGACGTATTATTTGCTGTTTTTTTATAAAAAATAAAATAAAATTATCCACCCCCTAAAAAATTAAAAAAATAATGAGACAGACCCATGCATGAGGCTGAACTGGAAAGCCCACTGTTCTATTTTGTTTTAATTAATGTCCAGCTCCGTTGGGTTTTTTTTATATTATTTTATATTTATTTTTAAAAACAAATAAAAAAACAAATTGGGTAGCGAATTTATTGAGTTAACTTACAATATTTAAACTATTATTTGTTTATTTTTTTGTTTAATGGTTTTTATTGTCCTTTAATTTTATTTTATTTAAAAAAAAATTAACTTCACCCTTCATTATTGATAATGTATTTTTTTTATTTAACTCAAACATAAAAAAATAATTTCACCATTTGTTATTAATAATTTACTTTTATTATCTCAGCTTCCTATCACCATTTTTTTTACTTTAAAAAAATATGTTGTTCCAAACAAAAAAAAATATCATGTGTTTTATTTTTATATAATTAAATAAAAAAATATTGAATTTAATTACGTGCATAACTTGCATCACAAGTTTGTTTGGTTGACTCGAGTTTATTTTATTTTTTAATCAAATGCTATTTTTTACTGATTTTATCCTTCAACATTAAATTAATTTAAGATTGAGCTTTTTAATTTTTTTTTTAAATTATCCCCATGAATTTTGCAAGTCAACCTAAGTAAACCCAAATAAATCAAATATTTTTCCATATCGGTATTAAATCAAGATATCATTCTATCTCTGGCTAAAATATATTTCTTTTAGAAGATGTGTCACCAATACTTGAATATATTTTTTTGCGCTTTATTTTTTTTTTAACTTTAGAACTATATTAATCTGCAACGATATTAGTACACGAAAGGTATTTCTTCATCGATTTTACTTTTCTTTCGAGTGTTTTTTCTTCTCTTATACTACCCGCTTCAAGACTCTTTTTCTCCTTTCTGAATATCATTATCTTGACATAATTTTCAGACAAATTAATCTAGAAAATAGAAATCTTATTATAGCTCAAAAAGTAAACGCAAGCAAAATGGGTTTGAGATCTGCATAGCAGGTCTCGAGTTCGAGTCAGGGTGTGCACCTCTTGTAAGAGCTTGGGACAGCCAGGGTTTTACTTTCTCCTGGGCCCACAAAATACGCTTTTCGGAAGGTAAGGTTTCCTCGAATCCAAAAAAAAAACAAAGAAAAAAACTTGAAAGTCAACAATCAAGAGTCCATTCCCTTGAAATTGTCCTGGAGTATCTTCTGTATGTTTTGGAAATTTCCAAAGAAACCCGACTCCCTTGAGTTGCACTGAAGCTAGCTAGCCATGATCCTCCTCCGAGTCCTTTCGGCCCGCCCTTCATGCCCTACACCGGTGGCGATGGCGCCCAGTTTTTAATCATTTAAGTACTAATTATGATTTAAATAGCAGGTTTATGTTCAGCACTGCAATTATATCATTATCCTTTGTTGTTATAGTTCTTCACATTTATGCAAGATGTGCCCTAAGGCATCGTCAAACCTGTTGTGACGTTGTTATGAGTAGCCTCGCGTTAACTAGCGCTAATATCCATTCCGGCAAGCCGCTTAAGATGTGGCTTGATCCAACAGTCATAGCTTCACTGTTACCGCAGATGGAAATAACAAAAACAAACTAAGATTGAAAGGTTGACAGAAAGAGCTACACGAAAAGAGTTTGGAAACCCTAGCACTAAACAATTTTCACAATAAAAAAAAAATACTCTGAAATTTATTGTTTATGATCACAGCTTCGTATTACAACTATACTATGATGCTTGAAAAAAAAAGTTATTAAACATGAAAAATATGACAAATCCCAAATAAATTTAGGGGGCTAGTAGCCTCGAATAGCTACAAAAAAATTAATTCTATAAAGAACATAACTTCTAAAATCTTTTTCAAATCTTCAACTTCCTGCAAGATTCTTTCTTCTCAATCTTTGATTCTCTTCTTTTCTATCTTTTACACTCTAAAAAATGTTCCTTTTGATCCCGCTGCCCCCGTCTTTCTTCCTCTTTCTCCTGGCGTAATATGGTGTACTCTTCAAGTATAGAAAGAAGGTGGATACCATCATATAAGAATTCAACGCCTCTCTAGCTTTTCCATGTCATGGTTTTGGAAGCTAAAGCCTCCACCATACCTGGCATTTTATTAACCAAATTACGACCTTTCTTAGCACTCTTGAGAGTTAGATGAGCACCTCTCCCAGCATTGTATCAATTGTCATCCCTGTTATATTCCTTAAGCCAACTCTCCTCTTCACATGCAGTCAACCATTTCTCAACCTTTTCAAGTATTTCTTTCCTGCTAAAAGATTCCTCCTTAACATTAGCAATTTGAAGCTCAATCTGCTCAAGTATACTCGCAGGGTCCATGATTCCAGATTCTATGGCTTCAACAACATATTCTTCTACAGAACAGTTTGCTGATATACTAACTAAAGGTCTGTCCATTCTTTTATTTCAGCGTCACTGTTCCAATCTTATGCTTGGCTCCTCCAAGCCTGCGATTGAGGGGGAATGTCAAGATATCAAAGGTCTACTTTTGCCACATGTCAAAAGAATAGAGAATAAAATGGTTAGAAAGTTGTTAATATTGTTAGACAGTTAAGAAAATCTGTTACTGTTGGTTAGATTACGTAAACAAGCTTCTAATCATAATTGATATAAAAGAAATGTAATAGTGTTAGTAAACAGTGAATAAGAAAAGAATACAGAAGCCTTTTCTTCTTCCTCTGCACTGCAGAATTTCTCTCTGCTTCTATTCATCTCTATTCTCTGCTTTTCTTCTCTTCATCTCTATTCTTTGCTTTTCTTCATTTCTCTGATCATCTCTGTGAAAATCTTGCTAGCTTATCTAACTTGTACTTGATTTAATTACTAAAAAAAAAATTATACTTGTTATTGTAAAATTATGCATTTGATCAAAATCTCCTACATCATTCTTCATCTGTTAAAAAAAACTTATTCTCAAATTTAAATTATATTTTTCTTAATCTCAATCAAGGTTGAGCCTACAACTAGTTTTATTGGAGAAAATCAACCTTTAGCATGACTCTTTCATATTCCTTTCGTGGTGCAAGTGAACATATAAAGGCTTGCTAGTAATCATTTTCCCATTCATCACCAATTGTTGTTGTTGCATTAGCAGGACTGGTTTCTGGGTTTGTCGAGCATCTTCTCATCGTCCACGAGGACACTACCTCTGCTAAACCAAAAAAAATATATAAAAAAAAAAGCAGTCCCTCTATCTCTTCATAGGATATCTTCTCATTCTCAACACATGTAAGACCAAAATCTCCTAAACAAGCATTGAGTTTAGAATCCAGCATGATGTTTTTGTCCTTGACAGCAATTAGGATGTTTTTTTTTTTTTGACAACACACCTTCATTCACCACACCAATACCATCTTGAAATTCTTGAAGTGTCGATTTTGGACACTTAATTATTGGCAAGGAATAGTAGATTGGTCCATTGATTTCTTTATGGCCCAAATTACCAGCAAACGGAAGGCTAAGATGAATATGCTTCAATTTAGTGTGTTGTTTACTGAAGAATGCTTGGGGTTAAGAAATGGCTAGGAGTTTCCCTAATTATAAGCTCTCATTCCATGCTAAGTGCATAGACAAATGGTTACGCTTCCTGTCCTAGTTGCAAGGTGGTGGCATTCTCATCAATGAAGCGGTGCTCCAAGGCGGAAGGAGAAGCAAGGGGTTAATTGAAAGGGCTTTATCTGGTCGGTCCGCTCCCTCTCTTATTCGTGATAGGGTTCTATTCAAAGCGAGATACCAGAAAAAGTGAGGCTGCCGTCATCAAGCTTCGATTGAAAGATGCTATTTAGCTGCGTTTGTTTATTTATAGTTTTTGTGTTTGGTAAGACAGTAAGGTGTTTGGTTACATACTAAATTGTGTTATTTATCATGAAACTTGTTGAAAAATTAAAAAGAAGTTTTTATATATTTTTGTAATTGATTTTCGTAAAACTCTATTTGTTTTTGTGTTTCAAAAGCGCTTTAAAAAAAATTAGATTATTTTGATGCATTTCCAAGTAAAAAGCACTTTGAAAAGCAATCGTAACCACACAACTACCAAACATTTTATATATGTTTTTTTGTTATACATAAATCTCAACCATAATTTTTACCAAACACATTTAAACTAACTAACCACACTTTTTTAAAACTTATTTTTTTCAAACCATAACTACAAAAATTACCTCAAAAACAAAATCACTTAGTATTTAGACATAAAAAACAAAAAATCAATTAGGGTTGAATTGTATATATTAAATACCAACTAATCACGTAATATCCCAGTTTTTTTTTCTTTTATGAAATTCAGAATAGTAACAGATTCAATCAATAATTGGAATTCAAAATTATCATTCTATAAGTCCATTTGTCGAACTAAGACTCAACCAAGGATTCTGCCAAAAATTAGATTAATTAGGAATGAAAGAAAACAAAAAGGGTCAATAAATCCTAGGCGTCGTTGTTTCTAAATAATTTTGAATAATAATCTTCCAAAAATTGTTTTGAAAATAAGTTATAATTATTTAAATAACTACTCAGCTAACAAATTTGATTGAACACATACAGTGGAGCATTTGGTCTTAGTATAAGTCCATAGAAGGACCAAACCGATGCAGCCCATTGCTATCCCATGGAATATATAGATGATTGGTTTATTGGCCTGTTGTATGCTGCGGATTAATTACTTTTTAAAAAAATATAAAAAAACCACTAAAAAAGTGAAGAATTTTTCTTAATATTATTAAACCCGGATGAAAAGATAAATTTTGAAATCCTTTTACCTGAATCTTTGTCTGTTGCAAGTTTTTAATAAAATTATATAAAAGCTAATTCTACGTGAATTGATTTATTTAATAAATTCAAAAAAAGCTTGAATGACTGATTTTTATTTTAAAAAATTAATGTTGACTAATGAAATCAAAAAAAATAAAAGCAATAAGACAAAAAATAAAGGATGACATGGGGCTATATAAACTTTTTAAACCTATAACACAGATTATTAGACTAAAAATATCATTCATGAAAAGATGGTGAATTTTTCAATTGTTATCGGTTTTTTTTGTTATTTTTGCTATTTAATTCTATCAAGTTAGCCCTCAACAATTTATTTCTATTTCACCTTTATTATTTTTAAATCTATAAATAATATATCAAATTATAAATGTTTTTCAATTTCATCTTTCGTGATTTCTTAATTTTTCAAATTTGTTTCTCATTGAGACTTATTTTGTTTGAGATCATTTTTATTTTATTTTTTCAAATCTTATCCTTCTCAAGTTTTTTTTTAAAATTTTATCCCTATTCTTTTTGTTGTTGTTGTTATTTCTTTTGCATTTTTTATTGATATTGTTTTTTTAATTTTATCATTCAAAATTAAATTTGTTGAGTTTAGTTTCTTGATTGAATTCAGTTCCAGAATTTCATAAGTTATAGGACCAGGTTTGCTTGATTTTTTTCCCTTTTCTTGAGCTTATGTTTCTATTTTTTTTATTTTTTTGGGTTTTTTTTTTATTTTTTGGGTTTGATTCTATTAGATAAGCCCTCTATATTTTTTTTAATTTCACCCTCTATTATTTTTTAATCTATAAATAATCTATTAAATTACAATTTGTTTTTCAATTTCATTCCTTATGATTTTTTAACTTTCAAATTTGCTATTCATTCTTTTCATTGCTATTTATTTTATTTAATATTATTTTAATTTGTTTTTCAAATTTCATCTTCCTTAAGTGTTTTTCTCTCAAATTTTATCCTCATTCCTTTTTCTTTTTTTTTTTTGCTTTTGTTAGTTTTTTTTTATTAAATTAAATTGGTTGACAATTAAGTTTTTAATTGAACTCGGGTCTATGATTTAACGAATTTCAACTTTTTAAAATTAAACCAGGTTAGGAGGTTCGTCTGGGTTTTCTTGTGTTTTTTTTTTAAGTTGATGTTTTCTTATTTTTTCTTTGAAATTTCTTTTTTTTTTTTTTTACGGTTCTTCTTTCATAAGGATAGCCTTGAGTTGTTTAGTAATCCATATAGGTTCTGGTATAATTATTTTTATCTTCTTTATTGTTCTTTTTAATTTATTTAGTGTTATTGGTATTTGTTTTTATATTATTTAGTGGTGAATAGTATTAAACTGATATCTAGTGGCTTCTATAATGTTTACTTGAATTAAGTAATCTTATAATTGGGAATTTATTTTAAAAAAATATTATAATATTTTATTTTCAAAATAAAATTTTTAATTTGGAGATTTCAATTAAAAAATTCTATCAAGAATAGAATTATTAATTTATATTTGTTTATTATTAAGAAGGGTCAACCCAATAAATCTTATCTATTATATTTATAATTGGAAATTTATATTTTCAAATATTATCTTTATCACGGTTGAGATAAAGATAATAGATAATATTTATTTATTTTTTAAATTTAAAATTTAAAATAGCTTTTAAAAAAGTTTAATGTTTTTTTTTTTAAATCATAGATGGCATTTGCAGCTTTACAAACTATACTATTTTCCCAATTAATTTTTCATCCCTAATATTTTATTTCTACTGTGTTACTTTGGGAAAACCCTCCCCAT
>Ga0325400_1005279_pt1 | contig 12137 bp, 11 predicted proteins | sample PopdelMetagenome_2_FD_205662 | JGI IMG/M metagenome (GOLD analysis project Ga0325400, IMG submission 205662) | Populus deltoides microbial communities from Bellville, Georgia, United States - Xylem-PdKOR-R1 | ecosystem: Host-associated > Plants > Phyllosphere > Stem > Wood/Secondary xylem...
GTGGACGGATACCGCCAAAGCTGCTTTTACCAAATACATCGAGCAGGGGAAAGGCGGAGGCTGGATTGGATTTCACCACGCTTCGTTACTGGGCGAGTTCGACGGGTATCCGATATGGCCCTGGTTCTCGACGTTCATGGGCGGCATTCGGTACAAGGATTACATTCCCGGTTTTGCCCGCGCGACGGTCAACGTGGAAGCGAAAAAGCACCCCTGCCTGAAAGGGGTCCCGGCCTCGTTTGTGATCGAAAAGGAAGAATGGTATACCTACGACAAAAACCCGCGGCCCAATGTGCAGGTTCTGGCCTCGGTGGATGAATCGACCTATGTGCCGGATTCGGAAAAAAAGATGGGCGACCATCCGGTGATCTGGTCTAACGAGCGGATGAAAGCCCGCAATGTGTACATCTTCATGGGTCATCATCCGGACTTGTTCAGGAATAAAGCCTACACCACCATCGTCCGGAACGCCATCTTCTGGGGGGCGGGTCAGTAATTTATCCATCAATCACGCTGCTTTTTTATGACCGGACGAATTAGGAAGACAAGCGTTCTTCTGTTGTTGCTTCACCTGCCGTTTCTGCTGCGGGCGCAGACTCTGAAAATCCTGACCAATCAAGTAGGTTACGAAGACAAGGGGACCAAACGAGCCGTTGTAATGGCTGACACGCGGCTGCCCATCCAGACCTTTCAACTCATTAACACCGCCACCGGAACGATTGTCTACTCGGGAAAAACCGACTTTGCGAATGCGGTGAATAAGTGGAAAAACTGGCTTTTCTGGACGCTGGATTTCAGCCCGTACATGACCGAAGGAATCTACCAGCTACGGGTGACGCTGCCGCAGCGGACCGTGACCTCGTATCCGTTCGTGATCAGCAAAAACGTGCTGGAGCAATACACGCTGTCGGATGTGGTGTATTATTTTAAGGGGCAGCGGAGCGCCGGGCTCATCGATCAGGCTGACCACCATTTAGGGCTAACCGATAAAAGCACCGGACCCATCGACGCCCACGGTGGCTGGTACGATGCCACGGGCGACTACGGCAAGCACTTGTCGCACCTCTCGTTCTCGTCTTATTTTAACCCGCAGCAGATCCCGTTGACGGTGTGGAGCCTGTTGAAAACCCACGAGCAGCTGCAAAAGCGGACGGGAACGGATTTCCGGCAATCGGACCGGCGCGTACTGGATGAGGCCTTGTTTGGCGCGGATTATCTGGTTCGGGTGCAGGCGCCAAACGGGTCCTTTTACCGGTCGGTGAAAGCGCCCGGGGCCGCTAAGCTGGCGAAGGACCGCGTTATTCAGCCCGAAGAACCCAGTTACCGCATCAAGCAGACCAAAGACCAGTCGTTCATCAGTGGAGCGCCCGGCGCCGGTTGGCGCAGCTATCAGGTAAGCTACCGCTCGGGCGGTGGAATGGCCATTGCGGCCCTCGCGCTTGCTTCGACGTACCCGATTGCGGGAGATTTCAGCAACGCCGATTACCTGAAAGCCGCCGAAAAGGCGTTCCTGTTTCTGGAAAAGGACAACGCGGCCATGACCAACGATGGCAAGGAGAACATCATTGATGACTACTGCGCCCTGAGTGCCGCCACGGAATTATACAAAGCGACCAAAAAAGAGGCCTACAAAGAAGCGGCCGACCGCCGGGCGCAGCAACTGCTCAACCGGCTCACCGCCTGGAAAAGCTACCGGGATTACTGGCGCGCCGACGACAAAGACCGGCCTTTCTTTCATCCCTCGGACGCGGGTTTGCCGCTGGTCAGCCTGATCTACTATTACCCTCTGGCGACGGCGGCCCTGCAAAGCACCATCAAAGGGGCAATTCGCCGTTCGCTTGTCCATGAACTGGCGGTAACGAAGGAGGTTAACAACCCATTTGGCTACAGTCGGCAGCTGGTGCAGGATACGCTGGGGACCCGGCGGACTGCGTTTTTCTTCCCGCACGGCAGTGACGCATCCCCGTGGTGGCAGGGCGAAAATGCCCGGCTGGCTTCCATGGCGACAGCCGCCCGGCTGGCCGCTGGTCTGTTTGGCGAGGACAAGGCCTTCCAGGAAAGTCTGCGGAGCTTTGCCACCGACCAGTTGAACTGGATTCTGGGGCTCAATCCGTACGACGCCTGTATGTTACAGGGCGCGGGCCATAACAATCCGGCTTACGGTTTCTTCGGCACGTTTGAGTACAGCAACGCCCCCGGCGGCATTGTGAACGGCATCACGTCCGGTCTGAACAACGAAGACGATATTGATTTCAACCTGTCCTACAAAATGACGGGACAGGATAACGACTGGCGCTGGGCAGAACAGTGGCTACCCCACGCAGCCTGGTATCTACTGGCTGTAGCAGCTAGAGAAGAGTAGTTGATGAAGAAAAGGGCAGTGGTTCTAGACGAACCACTGCCCTTTTCTATTGCGCTGCTGCCAGCTTTTCGACATCCATGTCGGTCAGCAACTGGACATTCCGCGTGATTTTCTCAGCGGGCCAGTCCCACCACCGGATTTGCAGTAGGCGTTCAATGGCCTCGTCCGAAAAACGCCGACGGATCACCCGCGCCGGGTTACCCCCGACGATAGCGTAGGGCGGCACATCGCGCGTAACCACCGATTGGGTAGCGATGATGGCTCCGTCGCCGACCGTAACGCCGGCCATGATGGTGGCTTTGTAGCCAATCCAGACATCGTGGCCAATGACGGTATCGCCTTTGTGGGGGAAACGACGCCCGTCCATCGCTGACTCCCAGCCCTGCCCAAAGACGGAAAACGGGTAAGCCGAAATCGCATCAACGAGGTGATTAGCGCCGTTCATGATGAATTCGACGCCGGATGCAATCATGCAGAATTTACCGATAATAAGTTTGTCCCCCACAAAGTCGAAGTGGTAGCGGACGTTCCGGACGAAATTGTCTACGGTCTCGAAATCATCGTAGTACGTGTAGTCGCCAATCTGGATAGTGGGCTGGTCGATAATATTCTTGAGAAAACACAAACGGTTGTGCTGCGGCAACGGAAAAGCCACGGCAGGGTTAGGTCCTGTCTGCTGCGTAGTCATAGGGAGGTTGTGAATAGGAAGAGCCCGGTCGATCGGCCCGTGCCAAAAGCCAACGGTCAGGTGGCAATAACCCGTAAACGGTATGCGAAAGAAGGTACCTCATTGGAAGCACCGTATAAATGGAACTGGATTCAGAGCTATGGCCTACCGGCGTTCAGGACTTCCGGCGTACCAGCAATTCCTGAAAATTACCCGTCAGTAACGCAGCTTCGTGTAGCAATTCAGCAGTTTTGATTTCGTCGTACAGAATGTCCAGCCTTTCGTCCAGCTGATTCAGCTCCGCAATCGCATTTTCGTAGGAAAAGAAATCGTCATACTTGACAGGTTTCTGAACCGACTCCAGAAGCAGTAGCCGACCGGCCTGCATAATGCCCCACGAAGCCCGTAGCTGATGTAATTGCTGACTGTATTTGGTTACCTTTAAAGAACTCATTCGGTACGGTAGTTATTACGCCAAAAATAAATAAAAGCCCTGTTTTTAAAGGTGGATTGCTACTTAAATTATCATTAAAACAGGCATTATTTATTTTTCGTTACTCCTGCCAATGTTGTGCCAGAAAAGAGAGCAAGCCCTTAAATAATCCAATTCATGCGTGTTTGGCGCCGAACGGGCTTATTAATATAATTCGACGTTATAACATTTGCCGGCTTCGGTATCCAGCTGGTCGCTAAACGACGTATCGCCATCGATCCGAACTTCGTAGCTATGCGTTCCGGTGCTAACCGTGGCTACGGGAAAACCGGCCTCGTGGCAATCGGGCGTGCCGGAACTGCTTTTTTGGAGTGAACTAATCAGCTTACCATCGACGTAGCAGTCGACTTTGTAATTACTGACTTTGGCATCGGCCGTCCAGAAGATAATCTGGCCCTGATCCGGACCAACGGCCTCATTGTCTCTGCCGCAGGAAAACAGAGCGCCGAGCAGCAGGATAGCCAGCATTGGGCGCGCCTGCCCTGACAGACGTGAAAGAAAAATGACTAAGAAGTTCATGGTGTATTTGTTGTAATTGACAGGATAAAATTGCCATTTCTCATCCAACCCCACCATCCCGTTCTTCCCCAAACGACAATACATAGAAATGAACTGTTAGTTAAAGCCGCTGAGCCGTAGCCGGCCACTTATAAAATCGGTGGACAAAATAAAATGGCGACTCGGTTGAGGACGAAAAATTTAAATAAGTGGTCGCCAAATAAATGCGTTAAACATTCCCTGCCCCCTTGTGTTGTCTCTCAGATAAACCAAACAAATAGGTAAGGTATGGAATCTCGCACCATAGAAGTCACGAATGCGGTTGAGGAGCAGACGCCCTACGACGTAGCACCGGATGTAGCCGGTATGAAGGTTATTTTCGTCAATGTCTTTTTCATTGGTGAGCGCCAGCCCGGCGCGGACTGGGTTCTGGTTGATGCCGCGCTGCCTAGTTCGGTTCAGCAGATCAAGAACAAAGCGGCTGAATTGTTCGGAGAAAATAACCCGCCCAAGGCAATTGTCCTGACGCACGGCCACTTTGACCATGCGGGCGCCCTGCCTGATCTGCTGAAAGAATGGAGTGACGTACCCGTATACGCTCACCCGCTCGAAATGCCTTATTTGCGTGGTCTTTCCAATTATCCACCGCCAGACCCGGCGGTTGGCGGAGGGGCAATGGCCTACATGTCCTGGATGTTCCCGACGAGTCCCGTTGATCTGGGCGACCGCGTGCGGCCGTTTGCGGAGGATGGTACCGTGCCTGAACTACCGGGCTGGCGCGTCATTCACACACCTGGCCATTCGCCCGGCCACGTGTCGCTGTTCCGGAGTAGCGACCGAGCCTTAATTGCGGGGGATGCCTTCACGACAACCAACCAGAATTCAGCCATTGCGGTCATGACGCAGAAAGAAGAACTGCACGGACCTCCGGCTTATTTCACCATTGACTGGCACGCAGCCAAACAGTCCATCCAGACCCTGGCGCACCTGAGCCCAACGGCGGCTGGAACAGGTCACGGAAAAGCCGTTCATGGCATCCGGCTGCCCCAGTTGCTGGACCAGTTGATCCACAATTTTGATACGGACGAAGTACCCCAGGGTGGTCGGTACGTTAAACAACCGGCCATAACCGATGAACACGGTATCGTTGATATGCCTTCGCCGGTGTCCTACCACGTCGCCCGGGCCATTGGAATCGGGATTATTGTGGGAACGGTCATGATGCTGTTCGGTGGCCGAAGCAAGGACTAAGCCAAACCGATAAACTGAAAATAGCGTTAAGCCGGGAATGGTCAGAAAACCTACTGATCGTTTCCGGCTTATTTTGTTTGTTTATAAGCTATTAGGTAGCGTTCATAACCAACTGACGCTATTTTGAGTTATTAGGGCAGGAATAGTCTAAAAAATGAACATGGAACAACAACAACGTAAAATCTGGATTGGAGTAGGAATCGCCGTCGTTGTTGCCGGATTGCTCGTAAGCTTATACTTTATATTCAGAAAAGAGAAAGAGTCCGGTGAAACGCAGGTGCAGGTCAAAGTGTGGAACCGCGCGCAGGCTACGCAGACAATGCATCAACTGTGCCTTTTTGCCGATTCAATGGGGATTGATACAATGCGTTATCAGTTGACCGAATCGACTTCGCAGAAAGAGGCCGATACCAAATTTGCGCAGCTGTTGCTGGAACTGCGCTACGGAATCAAACCCGGTTACATCTCGTACAGTAAACTACCGGAAAAAGTAGATACCGCCTGGGCTATTAACATGTTGAGCCGCGAAGATAAGCCACTGGAAGCGCTGAGTCTGTTGGAGAAGCAGCCGGCTTTTGGCCCTTACACGGCACTGCTGGCGCAGTTTCATCAGGTGCGTGGGCGACTGGCGCCGGATTCGTTGAAGGCGATCCAGAAAACGCTTAACTTCTACCGGTATCTGAACCGGTTTGATTACGATAAATTTGTGGTGGTCAACATCCCGGCTGCGGAACTGAATGTCTATGACCATACAGGCAAACGGATGATGCCCATGGAAGTTATCGTTGGTAAAAAAGATCACGAAACGCCCTGCTTCACCACGTACTTAACCGACGTGACGGCCTACCCGTACTGGAACGTTCCCCAGGGCATTGCGGTGAAGGAGCTGCTGCCTAAAATTCAGGCCAATCTGTCTTTTATTGACAACCAGAACCTAGAAGTCCTGGATGCCCGCAACCAGATAATTGACCCTGAAACAATTGATTGGGCGTCTATGTCGGCTACGAATTTCCCGTATCGCATTCGGCAGACATCGGGCTGTCATAACTCGCTGGGTCTGATCAAATTTAACCTGACTGGTCCCGGTGCTATTTATCTGCACGACACCAACGCGCGTGGTTTATTCACGGCAACCAACGACCGCTGGCGGAGCCACGGCTGCGTACGATTGGAAAAACCGGTTGAGTTTGCCAACTTCGTGCTCGAAGAACCCAAGTTTGACGAAGGCTTTTACAACCGGTGTCTGATCGATCAGAAGCCGACAATCTTCAAACTGCCGCGACCGTTTCCAGTGTTCGTCGTTTACAACCTGGCGGACGTGAATGAAGCCGGTCAGCTGCAGTTTTTCCGCGACGTTTACGCGTTGGTTAAGTAACTGGATTTGGTGAGGTAATTGGCGTCGGGAGAGTAGATAAACAGGCAGGAACCGCCTTTAATGGCCTGGATGATGCTTTTGCTCAGCGCGTTTGATACAGCCGGGCAACCCTGGCTGCGACCCAGACGACCGGTTTGCTTGATAATTTGTTCGCAGACGTAATCAGCACCGTGCAGGACAATGGCGCGGCTGAAAGCGTTGTCGTTGAATCCTCTTTCCAGGCCTTTCAGTTGGAGCGAAAGGCCGTGCTTGCCCTGATAGGTGTTCAGCGTCTGGTAGAAACCCAGGCTGGATTTGTAGGATGAAAATACGTTGGAGAAACTGTTGGCCATTAGTTCGCCCGAGTTACGGCCATGCGAAACATAGGTCTGGAACAAGAGCTTGCGATGGACCAGATCAATAATATACAACCGCTTCTTGCTGGATGGCTGGCTTAGGTCAACAATGCTCAGGATGGGGTTGGAAGGGTTCATTTTCTCGGCACCCCGCAGTGCGTATTCGTACACGGCTCGTTGCAGGCCAATCCCTGCCAGTTGCAATTCGTCGTATACACCAAGCCACGAAGAGGCCAGGCTGACTTTAGGGGAAGCGGTTTTGCTGAGGGTAGTGCCAACACTGGCGAGGCTGATAGGAAGGATAGCAAATAGAATCAGCAGCGCTTTTTTCATAGGCGTTAACGTTAATGTAGTAAAGTTGTTTGGCTGTTTTTATTTAACGGTTAAGTTAAGGTTTTAATTCAAGGGTTTCAAAAAATAGTGGAAATTTTAGCGGGTACCGTTTGGTCAATCCAGTGGATTGAACCTAAACGACACCCGCTTTTTTAGGGTCTCAGGCCGCGGCCAGGAGCCCGCCCAGTAACGCGGCAGCTACCAGCACAAGCGCCTGATAGACAGCCATTTTTCGGATAGATAGTTTCATACGACGTTAGAATAGTTTATTTACGATAATCCAAAGCAGGTTTGCGATTGCCCAATAAGGCTTCGTATTGAAAATTCTTCCCACGTACCTCCAGCCACTCAGATTGCGCCTTTTGAATTAGCGACGGGTCATTGAATAGGTCCATTGCCGTTAACGTCAGCGTTTTGGCGGCCACCATCATTCCTTTTACGCCAATGCTCATGCCACCCGCGGCAACGGCCTGCCAACTATGAGCGGCTGTGCCCGGCACCCAGGTTGCCGTACCCAAGCCAACCGTTGGCACAGTCCAGCTTACATCACCCACGTCCGTGGAACCGCCCATGCTCTCGGCTTTGTTCGGTAGCGCAAAAGGCATTACCGTACCCGCTTCCGTTGACTTCCGTAGCGAGCCGAAGGACGTTCCAAAGGTTTCGCTGATCTTTTCGGCAAATTTGGTTTCTTCGGGCGTGTAGGTTACCCCACCCACTATATCCAGATTCTTATGCATTAATTGGGCCAGCGATTCAACCGGCAACACATTATAAACCCCACCAATGACTTCCATCTCCATTTTGGTGTCTGTGCCCAGAGCGGCACCTTCGGCAGCTTTCACGATTCGCTTCCAAACATCCTGCAAAACATCCCGGTCTTTGTTCCGGGCGTAATAATACACTTCGGCGTAGTCCGGTACGACGTTCGGTGCTTCGCCCCCGCGCGTGATGACGTAATGCACCCGCGTATCGGACGGAATGTGTTCCCGCATCATATTCACCATGTTGTTCATGGCTTCTACGCCGTCCAGCGCCGACCGTCCGCGTTCCGGAGCGGCTGCCGCGTGGGCCGAAATACCCCGAAAACGGAACTTAGCCGAGATGTTAGCCAGTGAACTCGAAGGGTTGGCAACGTTGCGGTCGCCGGGATGCCAGTGCAGCACCACGTCAGTATCTTTAAAAACACCTTCCCGAACCAGGTAGACCTTGCCTGAGCCACCTTCTTCGGCGGGTGTTCCAACCAATTTAATCGTGCCTTTTTTGCCCGTTTGCTTTAGCCAGTCCTTGACCGAAATGGCTGCGGCTGTCGAGCCCGTACCAAACAGGTGGTGACCGCAGGCGTGGCCGGCTTTCTGCCCTTCGATGACTTTCCGTTCGGGGACGGCCTGCTGCGCCAGACCCGGCAAGGCGTCAAATTCGGCCAGAATGCTAATGACTGGCTTTCCGCTGCCGTAGGTCGCTACGAAGGCGGTTGGAATACCAGCCACGCCAGACTGAACAGCAAAGCCTTCTTTTTTCAATTCATCCTGGAGGAGGGCCGAGCTTTTGGTTTCCTGGTAACCGACTTCTGCATAATCCCAGATCTTTTTGGAAATGGCGCCGTAGGAGGGTGTCTTTTTTTCTAATCCAGCAAGCACTTCCTGCTGCTCTTTGGTGCCCTTCGACTGAGCTTGAACGGATTGGTGGAGTAAGCCAAGGGCCAGGGCACTTAGCCAGTACTGGGTCAGTTTTTTCATTGAAAGAGGAATTGGAATCGGTTAGGAAACAGCGCTAACCTGTATTAACTTGTTAAAGACTTACCTGAAAATGATTTAAATAGTCGGAGACCACACAACGGAGTGTGTAGGTCATTCAGGATAATTCGTTATTCTATTTTACATAATTACGAATTGGAAAAATAAAATTCTGACAATTAATTATAATGTCAAATTGTTTCATTTTTTATTCCTACAAAGTGTGCCGATTTTAAGGCTCTGGAAAGATGACTAATTACGAACAGGCAGCCGTGGACGAGCTAAGACGCTGGCAGCAGAAAATGCTCAGACAACCCTCGGCGGCCAACCGGCTGGCGAAGCGGCTTCAGGACCGGTTGAATCGGTTTGTACCGGACCGCGTGCATGCGGCCATCACAACGGCCATTAAGCAAATGACCCGGGCTGTTTTGTTCGGCGCGGAATCGCTGACGCGTCAGCGGGTCGTCGATGGGGTGTCGCTCCAGTACCGGGAAGAACGGGTGCACAGCCGAATCGAGTTTTACAAGAAGGTCGGGGCGGCCGAGGGGGGCGTCGCCGGCGCCGGGGGCCTGCTGCTTGGCTTTGCCGACTTTCCTTTGTTGCTGGCCCTCAAGATGAAACTGCTGTTCGAGATCGCGGCTTTGTATGGCTATTCGGTGAATGATTACCGGGAGCGCCTGTTCATCATGCATATTTTTCAACTTGCCTTCTCGAGTCAGGAACAGCGCCGGAAGGTCTACCTGCAACTAGCTAACTGGCGGGAGCAGAGCCGCCAGCTACCGGACGACATTCACCAGTTCGACTGGCGGACCTTCCAGCAGGAATACCGCGACTACATCGATTTAGCGAAAATGGCTCAACTTATTCCGGGCATTGGCGCTGCCGTGGGGGTGGTGGTCAATTACCGGCTGCTCAACACCCTCGGTACAACGGCCGTAAACGCCTATCGGATGCGCTGGCTGGAAGAGCAGGCCACTCAGCAATTGAGCGCCTGACTGCTTCTTATTTCGTAACCGGTGGATTGATCATGATGTGTGCGCGGTGCGTACCGGGGTCCATCAGCCAGGGCATACCGGGAGCCTCGGCTTTGAGGGGCAGGCCCGTGCTTTCCGCCGTTGCGTAGGGAATATAAACCACGGACCGCATATACCCATTCTTCACTTCTCCACTGGCAGCATTGTAGCTCGAATCGGGCGCCGAGTAAACAAATAGCGTCGATGGCTGCTTCGGCATCTGCCACTTACCCGCTTTGACTTCCTGCTCGCGAATGGTCAGCACTTCGGCGGGCGATTTCCCCTGTTTCTTCAATTCCCGGCCCCGCGCCATGAAGGGCTCCAGTGCCTGGTGATAACACGACACGTTGAACCCTTTCTGCGCTGGATCATCGGCCAGGCACACATAATCGTTGGTGCCTTTCCGGAGCAGGACAAACTCCTTGTTTGGGTTGTAGCCATACACGGCAGCGCCCTCGCGTTTTTCGGTCGGGGCCGCTAATACGGCCAGACGGACCTGGGTGTCAGCCGGTGGAATGGAGGTCTGGGCGCGAACACCAAAGCTAATCAGGCCGCAAAAAAGAGGGGTGAGGTAACGTTGCATGTCGGTTGGGGTTAAGGCTGACAAGGTAATTCCAAAGTGTTTAGGAGCCAAACGGGACGCAGAACTTTTTCATTCGATAAATACAGGCTCGCTGCGCTTACTATTTCTGAACAAAAGGGGGTTGGAATCTATCAATAGATAGATATCAATTTAACTGAAATGCATTTATGAATCGTTTTTTGAAGTCAGTGGGAGCGATAGGAGCCGCGGTGATTCTGGTGGTGAGCTGTAATAAAGACAAGGAAGAAATTGTACCGGGTATTACGTTAACGTCAGTGGCCACGGCGCAGGTGCAGTGGACGGGACTTGCGGTGTCTAAAGAGAATAAGCTTTTCGCGTGTTTTCCGCGCATGAACACCGATACCGTGCCTTATTCGGTGGCCGTTATCAACGGGGATCAGGCTACCCCTTTCCCGAATGCGGACTGGAATACCTGGAACAAATCGCTGACACCCCAGGATCACTTTATCTGCGTTCAGAGCGTTTACACCGACGATCAGAACAACCTGTGGGTGCTCGATCCGGCTTCGCCCCTGATGCAGGGCGTTGTGCAGGGCGGAGCCAAGCTGATGAAGTTCAACCCCGCCACGGGCGAGTTGCTTCAGCGGATCATTTTTGACGATCCGACCATCGTTTATGAAACGAGCTACCTCAACGACGTGCGCGTGGATACCCAGAAGAACGTCGCCTACATTACGGATTCCGGCCAGGGGGCCATTATTGTGGTTAACCTGACAACCGGCAAGGCACGTCGTTTGCTGAGTATGCACCCAACGACGAAATCTGAAGGAACGATTATTACGGTGGAAGGCCGCATTTACCGCACCGCCAGCGGCAAGATCCCGTCGACGGATGCCGACGGAATTGCGTTAAGGCCCCAACGGGATTACCTGTACTGGCACGCACTGACGGGCCGGAGTCTGTACCGGGTGCCGACCGCTGCTTTACTGGATGAATCCCTGAATGACAGCCAGATTGCCCAGCGAATTGAGGGTGTCTCGCAACCCGGCCCCTGCGATGGGATGATCTTCGATGCGGCCGGTAATCTGTATTTAACGTCAGTGGAGGAGAACGCCATCACCCGACTGACTCCCGGCGGCAAGCGGCAGGTCATGGCGCAGGACGCCCAGTTGAAATGGCCCGATTCATTTTCGATTGGTCCGGACAGTGCGTTGTACGTAACCACTTCGCAGCTTCATATTCCGAAAACCGAGCGGACAGAGCCCTTCCGGATTTTGAAGATTAATTTGAAATAAAAAGACAACGATTTTAAATAAATTTCAAAACAAAAGAGCATTCGTGGGATACGAATGCTCTTTTGTTAACTATTTAGAGAATTATTGTCGAATTATGGCTTAAACGCAAACAATCTTTTGCCAGACATGTTTTTTTAGTATGTAACCAGTTCGTTTATAAAGAAAATAATTTATAATTGCATTTACAGACTAGCGGGCAACTACCTACTCAATCACTCAAGGACATAAAAAGTGGGCG
>Ga0325400_1005282_pt1 | contig 12134 bp, 5 predicted proteins | sample PopdelMetagenome_2_FD_205662 | JGI IMG/M metagenome (GOLD analysis project Ga0325400, IMG submission 205662) | Populus deltoides microbial communities from Bellville, Georgia, United States - Xylem-PdKOR-R1 | ecosystem: Host-associated > Plants > Phyllosphere > Stem > Wood/Secondary xylem...
TAAAACTACCCAGTTCTCCACAAAACTTGATTTATAAACAGCAGGTCTTACAAAGATACGAACTTCAAAGTGCAAGATGCAGCTGGAAATTTCTAAACATTAAGCTGCAAGGATTAAGGTTATGTTTGGCACGACTTCAAGATAAAACTACCCAGTTCTCCACAAAACTTGATTTATAAACAGCAGGTCTTACAAAGATACGAACTTCAAAGTGCAAGATGCAGCTGGAAATTTCTAAACATGAAGCTGCAGGGATTAAGCTTATGTTTGGCATGACTTCAAGATTTTGAAAGAAAAGTCGTGAACATGTTTAGTTAGGAATTGCTTTTGACTTAAATCAAAACTTTGTTAAAAAATTGAGTCAAAATTTTGCTTTAAATCAAAACTGTTGACATGGATTCTAACTTGCACTACCTCTATTTAAAAAAAAAAAAACAAAAGTTGTTTTAAGTCATTTTTTTATTAGAAATACTTCTAACTCGACTCATTTTGTCATAGTTATTTATGAAAATAACTTTTGACATACAATTCAAAGTCCTAAGTTATTTACAACAGTTTCAATGTTCAGGAGACCAGAAACTCCACTGTGATCACCCAGCCTAAGCAAAGATCCCAAGATTCAACTTGTTTGGGGGTCAAGTCTGACACAAATATGGATTTCGATTCTCAGCTAGTGCCCACATAATGACTGAAAAATAAATTACAAGGGACACCAGCGTTACAGCCTACATAATATGCACTGCTTAAAGAACAATTTTATGGTGGAGCCACACAGACATGAACATCTAGAAGCAATATGCTTGCTGCTGTGAGCACATACTGCGAACGGAGCACTCAAATGCTCCTTCCAGAAGACAGATAAAAACATTAAAGGAAAATGCTCTTCAATATCCTCAAGATCCACAATCATGAGACAACCAAAGGTATTGAAAAAACAAATAAGAGGAAAAAAAGACAGAAGAAAACTTGGTGACATGCAACCTCCTGTTAAACTCTCAACTTTTTCTCACAAGTCATTCTGTGACATAAAGTGTACCTAACATTATGCTGTTTCAGTAAAATGTTTCCCAGTAACCCATCATCCATGCAACAGTCTCTCCACCTTGCCAAACTGCTCTGATTTCAGAGATCACCCAACATCCAAACTATTTTTTAACAGGTATTAGTCCAATGTGATCTATGGCAATGTATTAGTGATTATAACTCAGGAACTTAAAAAGGCATATAAGATTAAAGTTGTGAATTTATGCACGCTATCTTCATCTAATATCAATCAGCATTCCATATGCGCAATTAATTATCAAATTACACAACACTAAACCCCATTCTAATATTCAATTCCATTAATCCATCAACAGCCATCAATTTTTCTAGCACAAATCATGCTATTTCTAACTCATATTTCATAAAATATCATAAAAGACCTCATCCTATAATCATACACTAAAACCCCTTGATATCTTTAGCCCAAATCCAACGAAAGCAACAAAATTTAATGGGGACACCAAACCCGAGACATGATTCACACATCTACATGATCTATGATGACAAAGGATAGCTCAACCCCTGTGTTATTGAATTTTATTTGAGTTTATTTGTTGGGTTTGATTTAGTTATTGATAAATTTTTTATTTAGTGGGCTATATGTCCAATTATTTGTTCTAGTTTGAGTTTAAATATTTATATGTTATTTTTCTAAATGTTAGACAATTTTTTATGATTTGAATAAAATTTACAAAGTTACAGACTTTTCCAAACCTGATACTTTCTCTTCTTCAGCTCCATTCTTCTTTTCTTCAGCTTTTTATTTTCTTTCTTTTGGCTTCTTCTTTCTTCTAACTTCTTTTTAATCTCTTTTGTCCCACATTAGCTTTGCTATCAAAGCATAAACTTTTAATTGTTCTTATAATTAACGGATCTATTAGAGCTTGTGCAAATCTTAAAAATTCAACACAGTTTCTAATCCCTAAAAATTGTGAAGGATCATCATCAATAATGATCTAGAAAAAAAAATTGTCTTTCTGTTTATAGTCAAAATCTATAAAAAAAAATTCACCCAGTCACACACACCCTAAAACCCAAAACCCTAGCCACTATTCATCTTCCCCTATATTCATCAGCCAACCACCAGTAGTCCACCCATCCACTGCAGTAGTCGCCCACAAAACCGCCACCCATCACAACCTAACAACTTCCCTCATCAAGAAATCAAAAATCTTCAGTTTTACAGTAGCATCAAACCAATTCCAGCTGATCTTCAAGCCACCACTGTCAAAAAACCCATCGCATCCAGCCACACTATAACCAGAAAATCAGCACATTCATACTACTTAGCCACACCACTCAACCCAATCCATCCCTACCACCACAGTTGCCTCAGCCACTACCAAATCGAACTAAACACTACAAGCCACAACCCACACATAAACATTGCCAACACAAACCCAACTTTAGCCCCCCTATCCACTACCCACTACCAAACAGAAAACCACAATAGCCAGTCTTTAGCCTCAACCACCATGTCGCCAACCAACCTGGTACCAACCACTATGTCCAAGACTAGCCACCACACCCACTCATTACCAGTAACCACAATAGAAGACAATAAAATCTCTAATAACAGGCAAATCAACTAGCAACTCCATCACACCGACAATCCACCACAGAGCACAATTGATTCAAGCCTCTGATTGCACCAAATGTTTTTGGCTGTGAGAGGCGTGAAGAAGAATGGTTTTAGAAGAGTCTTGTTACTTTTGCTTTATTGTCAATTTAGTTGTAATTTTGTTTTATATTGATTTATAAAATAAAAAAAGTTAAAAAAGAAAAGTCGGAAAGTCAAAAGAACAGGTGAAAAAAAAGAGAGTGAAAAGTGATCGAAGAAAAAGGAGAAAAAAAAAAATGACAACAACAAACAAGTCAGACGACATCAGTGATACACTGACAACATTTTACATGATTCAAAGAGGTCCAGCCGCAATTGAGTTTGACAATTTGAATCTTTATCGGTAAATTACTCAACCTTTTGATTCATTGAAGTTTACTTCTTTGGTTTTGTACATGTTATTCAATTAATCATCAATAGAGTGCCTTTTTGCGTTTGGAAAAAAAATCCTATCTTACATACGACATTCATATTCTACTCACCTATCAAAGTTGTCATCTATATCTATTTATTAGTCCTTTTTATTATCTTTGGAGCTTGCAAGGTTTATGGAAATTTGTGACTTTTGTTTGATATACACTTAAAGACTAGCAATGCATGTTTACAATTTCCATAGTGTATTATTGTCTTAATTAATATAAAAAAAAATTGAATAAGTTTTACTTTTACTTTTATTCATTTTTATTTTAGCATTGTGTTTTTATTTTACAATTACCATGGACTAAAACTTGTTCTCCATCACAAGTCATATAATGTGTTATGGGTTAATAATACTTCCATAAGAATCAATAAGAGTATCAAATTCATAGACCATCATGTGAGATTTGGTGTGATGTTATTCCAATAAATATAGGAATAAGAATGTCATTTTGGGTAGACAATGGATATATGATTTAGACTTAGACGTCACCATTTGGTTGATCAAATTCATGTTCTTTTACTTTTAAAGGTAGAAAGATCCATTTTATTGGATTACCACCAAGATCTATCAATAAAAACAAGAAAAAGAAGAGTGTGAAAGAATAACGACTAAGCACAAGTCTAAATGAGTTTGAGAATGAGGTTAAGGAAAAGCCTATTATGTTTGGTTTGGTTGAAAAGAAAATTTCAAAAAAATCTCAGCGGAACCACCTGAGAAGATGAATGTGGTTAACACAATAAATCCAAAAGAGTTTGAAGATGAGGTTAATGAAGAGTCTATTAAGTCTTCTTTAGTTGCAAAAAAAGTTAGCTAAAGAAAGAGACTCTACCAATTGCCTGGATATGTAACTGTGGTGTTGGAAGAGTTTCAAAATAGTTGTCCCTTTGAACTCCCTGCTTCTTCACCTCCTGTAATTGACATCCAGCATGCATAGATTTTGTGCAACCTTCTAAATTCACTAATACCTTACCCTTTATGCTTGACATCCAGCATATCATAAATTTTGAGTAGTTTGTTGAGCTTCTTGAATTCATCACCCTTTATTCATGATAAAGAGGATAACGATAGCCTTGACTCACTCGGTTATGTCCAATTTATATCCACCTAGGATACAATCAGTGTTTGTTCCATTTCATACTCTCAGTCATAAGATGTTCATGGTCATAAACCTAGGATGCCTTTAGGTCTTCTTCCAATGTCTCCTTACACTAACATGTTTGAGCCAAATAAATTTTTTACATGTAGAGTTCATGAGTTGCATGTTGAGATTATAAAATGAATTCAAGCAAATAATAAACAATATAAATTTCAAGTTGAGTGTCATAAATCATTTAATATAGAAGATTGTTTCATTATAGATATTACACAATATACTAAAAGGCATCAGTGTCTCTGTTACTGTTTACCTAGATACAAAGCACTGTGGATTGGAGCAGTGTAATGGCAAAGCTACCCTTGCCACAGGGAGTTGGAAAAACTGTAAGGGGAGGGTGGGGTTGTCTTTTCATTGGGATGCATTTGGCATTGAAGGGATTGATGAGGAGAAAATGGTTAGTTTCGATTTTGGTGGGGCATGGTGGAGCTGCAGGCACCTGGTGTTGGGGCTGCCATGCTCTGGGCGCTAGGGCCAGACAGGTGCGCCTGACTGCAAACCCAGGCGAGCAGATCTGCAGCCCGCATGCCTGGGGGTGTTGCTTTCTTTGTCAAAAGTTGCTGGTTCTAGCTTGACAGCCAGACCTAAAACACTTTCAAAAGGTGTAATAGCGTTGGGTGTAGTTGGCCAGCCAGATCCAAAACACTTCAAAAAGGTGTTGGGTCTGGCTGCGCAGCCATGCCTAAGGATATTAGGTCGAGCTCCACGGCCACATCCAAGGATATTGGGTCTAGGATTTTTTGCTCTTTTCTCTGATTTAAATTTATTTTTCATACAATAAAGAGGAAATAAATTTGGGTTTGGCTGCACAGTCATGCCCAAGGATATTGGGTCGGGCTCCGCAACCACACCCAAGGATATTGGGTCTGGGATTTTTTGCTCTTTTCTCTGATTTAAATTTATTTTTCATACAATAAAGAGGAAATAAATTTGGGTTTGGCTGCACAGTCATGCCCAAGGATATTGGGTCGGGCTCCGCAACCACACCCAAGGATATTGGGTCTGGGATTTTTTGCTCTTTTCTCTGATTTAAATTATTTTTCATACAATAAAGAAGTAATAAATTGATGGGACTTTTTTTATATTCTACAAAAATTGGGTGGTGATAAGTTTTTTTTTTTTGTTTCAGGTTTGGTTGAATTTTCTTATTAAAGCATGTTTGTTTTTTTTTTAAAAAAAATGCTTTAAAAAATATTTGATAATTCATATTACGATGTTTTTGTATTATTTTGATGTGATTATATAAAAAAGAGATTTAAAAAAATAAAAAATATTATCTCAATATATTTTATAAAAAATAGTTTAAGATATTTCCAATTTTATTTTTTTCCCTCTTGAAATTGTATCTTCTCTCTTATTGATTTTTTTTTCATACTGTAAAGAGGAAATAAATTAATGTGACTTTTTTATATTATACAAGAGTTGGGTGATAATAATTTTTTTTTCATTTCAGGTTGGGTTGAATTTCTTTATTGAAGCATTTTTGTTTTTGCATTTCAAGAATGCTTTGAAAAAAATTTCAATTTTTTTTATTGTTTTCTTTACTTCAAAATAATATTTTTGATGTTTTTGTATTTTTTTAAATTTTGTTTTTAAATATATTGAGATTGGATTTGGCTGCGCAACCAGACCCAGGGAGAATATATTAAGTTGGGTCCTGCCCAACAGAACACATTTGAGTTGGGTCCTGCCCCCAGAAGAACCCAAAATAGCTTTGGGTCATGTCCCTAGCAAGACCCAATGCTTTCAATCTTTTTTCTTTTCTCTCATGTAATTTTTTTTCATACAGTGAAAAGGAAATAAATTGATGGGAGTTTTTTTTATATTGTTTAAAAATTGGGTGATCATAATATTTTTTTTTTTTCATTTGAGGTTGTGTTGAATTTCCTTATTAAGACATGTTTGTTTTTGCGTTTAAAAAATTCTTTGAAATTTTTTTAAATTTTTTTAATGTTTTTCTCTAATATTATCATATTAAAGTTGATGGAGTTCTCAATAAATTTTTTATTCACATTATATACTTAATATATTTGTATTATATAAGAGAATTTTTTAACAATAAAATCCATTGAAAAATAATTTATAAATATTATAATATAATATTATTTTGCATAATAGAAGATATTTTAATTTTATAACACTAGTGTATGAGATTTAAAGTTTTATCAATGTTTTATTGTCTTTAGATTTTTTATTCAATAGTTTTGAATTATATGTAATATTAAATACATAAATAAATTATGTGTTGGTTCCTACTGGGGCAGGACCATTAGAGTTGGGTCCTGTTGGGAGCAGGACTCAAATTAGCTTTGGGTTCGGTTGCACAACAAGACCCAATAAGTTTGGGCACCCAAAAAAACTAGGTCCGAACCCAATTCTATTAGGTCCTACGTCAGGACCCAAGGCTAACGGGTCCGGCATCAGGACTCAATTCTCTTGGGCCTTGCAGGACCCAAGACTAATGGGTTCTGAGTCCAGACCCAATTCTGGTCTTGCGTCAGGACTCGAGGGTAATGGGTCTTGAGTCCGGACCCAATTCTGGTCCTACCTTCGGACCCAATTCTCTTAGGTATTGCGTTAGACCCAAGGGTGATGGGTCATGCATCAGAACCCAAGGTTAATGGGTCTTGCATCAGGACCCATTTCGCTTGGGTCCTGCCTTTAGACCCAATTCTCTTAGGTACTGCGTCATGACCCAAGGTTCTTAGGTCTTAGGTTTCTAAATATTATTATTTGTGTTATAAATATTGTTATTCTTATTTTAATTAAAAGTATTGATATAAAAATATTATTATTTTTATAATAATTAATAGTATTAACATTAAAAATATTATTATTTGTATTAAAAATATTATTATTTTTATTATAATTAATATTATTTATAAAAAAATTAAATAAATTTGAAAAAAAATTATTATCAATATTGAAAAACAACCTTAGATTTGATTTGAAGGGTAAAATTAAAAATTATTGTTCTTATTGTTATTATTATCATTAATAATTTAAAATATACTATTATTACCATTGAAGAAAAAACAATTTTTTTTAAAAAAAGATTGAAAAATATAAGAATTTAGGCAAACAAGTTAAATATTATTATTTATATTATAAATATTATTGTTGGGTCTGGTGTTGCAGCCAGACTCAAAACTTTTGAGTCCGGCGTTGCAGTCAGACCCAACACTTTTGGTATTTTATTTTTTTGATATTTTTTTATGAAAATAAAAAGTTGGCCTGCGCTACACTTAACTAGTTAGATCTATATGGTATCATCTTTAAACCAATCAACAATTATCGATGAGTAGTGCTATATCATATAAAGTGTTACAAATGGTTGAGTAAAATATTTAAGTCATTAAACTACCATCAAATTTTGATATTAGTTCTACTTTTAATGCAAAAGACTTGGTATATATAAATTGCACTATCCTATACCTGATGATCATTTTGAAACTCTTACACCATTATCTTTATCATTGACACAAAAGGAATTTATTGATGTTATTTTGGATGTACAAATTGTTTCTATCAAAGATGATGAGATTCAGTGAACCCTAGTTTGCAAGCAAGTTGACGTGAGTCAGATTCTACTAAGATTATTAGAGCAACATCACCACAACTTGATCTTGATTTTTATGTGTTATTGGAGTCGTCTTGAACTATACTTGAAGAGGTTAAGTTCTTCTAACCCCAAGAAAGTTGATGGAGACACCAAACACAAGACATTGTTCACACATTCGTATGATCTACGATGATAGAGGATAGGTCAACTCTTGTGTTATTGAATTTTATTTGGATTTATTTGTTAGGCTTGCTTTAGTTATTATTAAATATTTTTTTAGTGTACTATAAGTTTAATTGTTTGTTTTAGTTAGGGTTTTAGTATTTATATGTTATGTTTCTAAATATTATACAGTTTTTGATGATTCAAATAAAATTTGCAAAGTTGCAGACTTTTCCAACCCCCATTCTTTCTCTTCTTCACCTCCATTCTTCTCTTCTTTAGCCTTTTCTTCTTGGCTTCTTCTTTCTTCTGACTTTTTCTTTTTAATCTCGTTTGTCCCACATCAAAATTACAACATGATATCTCAACATATAGGCATGCACACTCCAAAAAAGAAAAAAAGCGAGAAACTAAAATCCTCTATATTCACAAAGGAAAGGACTAAATTTTGATTCCAAAAATATTGTTCTCATAACCCCTTGATCTCTCAATCTCAACTTAATCAAAGCAAGAAACTGGCAACAAACAACTCTTAAAACATAAACATGCTAAAAGAAATAAAAAAGCAAAAGCAACACTTACCAACAATCTCTCCAATTCACAAAAAATCTCCATGCACTAATTTGTACCGCACTAGCCTACCAACATCACTACTATACCCCTGTTTCTCTCCAGGCAACCATGATAGTGAAACATGAAACTTCTTTCCATTGTCCAACTCTCCGCCTCACTCCCTCAATCCCCTTGTGCCCTACGCACTCTACTCTCATAATAAGCTTCATTAGTAGGCAACTCATACAAAATGCACCTCTTCTCACTAGTGCCTCCTAAAGTATCCTAAAACTACTCAACTTACAAATACAAACTAACAAATCCTTAATCACTTCAGCTCAATTCGACAAAAATGCAACATAAGATCAAAATAACAAAAAAATGGTTTTGTAAATAAAGGTCACTAACATGAGGATATATTATTCCACACAAGCATCCACTGGCATCATCTTCAAGAGGAAAAGTCTCTTCAATAGCATCGAGATAGCAAATTGAGAGACAACAAAGGTCATGAAACAAGAAACCAAAAAACTCATAGTAGAAATACAACCTCATAATTAAGAAGCAAGGAACTCAGACAGCCATATAGCATGCAGAAACTCATACTTCTATAATGCAACCTTCTATTAAAAAGCTACCAACATTATGCAATTGTTGTGAAAGATTCCCTGTAACTCAGTTCTACAATCATCGAATATTCCCCAACAATCTCTCCAACTAGCAACTGCTCTAATTTCAAAGATCAAATTACCCAAAAATTACCTCCCACAATAAAAAATAATTAGTCAAATATGAACTTTGGCCACATTTCAGTAAAATAAATTAGGGCCTTTGAATATCATATCTAGCCAAACTGAGCCAAGTTTCCTAGTTAACCAATATTAGGTAAATTGAAATACAATGCCACACAGCTAATTTACAAAATACTTTGCTACATTCTACAAACTAAAAATGTTGATCATGACCATCTCCTACTTGATTTCATCATTCCATCTAAATTTCTCAAAACAAGCTTCTTCAAACTAATTCTTCTAAACTATCCTTAAGAAAACACACCTTGCAATAACAAACTACTGAACCACTAATCCCTCAAGCCCAGTTCCAAAAAAAAAGGCAACCAAATTTAGACACATTGTCTCAACATAATAAAACAAGTTAAAATCGTCAATATTTTGCAGAAGTTGAAAAAACTACCCATTCTCCAATTTATGAATTCTAATCTCATAATATACCCTTCTCATATTCCTTTAATTACTCAATCTAAATTCATGCAAAGCAACAATTTACAACATAAACACAAACAAAACCTATTGTTCCTCCAATACAAACATTCCAACTTCTAAATGGTACTCCAAATAATTTCGAACCAAATACTCCATAATCGCATTCAATATTCAACAAAATCAACAAATTTAAAAAACAACTCATAGAACACAATAGGCACGAGAATAAACAAAAGTAAATAAATAAATACAAGAAAAACCTACTCATTCTCAAATTTATGATATTTAAACCCTAAAATCCTCTTCTCATAACCCCTTAGTTGCTCAGAATTTAATGAAAAATTTTTTTTTACAAGAAATAGTCATAAGATAAACATAATGTAATACACTTTACAACAAAAACACCTGATAAAACAGAAATACAAAAAAAAGCAAAACCACTCACCAAAAGATCATGCCAAATTCTTGATATCCAGTCTATTCATTCTAACTCCACAAATCTATTAAAATACTTCTATAGCAACACTAAACCAGAAACCCCTTAAGCAACCAATCCAAATTTAACAATTGCAACAACATTTACACCAAAGTACAGCTCAGAAAGCACAATATAAGCATGTAAACAAACACACACACAAACACCAATAATAATAATAATAATAACACTCACCAATGATCGCCAATCCAAAATCCAATCTGTCAAGAACTGCTTTGTCCACCACCACCACTTCCACCAAACGCCCTCGGAATTGAAATAGTGAACCTTCTCTCCATTCCTCCAGCGCTACCCCCACCACTCCCTTGCCCTCCAGGAGATCTATTCTCGTAATCAGGATCATCAGTAGGCAACTCATACCGACAAACTGGACACGAATTATGCATGTTCAACCAAGGTATTATACAATCCTCATGAAACACATGTTTACATGGCATCCCTTTGACTTCTTCTCCTCCCTCAAACTCATCTTTACACACAGCACATTGATTATTCATCTCTGATTTCATCATCTCCTCGGTAACTTTCATCGTTGGCAATGCCTCAATCGCCTTTTTCGACGCCGGAGGCGTCCCATACCTGTTCGGATCATTCTCAGCCAACTGTTGGATCAGTTGCTCCAAACCCGACCCAATAAAATAATCACCAAAATTACCATCTGGGAATCGAAGACCAGGTTCGTGTCCATTGTTGTCAATCACGAACTGTACCCGACCCCCACCAGAATGAAGGTTTTGGAGGTGAGAACGGAGGAACTCAAGGGGGTTAAACGCATTCGGGTCGGAGAATCCGGGTCGGGTTGGAAATTCAGGATGAGAGAAATTGCCAGAGTTTTGGAAGAGGAGAGGAAAGAGAGAAGAGAAGGGGTCAAATGGGTCGTTGAAATACGAGTCGGAGAATGGATTCGGGTTTTGAGGGTTTTGGGTTTCGAATTCTTCAATGAAGCTATCGTGGCAAATCGGGCAAAATGGATCATCGTGGGAAGAGGGAGTTATCGAGACTGTGCGGTTGCATTGGTAGCAGAAATATTGTTTCGATGTGGTGGTTGCTGCGGCGGTCACTGCAGGTAATGGGGGAGCTCCGGTGAAGGACATGATTGGTATTAATTTTTATAGAAGGGAGAGTTGTTATTATTATTATTATTATTTCCCCCTGAAGAGACTTAAGAGAGGAGTTTAGTAGCCTGAAGATTAGATATTCTAGGTGTCTGTCTCTTTCCTTTTAATTAATAAATTGGGTTTTGGATATATCTACGGCGCAGCCCATAAAAAAGCCCATAAAAATAAATAAAGCTAATTTTATTGAAAATTATTTTAAAAAATTAGCTTAATTTGGTTTTATATTTTACAATCTGTTTTTAATATATTTTTATAAGTTTAGTTGCTCGTAGCTATCTATACTTTTGTTAGATATTTTAATAGAGGTCAGGGTATAGAAACTTAAAATCAACCTAATTTATTATAAAATAATATTTGTCATGTGAAATTAATTTTTATATTTTATTTACTTGTTTTTTATTTTTTATAAATCAAGTAGAATTTGAGTTTCTCACATAAAAGTATTCCTTTCTATTAAAATAAAAAAAAAATCCAATTAAAAAGTATATAATGACCACTAACCTTATATTTATGGATAAATTGAAATCAATTATATTTATAATCATAAATTAGAGACTTGATTTAAAGTACAAGAATAAATTGAATTAATTTTTTAAAATGATCTCCTTTATCATATGAACAAGATTTATTATGATTTTCCATCTATTCAATGAATAAGATTATAAAAGAATAATTTATAATTTATTTTTAGCAATATATAAACAAATTTACTTAATGAAAGGCTTATATAGAAGGAAATGCAAAATAATTTCATGAAGATTAGGTAATTTAACTCTTTTTTT
>Ga0325400_1005283_pt1 | contig 12134 bp, 6 predicted proteins | sample PopdelMetagenome_2_FD_205662 | JGI IMG/M metagenome (GOLD analysis project Ga0325400, IMG submission 205662) | Populus deltoides microbial communities from Bellville, Georgia, United States - Xylem-PdKOR-R1 | ecosystem: Host-associated > Plants > Phyllosphere > Stem > Wood/Secondary xylem...
AAATAAACCCTTAACAAAAGCACCAAGGTAAAAAATTAAAAATCAAGAGAATAAAGACTGAAGTTGAAATATCAAGAACAAATCGGATCAACCTGTATTTTTTATCTAGGAGAGAGAGAAAAAAAAAGAAACATAGGTTGATCAGTGACAAACCACTCCACTATCGCCGTATGCGCTGTACTGGGAGAAAAAAAGACATGATGACGCATCCAGCGACATGGTAAAAGAGACTTTTCTTTTACCAGGAGACGTCACACACGCCGCTCAAAGTGCGCGAGTGCCTCCCACATATTGGTACCCCGATAATTATATAAAAAAAAAACTTGAAGGAAAAGATAAAAAGACCCTTAAATCTACAATGTATTTATTTATTGATCCCAAGGGTATACTTGTTTATTTACTGTACATGATTAAATGAAAAAATATTTATATCTTTTTTGTTGGTTTTTTCCCCCTTGTTACGAGGGTAATCATATGATTTTATTATGTATAAAAAGATGAAAATTGTAATTATACCTCTAAAAAACCCTTTAATGACTAATGTGACATGTGAAAGAACCAAAACACTCATAACATAAGCAATTGTTTTTATTTTTTATTTTTGCAGAGCAAAAACATCATTTCACTATTGTAGTGAAAAATACATTGAGTCTAAGTCCAAATAGTTTTTGTTTTTAATTTTTATTATTCTTTAACATACTTCTTCAAGTAAAAACTCTTTAGACTTAAAGACTTGGGTCATCTCTAATAAAAGAGTTATATGGAGAGGAAACAAAAACTATCAAAATGTCTTTTTATTTATTGATTTAGAGTCTTCAAGGGGATAGCTATATGGGATGCTAAAATCAATGAAGATCCATTGTTGTATGTTTTTTTTAGGAAAGCCATAAAATGAAGGGGAAATTTTAATTGTTTTTTTCTCTTTAAACTTTTCATCGCTCTTTTCACATTCTGTGTAAAATATAGAATGACTTGTCAAAATGCTATTTTCTATTGAAGTACCCTATAAGCAAAAAAAAAAGAAGAAGGTAAATCATACTATTTAAAATGCTATATTGACAAATTAATTATTTTAAATATATGAGAGGGGGAGAGGAAGAGGAACAGAGAGGGAGTGATAAAAATAATACAAATAGGATTGAGGGGGGGAGATATATAATACAAATAGGATAAAAGGGAGAGGGAGTGATAAATACAAATCTCTAAATACCCTAAAATGAGAGCTTCAACATATATTTATAAAAGGATTTTTACAAACATGGCTGACAAGAGGTACAGGTTGTTTATAAAAGCAAACTAAAGTAAATACACACTAGATAACATAAAAGTAAAATGTAGAAATGACTTGACTACTTTAACATACAATAATTACAAAAGTAGTGAAAAACAAAAGATCTTACAATATCATTAAAGAGATATAAAACCATGATCATCAGATCTTATGCTTTTGCTAGCTAGGTTAAAGGAGAAGTCTCAAGAGCTTAAATCACCATCATTAACATTATCTTTTGAAGGTGAATTATCTTGATTATAGAGATTAAAAAGACAATTCACGTGATTCTTATATTCCATAAGAAATACTGTATTGCGAAAATCATGGTACATACTTGGAATAAAAAAAATGTTGATCCAAAGTAGTAGTGATGTGATCCAAGTAACACCAAGAGATCTATTAGAAGTTTCAATTAGTCTAGTGATAAGATTTACAGCTAAGATGTTCAAAAAGGCTTTCAATGGACTTCTTCAAGACAAATGGGTCAAGGTAAACTTTATGAAGATATTAAATAATGAAGAACAATCATTGATTAATTTAATTCATGTTCAAAAAGTGCTTGTTAGTGGGCATTCAGACATTACAAAAAAATTAAAATAAAAGATTCAAATTTGTTAATTTTAACATTTGACTATTGTTTTGGTCATACCTGGAGCTACAAAATAAATTTTAATACGATTCTAGTTGCATTGAAAAGTAGACATTTATAGATTTTCAGTAATATATGACATACCTTTTAATTCATTAAGACAAGAGATAACCATGCATTTTAAGTTGGGCTTTGATTTACCAACTTATTACAAAAAATACATTAGTCTTATTTAAATTAGTTAGATTATTGTTTTATTTATATTTTAGTTATTATTAGGATTTTTAGATATATTAGGGCCTTTATTTAAATTTGAGTTCATTGGATTATTATTATTATTATTATTATTATTATTATTATTATTATTATTATTATTATTATAAGGTTTATCCTTATCTATTAAGGATATCCTATTAAACTTAGGATTTTCTTTAGTATAAATACTATTTCGTGGAGACTTTTAGAGGTTTGACTATTTTAAAAGAAACTATTTTTAATAAAGAAGTTGGCATTGTTTGCTATCTTTTATGTGGTTGAGTGATTCCCATAATAAGTTCTTGATTAAACTTGCAAACTCTTCAAATGATTGATCAACTTTGTTGTACTTTTATACTACTCGTTCGTGTCTTTTTATAGATGTAGGGTAATGGTGATCATTGCGTATAACTTTGATTCTTAAAGACAAGTTCTTGTTGGGTCAAATTGGAAACCATTCAAATCTGATTTTAGCGTATCTTGGGAGGTGTCCATATCAGGTGGTGTCTAGCTGGTTGAGTAAAGCTATGTAATGAACTAAATGATGTCACTGCATTTATGTTATCTGAGGTACTTGAACATAATTATAATTATGACATACATGATCGAATATGTTAGAGTCTTATAATTATCTATTTGAGAGATCACCCTGTTATTGATTCTTAATGGAGTCAAATTTTTTGAATCATTTTTTTAGAACAAGAGGGTCATCAAGTCTAAAATGAGCTAACTGACATTGAAAGAGAAAAGCTAAAAGATTTTTCTTAGAAAATATACAACCAATCTTGTATATATGGGTTAGGTAAATCCAAAATAACAATTCAAGTTATGTAAACAAAAGGTGATTTTGCAGAGAGAAAAAAGTGAGAAAAGGATAAGTGAAGTATATGATAGAAGGCTAAAAATTACAACTACTGAGACCATATTTACAAAGGAGAATAGAATGAATTTGTTGAAGAGTGATAAAAAGTGATTCATTAAATACTTATCAAGAATGAGGATTTTTTTCATCATGAGAGAAGATGGACTGGATGACTCAAAATAAAACATTAGAAAAATGCTAGATTTTATGTTAGGTGTTAGGATTTATAGGAGTTTTAGATAATAGGTTAGGAAGAAATTTATATATTTCTTCGACATGTTTAATTTCAAACTAGTGTATGTCAAACCATTGTTACTACTAGAGCAATTGTGATTGAGGGAGGAACTTTTGCTTGGTTTTCAGTATTTTTAGGAAACTAGACATATCCATTTCAATATAAAGTTATTGTCATGCTAAATATGGGATTCAAACTCTTCAATTCCTTGTTTGACTACTAGCATTACTTTGAAAGTGAAATGATAATGACAATTAGAGTTCTTGAAAGCTACACTCTTATAACCATAGATTCTATACTAACCATTATTTTTCTTTATTAGACTACATCCCAAAAATGATTGCTAGCATCCATTTGTAGGATTTTGTTTTTCCATTAGAAATGACTTATAAGGGTGGAAGTTATTGAGCTAGTTGTTCAAGTTGTTGAAGTGCATTGGTATGAATGGTGGACCACTACAAGAATTCCTTTATAAGCAAAGTGGACAATATGTTTTTGAGTTGGAAAATATAAGGAATGAAATAAAAAAAAATATAGTTAGCAATGCCCATAAATTGTTACACCTTTGTTTTTAAGATTATGAATAGAGAAGTTTAGTAAAGCTTTAGTTATGTATGGTTGAAACACTATCTCACTTTTTGTAATGTTAAGGCCTAAAACATTCAATGAAGGGCCTACCAATTTGCATTTTCTTATGAGAAAGCGTAATAACATAATGCTGAATGATGGTATGAAACTAGTGTAGAAGCGCATTATGAAAATGAAGAGAATAATAATATGTCATTTATGTAAACAATTATTGAATGAATGATTAGTTTGAAAATCTTTGTCATTGCTTTTTGGAATTTTAAAAAGGTGTTTTTCAATCTAAAAGGCATTATTATCCACAGGTGGTGACTATTTGGTACATAAAAGGCAGTTTTTATGTTGGTCACTTGGTTGGATGCCTCGTTACTAGAACCCAAACTTTAGATCAAATTTAAAGAAGATTGGCAAATGAAAATCTGAAATCATTAAGCTTAAAAGAGCAATGCTTTATTTGGAGGTATTTTTATCTTGCATGAGACTTGTAATAGACCTAATCACTAAGGAATTTTTTTATGTATACCACCAATAAATTCAACCATGGTCATGTTTTTATCATTTATTGACGATAGGCACCAAGACCAATCCAATACTGATGAAGTATGCCTTGAAACCTAGTGCTAAATGGGAGTAGAAATTTATGAAATGATCTCCTGATTTATTACATGTAGTTGTTAGCTAAGCATGGAATTTATAAAATCTATCACATTTTTCATACTGAAATATCATCCAAAGTAAAACATGTTTACTTTTTGTCTCAATTTAACTCTCAAATATGTTTAATTTTTTTTTTCAATTGGGTACTTTTTGTTGGCATTTCATAGTATATTGTATCCAAAATCTACATTTATGCATGAGAAATTATACCATTTTAAATAGACTTAAAAATAATTTGTTCCAAATTTGTGCACAATTTGGATGAAAAACTTGGTTTTGAATTTTTGAAAACTCTAGAGATCAATTGAGTTTTAAAAAAAGAAGATGAGTTTAATTAAGATGTGGATTATAATCCTAGGGGTTAAATTGAGGCTTCTAAAAAAAAAAAAAAAGAATTTAGTTCTCGGTAATTGAGTGATGCGTCAGGTAAACATGTGGAAAATAATATACATATTGAAAGTGAACACCACATGACAAGAGTTGAGGTATTGGAATGAAAACTTAACTTTTAGCATGTAATTATCAATATGCAGTGGTAGGGGATAAGCACTGAAGTTTTTCAAAGGCTCAACACTTCACTAGAAAAATGTATGTATAGCCATAAGAGAGTGATCACATCGTTGTGATCTTCTGATATTGATGTTATTAATAACATGGAAATGGAGAGGAAAAAAGAAATATGTCTACTTGAAAATGAAGGATAGGTTTTCAAGGCAAAATTTACTTGCAAGAATTTTGCTCAATAAGCTCATAGAGATTGAATCCTAAAGGTTTTTCTTGTTCTTGATGATGCTTCAATTTGGTATTTATTTTCCTAATCCTAAATAATCAACGTTTTAAAATGAATTTTATACATTATTAATGATGAGAATTTATTTGTGGTGAAGGTTTATATACACACACACACATCATCATCATTGCATTTTTATAAGACTCAAATAAAGATATCTTGAAACTTGAATTTAATGGAAATGTGAACATAGTCAACAATTAAATAGTAATTTATTAAGATTTAATAGCATCTCATCCTCTTTAAATTAGGAATTTTTCAATGAGTTTTTTAAAAACTTCTTGTTTTAAGTTGTCCATAATTAAACTTTTTCACATCTATTTCAATTCTAGAAACTTTTTGTCACCATTTATTAATAAAAGAAATGGCAGCACTAACAAGCATTATTAATAAAAGAATCAAGATTGAGATCCTTTTTTCATAAAGAGGTCTAATAATTTTGTAACTTTTAACCCCAACATAATAGTAATGTGTTCTTTGATTTATCATGTATCCTTGAATAAATCTATATATACAAATTAAAAAAAATCTCAAACATAAAAAACTGAATAAAACCATGAATGTTAGATCATACAAAAATACTCCATAATTATCATCTAGATTTTTTGAAAAAGTTAGAAAAAAACAAGGAGGGAGAAAGAGGGTTACTGTCGATGTAGTTTTCATCCATGACAACCCTAAAAAATATAATACGAACTAAATTAGATCTGAATTTTGCTATAAAATGCCTACTGATTAGTTTTGCGAGACCAAATATCTCTCTGAAATCGTATATCAAATTGAGTTGAAAATTTACATGAAGATACTAAATAGATGTGATTATATTGTGTTATAATTGTAGATCAATCAGAGTTCAGTTACATATTATTTAAATTAGCTGAAATTGTTGTTACTGTTTTGGTAGATTTGTCAACAAAGTGTTAATTCTTAGCTATTTTTAGCGTAATTAATTCATACTTGTAATGGGTTAATTAATCCATACCTATTTTCAAGTATATATAAATCTGTTACTACATAAAGAAAAAAACATACAAAAAACATATTTTATTTCCTTTGTCTTTTCTTCTTGTTCTTTTAGAGGTTTAGAGGGCTTAGTTGTATCTTAGATATGTTGTTTCTGTGTGGGACAAATAAACACTTTAAAGACAGTATTTTCACGCCTCTAAGTTTTATTTGCTTTAGCATCAATTTATAAATTATATGTTCATTAAATGGATGTTAAGTCGACTTTTTTAAATGAAGATTTAAATAAGAAAGTGTATATGGAGCCACTCGAGGGTTTTATACTTCCTGAAAATGAGAAAATTTTATAAATTGGTAAAGTCTTTATATGGTTTAAACCAAACTCCAAAACAATGACATGAGAAGTTTGATAGTGAAATTTTGTTAAATGGTTTTCATCACAAAGATATCGATAAATGTATTTATTCCAAATTTACAAAAAACTTTAGTGTGATTATTTTTCTCTACGTAGATGACATACTAATCTTTAGCACCGATATGATTGGAATAGTTGAAACCAAAAGGTATCTTACTTCTATTTTTAAAATGAAAGATCTTAGTGAAGTGGATACAATTTGAAGTATCAAAGTTAAAAAATATAGCAGTGACTATGCACTTAATCAGTCACATTATATTGAGAAAATGCTTGATAAGTTTAAGCATCTTATTATATAAGAGGCAAATACCAATATTTGAATCTAATATGAATTTAAACGATAATTGTGATAAAATAATAGCACAACTAGAATATGTTGGTGTCATTAAAAATATTATATATGCTATGCATTGTACAAAATTGAATATATTCTTTTGCTATATGCAAGTTATCAAGACATACAAGCAAGTCAAATACAAATAATTGAAAGGTTATTGCAAGAGTCTTTGATTATCTCAAAAGAATGATTAATTTGGGCTTGTTTTATTCTATTTTTTTAGCTGAATTGGTAGGATATTGTGATGTAGGTTGGTTAACTAATTCAAGTGATAATAAATCCACATTATGATGGATTTTTTTCACTTGGATGAGGTGCAATATCTTAGGCATAAAAGAAACAAACGTGCATCTCTCATTCTACTATGGAATCAAAATTTATTGATATGACTGCTGCAGGTAAAAAGCATAATGGATAAGAAATCTATTGTTAGATATAAAGTTATGACCACAACCTATGTCAGTTATATCTTTACAATACGATAGTAAAGCAACTATGTCTCGAGCTTAAAGAAATATTTATAATGGTAAATCAAGTCATATAAGTATTCGACATGGATATGTTCGAAAGTTGATTACAAATGAGGTAATCACCATTGTCTATGTGAAGTCTGTGAATAATTTAGTGGATCTGCTCATAAAAAGACTATTTAGAAACATGATAAGGAAAAAAACTAGTGGAATGGGATTAAAACCCATTATTAAAGATACTGATAATAGGAACCCAACTTTGGATTAGAAAAAAGCCTATCTCTAAGTTTAATAGGTAATAGCAAGTTACTGTTTAGTATCTGTTGGATACTGATAATTATTTTTGGACCCTATTATGATAATATTTAGTGCATTCTATTACAAAAAAGAGGATGAGTGATGGCTATTAATGAAATTTAAAGTTTGTGTTTAATCTAATAAATACATGTATGATTCCACCTATATAAATATAGAAGTGATGTTGTTTTTTACAAGAGTTAGGGTTTTCTCTTATAAATATTTATGAAAATAAGATTTTAACACATGGTCATAATAAGTGTTAAACAGTTTTAAACCTTTTTAAGAGTTTATATAATATTGTGTGTGTAGTATCTTTGATTCTATAATAAAAGTTTTGATTTAATATACGAACACCAATAACTTTAGTAGGATTGAAGATCATCATGGAGAAAGGCATTCTTTATGTTGAGCTGGAGTAGTGGCCAATTTAAATTCACTACAAGAGATAATAAAACTCTAACAATATTTAGTTTAGCAACTAGTGAGAAAGTCTTCATATAATCAAATATCATATGTCTGAGTCAATCTCTTTGCCAACAACCTTGTCTTGTATCAGTCAATGGATCCATTAGCTTTGTATTTAATTAAGAACACTCATTTGCAGCTCATTGTCTTCTTCCCTTCAAGTTGTGGTATCAACCTCTATGAGTATTTTTCTGTAAAGCTTTCATCTCCTCTTATATATCTTGTGCCCATTTAGAATTGATTAAGGCTTCCTTTATATTATTTGGAATGTGACAGGAAGATAATGTTTCTATGAAGGTCCTAATAGGATTAGATAAATGTTGAGTAGACACATAATTATTAATAGGGTATTTGAACCTTTTTTTTTCTATACCAGGAAAGTACCTATTATGTGGCTTTCCTTGGTTGTGTCTAAAAGGCAACACATATTCCACTAGAGCATTCAAGTTAGTAGTAAATTGAGGAGTGAAAGGAGAGCTTCCCTTAGGATTGTTCTTAGTTGAGATTCAAGTATTATAAAGAGAGGGGATTCTTGAGCTTTTTAATTTATAAGCTCTCTATTAATCAAGACCTCTTCACTATGATGTATTCCATCAACTTTGGTTCCATGCTCTATAATTTGTCTAGTGGCTGAAGCTACTAAATTGTCAATAGTAGGTGGAGTTGTGGTTATAGTTAAAGCCATGCTTGGACCAAGGGCTAGATTATCATCAATGGTTGGAGCTTCTAGATTGTCAACAGTAGTAGAGGAGTCATGGTTATAATTGGAGCCATCATGTACCAATTCCACTCTTCATTCATAGACTCTCATTAAAGGACTGAATTAGATACCATAGGAGAATAAAAATGCTCAAATTCAATAAAAGAGGCATCCATGGTAGTATAAAGTCTATTAGTAGTAGGATCGAAGCATTTATAGCCTTTTTATGTAATCCATAAGCCAGGAACAAACATTTAACAGCATATAGATCAAGTTTGGAATGTTAATTTTTATGAAAGTGAATAAAAACCACACACCCAAACACCCAAGGTTGGAGCATTAACATAATAGGTAAAGAAACATGAGAAAAGAGCACTTACAAAGAAGTTTTAAAGTGCAAGACTTTAGAGGGAATTCAGTTGAGCAAGTATACAACTCTACTTACAGTGTCATCCCAATAGCAAGTTAGAACATTTGTACCATGAAGAAGAGCATGGGTTATCTCCAAGATATGATGATTTTTTTGTTTGGCGACGTTGTTTTACTATGGGGTTTGAGCACATGAGGTTTTATGGAGGAGACTTTGTTGCTGAAAATATGCATTGAAATGATGGTTTATAAACTTCCCTCCATTAATTGACGAAAGAACTTAAATCTTGGTTGAAAATTGATTTTGAATCATGGCATGAAAAGCCTGAAAAATTGGAAACACCTTATCTTTTGTCTTCATCAGGTAAAGCCATGTCATTCGAGTGTAATCATTGACAAATATTATAAACCAATAATAACTAGATATAGTAGTTCATAGGAAAGGTCCCCATACAACAGAATGTATTAGAGTAAAAGGAATAATACTTTTATTCAAACTTGCATAATAATAGGTTTTATGTATTATAATTAAACTTAACATTTGTTAATTGTAAGAATAAATTTAGAAATAAATGTCTTGAATATTTAAATGATGGATGCCCCAAGTGACGATGCCATAACCATATTTCCCTTTATTTGCTACTGATATGGTGATGTACGTGATGTGTTATCCCTCTGTTGAAATCATCTAAGTAGTATAACCTCCCATTTTAGTACCACGCCTAATAATTTCCTTATTGAGAACATCTTGAAGGAAACAAAAACTAGAATAGATCAATACCACACAATTGAGTTCTTTAATTTCATGACTAATAGACATTAATTTGTTTGACAATAAAGGAATATAGGATAAAAAAAGTGAGGGTGATTATAACATTGTTCCATCTCATATGATTAGATAAGCAACTCTATTTGCATTCACAATACAAGTCCTTCGTGGTTGAGTTGTATATGAGAAGTTCTTAGGATTAAAAGCCATATGGTATGTAGCTCCAAAGGTAAATAATCTATACACTTGCATCCTGAGAATTAAAAATACAGAAACCTTATCCTAAGTAACATTGTTCCACAGAGGTTGAGAAATCGGTCAAAGGGATAAATGAGAGTTGAGGCTTTTTTTTTACTAATATAGCTTTAATAATGCCTTTCTCAAGTGTTGTGGTGTCTCTTTTCTTCCTAGCTTATAATTCATGCCACCATTCAAGATACCTATTCAACTTGAAGCATGTTTTACGAGTGTGTTTAGTGTTTTCACAATGTGTGCACTTTCCTCCATCAGATGGGCCCTTTGATTTGGAGGATAACTTGTGTTTCCTTATCACTAGTGTTGGTAATTTGACAAGTTTCTAGCCTTTGGTAGCCATAATAACACCAATGGTTATAATTTTTGTCTTTGATGTCATTACACCCTGACGAGTGTCTTCCCTCTAAACATAAGCATAAGCTTATTTAATTATGGTAAATGGATTTAGTTGGAATATATCACTCTGACTATTATTGAGTCGGTCATCCAATCTATCCAAGAAAATATAATTTTTTTCTCTTGTAGTAAAGAGTTATATTTTTTTATATATTTGTTGCACAATCTACGTGGTTAGGGCATCGAAAATCTATCTCATGCCACAACCCTTGTAAATCTTTATAGTATTTTTCAATTGATCCTCCCTTCTACCGCATCCAAGTCATGCCACAACCCTTGTAAATCTTTATAGTATTTTTCAATTGATCCTCCCTTCTACCGCATCCAAGTTACCCTACGTCAAAGGTCATAAACTTGTGAAATATTAGTTCCATTAAAATATATAGTAGCAATGAAGTTCCAAACATGTTTGGCTTTTGGAAAGTGAATGAAAATTGTGACAAGTGATTGATCAATTGAATTGATCAATCATCCTTTCACTATGGAATTCTCAATGCGCCATTTACAGAATGTCGAGTCTATTTCAAGTGGCTGAGGTAATTCTCCATCAATAGATCTTAGTTGGTCCTTGCATGAGATATACATCTCAGCCACCTAGGACCATAGGGCATAGTTGGATCAATCCAAGTTAATGTTGACCAGTGTTGTAGATGAATCAATGATAGGTGATTGTAATGTAGCCTGGGCTTTTGTCAAAACCTCTATCTTCTTGGTCATGAGGTTGTCAAGAATGAAATATGTGGAAGTGTTTGGTAATTGTATCAAATTGTGGAATTAGTCATGGAGTTTGGGTTGTTTGGTTTCCTTTCTTGGTTATGTCATAGAAATCCCAAAATCATTACTCTGATATTATGTCAAACTTAGTAAAATTTTATTTTTGAATTTAATATTTCCTTCGGACCAAATTATAAAATATATAGATACAAGGGAGATATTTTAAAGATCTATTTTTAGCTACTACAATATGCATGGCTAAAATTATAGCTGTCCCTTAAACAAAGAGCTTTAATGCATATAGCTAATATTTTTATTTTAATGTGACCGAATTACTCGCTCTAATATCGTTTTTCTTAAATAAATAAATATTTTTTAATTTCACTGATTCGTTTCTGAAAGGATACAAAACTTGATTATAAAAGATATGCCTGAAAAATGATCGATCCGTCCATGGCTTGGTGTGGGCCCATCGTATAGTTATACATGTATGCTACTGCTTGTCACACATGGACATTCTTGTACAACCGACAAAGACTACCGTATGCCATCTTCTTTTTGTTTTGTAGAATCAATGCCAGTAGTCTATGATTTTAGTATCCCAGTTTAAAAACAAGAATGGGTTGCTTCTCGGATAATCTATTAAGCCTTTGCACAAGCTTGCATTATAGTTTTATTCTTCCCATATTTCAAATACTTCTGTGTTTTATAACAACTAGAAAAATACTTTCTTTT
>Ga0325400_1005285_pt1 | contig 12126 bp, 10 predicted proteins | sample PopdelMetagenome_2_FD_205662 | JGI IMG/M metagenome (GOLD analysis project Ga0325400, IMG submission 205662) | Populus deltoides microbial communities from Bellville, Georgia, United States - Xylem-PdKOR-R1 | ecosystem: Host-associated > Plants > Phyllosphere > Stem > Wood/Secondary xylem...
CGGGACGTCCGCTTCGCCGCGCTCTGGGAGCAGCGGCCGGGCGTCTCCGCCGTCGCGCGCCAGGGCCTCACCGCCAGCCAGTACCAGGCCGCGTTCGATGCGCAGGTGGCGCAAGGATTCCGGCTGGTCGACGTCAGCGGCTACAGCGACGGCGGCATCGCGCGCTACGCTGCCGTATGGCACCGGGACGCCGGCCAGGCGCCGTGGCAGGCGCGGCATGGCCTTGACGGGGCCGGCTATCAGCAAGCGTTCGACGCGCTGGCGGCCCAGGGTTTCCGCCCCGTTCGCGTCGTCGGCTATGGCGACGGCTTCGCGCCGGCCTAGCGCCCGAGCAACACCGTACGGCCCTGTCGCGCCGCGGCCGCATCGACGCTAGAGGGCGCGCTGACCTTGGGGGCGGGGCAGGGTGGATGGGTAGCTTTTCCAGGCTGATGCAGGCGGCCGGCGGCATTGCGGCGCTCGGCGCGGCGTGCGGGACCGCGCCTGCCGCGGCGCAGGCCGCGCCGCGGGACGGCTTCGCACTCTCGGGCAGCATGCGTGTCCGCGGGGAGGCGATCGGCGGCCAGACGCGCACCGGCTTCAACGCGTCGGACGAGCTTCTCAGCCTGCGGACGACGCTGATGGCGCAGTATCGGACCGGTCCGGTGCGCTTCGTCGCGGAGCTGTGGGACAGCCGCGTCTACGGCGATCAGGCGGGAACGCCGGTCACCACGGGCGAGGTCAACACGGCGGAGCTGGTGCAGGCCTTTGCCGAGGTGAAGGGGCGCGACCTCTTGGGCGGCGGGAGCACCGCCACGCTCGCGGCGGGCCGCTTCGTGATGAACCTCGGTTCGCGCCGGCTGATCGCGGCCGACGATTACCGCAACACCACCAACGGCTATACCGGGCTGCGCGCCGACCTGTCGTGGCGCGGCGGCTGGGCCGCGACTTTGATCTACACGCTCCCGCAGCAGCGACGGCCCGACGATCTGCCGGCGCTCCGCCGCAACGGCGTCGCGTTCGATCACGAGGGGCTCGATCTGGTGCTGTGGGGCGGCCTGGTCGGCCGCACGCGGGCCAAGGGCGCGGTGACGATGGAGACGTCGTTCTTCCATCTCGGCGAGCATGACACGGCCGGCCGCCCGACGCGCGATCGATCGCTCGACACGGCCAGTCTGCGCCTGATCCGGGAGCCGCATGCCGGCCATGTGGATGGCGAGGTGGAGGTGATCGGCCAGCGCGGGCACGTTTCGCTCAACGCCGTCCCGGGCGCGCCGCGTCTGCCTGTCCGCGCCTGGTTCCTCCACGCCGACGCGGGCTACACCTTCGCCGATCCGTGGCGGACACGGGTGTCGGTCGAATATGACCATGCCAGCGGCGACGGATCCGGTCGCGCCTATGGCCGCTTCGACACCCTGTTCGGCATGCGCCGCGCCGACCTCGCCCCGGCGGGCCTCTACAACGCCATCTTCCGCGGCAACATCGTCAGCCCTGGCGCGCGCGTCGAGGCGGTGCCCGGCCCGCGCACGGACCTGATGGCGACTTTGCACCCAATGTGGCTGGCGGCGCGCGAGGACAGCTTCTCCGCCACCGGCGTCCGCGACGCAACCGGCGCGGCCGGCAGCTTCGCGGGTACGCAGCTCGACGGCCGCGTGCGCCACCGGCTCGCCCGCTGGCTTCAGCTGGAGGCGGACGCCGTGCTGCTCGCCAAGGGGCGCTTCTTGCGCGACGCGCCCAATGCGACGCACGGACGGTTGACGCGCTACCTCTCGCTGAACGCGACCGCGACCTTCTGAGCGCCGCCTTGTTGCAGGTCGCCTCCCGCCTGTGTTGGTGCTAGCGGTCGCGCGCAGCCGCTCCGAAAGCGGCGCCAAGCTGGAGGTGGATGCGGGTCATGCGGATCATTCGGGCAAGTCTTGCCTCCCTCGCGGCGCTGGCAGCGGCGGCCGGCCTGCCGGCGCAGCCGGTGCCGGCAGGCGCCAAGCCGGCGGGCGCCGCGGCCGGTCCCGCCCCGCGGCTGGACGATGCGGGTCGCCCGGTCGACCTCGACCTCTCGCGCGGCGTGCAGGCCCCGCCGCGCGACGCGTCCCGACTGCCGACCGCCTTCGCCGAAGCGGCCAAGACGCAGCCGGTCAACGCGCGCTGGGACGCGGCGCCCTACCGGCCCAAGGACCGCCACGACCTGACGGGCATCTGGCTCAACCAGGGCGGCATCGGCTGGACACCGGGCGTGGCGCCGGGCCGCGGTCAGAACCCGCCTTTGACCCCCGCTTATGCCAAGCTGTTCGAAAAAGCGCTGGCCGACGCCGCCGCCGGCCGACCCACCGGCGATATCACCGCGGGCTGCCTGCCGCCCGGCATGCCGCGCATCATGACCATGACCTATCCCATGGAGATCACGATGGGCCCGGACCGCATCATGATCTACGCCGAATGGGACGAGCAGGTGCGCCGCATCTTCACCGATGGACGCCCGCTGGAGACGAGCCCCGACCCGACCTTCAACGGCCAGTCGGTCGGCCATTGGGAAGGCGACATCCTGCTCACCACCGCGTTCGGCTTCCGCAACGACACCAACATCGAGTCCTCGGGCCTGCCCAAGAGCGACAAGATGATCAGCTACGAGCGCATCTGGCTGGCGGACGACGACACGCTGCGCGACGAGATCACGCTGGTGGACCCCGTGGGGCTGGCCAAACCCTGGACGGTGACCAAGACGTTCAAGCGCGCGCCCGCGGGCTTCAAGATCATGCCCTACGTCTGCCTGGAGAATAACCGCAACCCGATTGCCGCCGACGGCAGCATCGGCGCCGTGCTGACTACGGGCGACAAGGGGAGCAAGTAGCAGCTGCCGCTCGCCCAGCCGTTCGGTTCGAGCTCGTCGAGAACCGGCCACAGGCCCGATCTGCTCAACTAGCCCGAACCCGCGAGCGCTAACGTTCCATCTCTCTGATCCAACGCACTTCGTCGTCCCCGCGCAGGCGGGGACCCCGCTTCTTGGGGGTCGAGTAAGGCAGCGGGTTCCCGCCTACGTGGGAACGACGAACGTCGTTTAATCAGCTGCTAGGGGCTCGAGCTCGTCGTCCCCGCTTGCGCCTTCGCCCGCTCAAGTAAGGGGATCCACGCTCGCGCCCACAGCTTGCATTATCCCTACCTCGCCTCGAACTCTACTGACCCTGGCCCAGCAGCGTGCGCCCGTCCGGGAACGTCGCGCGCATGAAGGCGCCGCCCTTCTGCCCGTTGCGCAACGGGTGGATAGTGATCGACACCTGATCGCCGGGCTTCAGCGAGGTGCTGCTCCACCCGCGCCGGGCGAGCCCGTTGGGGCTGCCGCCCTCGATGCCATATTCCACGGGCTTGCCGTTCTCGGTCACGATCAGCTGCGTCCAGGTGTGCGGGTTGGTCCACTGGAACTCCTTGACCTGTCCCTGGACGGTGACCTCCTTCTGGCTGTCGAACATTGCGAAGCTGTGGTGCGCCTGCGCGCCGGATGCCCCGCCCAGCAGAGCCGCCGTTACCGCAACCGTGATCGCGCCGCGTTTCATCATCCCTCCATCGAACCTGTCTTTTCCGACAACTAGCGTAAGCGCGGTCCGTGTAACAAGATGAAGGTGGCATGCCAGATTTCATTTGGCGCGGCGCGGCTCCATGGCTAGTCGATGACGCGATCGGTCCGGATCGCCGTTACGCGGAAACGGGCCGGCAACAGGCCAGGGGAGGATCAACCTCTCGGCCAAGGGGAGGAATGGCGATGCGTGATCCGACGGGATTGGCCCGGCTGGCGAGCGGCACGGCGCTGGCAGTGCTGGCGCTGGCGACCGCACCAGCGACGGCGCAGTCGGCCACAGCGCCCGTGCCGACGGGGGCAGCGGGCGGATCGGACGCGCAGCCCACCTCGCCCGGCGTCAACCAGCCCTCGCCCGTGGCCGTGCCCAATGCCACGGACAACAACCCGCTGGGCGAGATCGTGGTCACCGCCACCAAGCAGTCGGAAAGCGTGAACCGCGTGCCGCTGAGCGTCACCGCGCTCAGCCAGAAGTCCCTCGACCAGCTCGGCCTGCGCAACGTGCAGGACCTCGCCCGCTCGGTGCCGGCGCTCACCATCCGCCGGTCGGACAACAACAACCTCCAGCCGTCGATCCGCGGCATCATCGCCAGCGGCGGCGCGCCGACCACGGGCATCTACCTCGACGACACGCCGCTCCAGAAGCGCAGCGGCATCGGGGCTACCGTCGGCAATGGCAGCCCCTTCCCGCCCATCTTCGATCTCGAGCGGATCGAGGTGCTGCGCGGGCCGCAGGGCACGCTCTACGGCGGCTCGTCCGAGGGCGGCACCATCCGCTTCATCCAGCCGGCGCCGGGCCTCACCAACTACACCGCCTATGCCCGCGCGCAGCTCTCCACCACGCAGACGAGCTCGCCCTCCTACGAGGCGGGCGTGGCGGTTGGCGGGCCGATCGTCACGGACAAGCTCGGCTTCCGCATCTCGATCTACCAGCAGCACCAGGGCGGCTATCTCGACCATTACGACCAGTATAGCGGCCGCAAGGAGCTGAACGACACCAACGGCCAGAACACCACCTCCGGCCGGCTCGCCGTCGCGTTCGCGCCGACGGAGGGGCTGCGGCTGACCGCCTCCATCTACGGCTTTCGCGACAAGCTCAACGACGCCACCTCCTCCTGGCTGGACGAGGGCGTGACCGTGACGCCGCCGCGCTACTTCACCGCGGCTGGCCGGCCCACCACCGCGGGCGCCGCCAACGTCGCCTACACCTATCCGTCGCGCACCTATGGCCCCTACGACTTCTACGGGCCCAACCGCACGGGCGTGGGCTATAAGAGCCCGGCCAAGACGTGGCTGCTGACGCCGACCTTCACCGTCGACGCCGAACTGGGCCGGGTCGCGGCCAAGTCGATCACCTCCTACATCCACGACGGGCAGCGCGGGCTGCAGGTGCTGTCGCCCGCGAACGAGGTGCCCGCGCTGCAGGCGGGCGTGCCGTTCGTGCAGGAGCTGCCGGACTTCGGCGCCTTCTTCAACTACCGCAACCGGCGCAACGGCTGGACGGAGGAGCTGCGCTTCACCTCGCCCGTCAACCAGCGCTTCGTGTGGGTGGCCGGCCTGTTCTATTCGGACCTCGGCACGCGCGCCTACAACAACACGGTGGAGGAGCTCGACCGGCTCACGCTCACCCTGCGCGGCGTGCCCACGGCGGGCGTCTATGGCGTGCCGCTGCTGCCGGGCAACACCGCGCAGATCCGCGACCAGGCGCTTGACGAGCTCTCGCTCGCCGCGTTCGGCCAGGGCACCTTCGCCATCACGCCGCGGCTGAAGGCGACGGCAGGCGTGCGCGTCAGCCGCGAGAAGCTCGACTACCGCCAGGCGGTATCGGGGCCCGTGTCGGGCTATTCGGTACCCACCGTCGCCAATGGCGGCATCGCGCAGGGTACGGTCAAGAATACGCCCGCCACGCCCAAGTTCGGGCTGGAATATCAGCTCGGCGACCGCAACCTGCTCTACGCCAACGCGGCCAAGGGCTTCCGCGCGGGCGGCGTCAACCTGTCGCTGCCGACCAGCTGCGGCCCGCAGCTTGCCGCCGCCGGCCTGTCCGCCACGCCCGCCACCTACCAGCCCGATACGGTGTGGGCGTACGAGGCGGGCGCCAAGCTCCGGCTCGGCAACCGCGTGCAGCTCAATTCCAGCCTGTTCTGGATCAACTGGAAGGACATCCAATATTCTGTCGGCCTGCCGGGCTGCGTGTTCAGCTACACGGCCAATGCCGGCAAGGCGGTGTCGCGCGGCGGCGACATCCAGGCCAACATCAGCCTGTTCCGCGGGCTGACCGCCACCTTCTCCGCATCTTATACCGACGCGCACTACCAGCAGGACATTCGCGGACCCGCCGCCAGCGGCGCGCTCGGCACACTGCTCGTCGCCAAGGGCAACGAGCTGCCGACACCGCCGTGGAGCATCCAGGTCGGCGCGCAGTACAGTACCGCGATCGGCGATCGCGCCAACGCCTATGTCCGCGCCGACTATCAATATGCCAGCGGCTACAAGAACGGATTGGGGCCGGGTACCAACAATTACGCGCCGGACACCTATCGCTCCCCTTCCACGCAATTCGTGACCGCGCGCGCCGGCGTGACGATGGGCCGCCTCGACCTATCGGTCTTCTCCAACAACCTGTTCAACTCGAAGGACCTGATCACGTACACCGGTCCCATTGCGGGCCGCTATGGTTGCGCCACGCCTGCCTGCAACACTTTCGCCAACTTCAGCCCGCTGGTTCGCGGCGTCTACTACCGCCCCCGTGAAATCGGCCTGACCGCAGCCTACCGCTATTGAAGGATAGCCCTCGTCAGGGACGTTTCTGAGCCGCGAAGCTGGGATCGAACTTTTCGTGGCAGGCGTCGCAGGCCTCGTCCAGGTCGCCGCCCGCCTTGAACCAGGCGTCCGGGTTCTTGCGCTCGGCCGCGTCCGCCGCCTGCAACGCCACCTGGCGGACGCCCAGCGCGGCCTCGTCCCAGCGCGGGTCCGGCACGCGCCGGCCGGGGATCAGCAGCACGTTGGTGATCTCGGCCAGCGTGCGCGCGCCACTCTCCGCCTCCTCCCACTCTTCGTCATTCTTGGGAAACAGCGACCGTGTGCCGCTTCGATCGGCGATGTAGCCCTGTCGCTTCCAGATGCCGTCGCCGGCATATTGCATCACGTGGCCCATGAACTCGGCCAGCGGCAGCTTGGTGTAGAAGGGCGCGTCCGCCCCGCCCTCGACGCGGGCGGGAACGGTTGCCTGCGCCGCCGTGCTCGGCGACTTGGCGCATCCCGCGAGCAGGCCGAGCAGAAGAGCGCCGAAAATCATCCTCATCCCGCCGCGCTCACTTCTGCGCATCGCGGAACTCAGGCTTGCCGTCCGCGCCCAAGGGGTTGCGGTCGTTCTGCGCACAGACGAACTCGATCTGGTCGAGCCCGCGCTGGCGCCGGAAGCGCGCCACGCTGTGCCATGGCGCGACGAGCGCATTCGGGTCCTCGAAGCTGTTCTCCACCACCAGCACGTCCTTGTTCTTCGCGTCGAGGTGGATGCGCTCGGTCAGGCGGACCTTGTCGCTGTAGGTGATGCCCCAGCGCCCCATCGTGCCGCCCTCGCGCAAGCCGACGGTGGTCACCACCAGCGTGTCGCCTTCCCAATGGCCGACGGACGCGCCGTTATAGGTGGGATCGGGATCGGCGGGCAGCGGGCGGCCGTCCGTGAACACGCGGCGCACCTGCATATAGGCTTCCTGGATGATGGTGACGCGGCCCGGCGTGAACAGGAATTCCAGATCGTAGGGCTGCGTCATAATGCCCGGCATGCCGGGCGGCTCGCACGCCGACTGGCGCCGCTCCACCCGGGTCAGCGCCTCCGGATCGCCGCTTTTGATGAGCTGCTGGATCTCGTCGTAGTGCGCCTTGTACTTGCCCTTGAGCTGGGGGATCTCCGGCTTGGGCGCAGCCTTGTCGCCCATGATCGGCGCCCAGATGCCGCGCCAGTCGGGCAGCTTCTGGAGGGCCGCATACTCGACCCGCTCGGCGGATGCGGGCCATACCTTGTCGGGCACGACCGTCTGCGGCTGCTGTGCCCAGGACGAACCCGCCAGCAGGCCGAGGACCAGCGTCGCTCGCTTCACTTGTTTTCCAGGGTCTGGCCGTTGGCGAGCGTGACGTTGGCGAGCGAGCCGCCCTTCTTACCGTTAACCAGCGGGTGCAGGTTCACCTTCACCTTGTCGCCGAGCTTCAGCGAGGAACGCCGCCACCCCGTCTTCACCAGATTGTTGGGGCTGGTCATCTCCACCGCCCAGGCGTCGGTCGCACCGCCCGCACCGGGCACGTCCAGGTGCAGCCAGGCGTGCGGGTTGGTCCAGCGGAACTCGGTCACCGTGCCCGTCACCGCCACCGTCTTGTTCATGTCGAACATGGAGAAGCTGTGGTGCGCGGATGCCGGCCCGGCGAGCACCGCCATGCCGGCGACGAGCGCCGCGGAAGCCGCCTTGTGACGCATCGGTCTCCTCCTCAATTCGGGGTGGGGACGTTGATCGCCCGCCCGTTCGTGCCATGCTCGCCGCCCAGCACCCGGCCGCCCGGCAGCACCACCGAGTTGAACAGCCCGCCCTTGATGCCGGCGCGCAGGGGATTGATGGTGACCGTCACCTCGTCGCCCGCCTTGAGGTCGGTGCGGTGCCAGCCCTGGCGGGTGAGGTTGTTGGGGCTGTTGAGCTCGATCGCCCAATGGCCGGCCTGCGGTCCGCCGGCAACGTCCAGTTCGATGAAGCTGTGCGGGTTGGTCCACTGGAACTCGCTGACAATGCCCTTCAGCACCACCGTCTTGGTCTGGTCGAACATCGCGAAACTGTGATGCGCGGCGGCCGGCAAAGCAGCGAGCGCAGCAATGGCGAGAAGAAAAGCCCGGCTCATGGACACGCTCCTTTCCGTCACTTGGACCCGGCCGCCTCGTCCAGCGCGGCTTGGCCGCGGTCGGTGCCGGGCAGGTTGGCGTTGCGCGCCTCCGTGCATTCCACCTCGCCGATGTCGCTCTCCAGCACGCGGTCCCAGCGCTTGGTGCTGCGCCACTCGCCCTTCCAGTTCTTGGGGTCCGTCATGGTATAGGCGATCTCCAGCGTGTTACCGCCGTTCACCATGCGGATGCGCTCAACCACCTGGAAGTCGTCGCTGACGGGCAGGCCGACGTCGATCCAGTGATGATCGGTTTCGAACCCCTTGGTGGTTACCACCAGCGTATCGCCCTCCCACTTGCCGATCGACTCGCCATTGTAGGTCGGCACGTAGATGTCGGGATCGGTGTGCGTCCGCCCGTCGAGATAGATGGTGCGAAAGCTGTTGGTGAAGCCCGCCACCATGTAGACGGCGGTGGGCAGCTGCACGAACATCAGCGGCCACACGCGCGTCATGATCATGGGCAGGCCGGCGGGGTAGCATTGGCCGATGCTGTCGCGGTAATTCTGTCCCTTGGCGCGCGCCGCCGCGCCTTCCTTCAGCGCCTTGGCCGCCTCCGGCAGGAACTCTGGGTAAGGCGGCCCGAACATGAACTTGTTGAAGCCTTCGCGCAGGTCGACGAACCATGTGCCCGTCATGTCGAACGGCGGCTTGGGCCGGGGCTTGGCGAGGTTGGCGGGATCGAGCGCGCCGGGCTGGCCGGGATGGCGATGCTGCAATTGCTCCAGCTGTTCGGGCGATAGCGGCTTGCTACGGTCGCGGTCCTGCGCGGCGACTGGCCCAGCGAGCAGCAGCGCGGCCAGGGCGGCCGCTGCATGCCCTGCCTTCAAGCGAGACCGATCAACCAACCACCCTCTCCCGCTGCGGCGACTGCAATGCACGTTGCAGCTTTTTGACACCGTCAAGCAACGTTGCTAAACCGTTTCCGCGAGACCTTCAAGGGACCAGGTAACAACCGGCCCGCGTCTCGGGGGAGAGGGGCTCATGGGCAATCGCCGCCGTCGTGCCGTCATTCTTGCGGGCGTGACGCTCGCCTCCATCGTGACGACGCTCGCATCCGCACAGCCGGCCACCTCGCCGGCGCAGGCCAGCACGGCGGAAGTCACCACCGTCGCAAACGACACGTCGACGGGCACGGACACGGCAGAGGCGGGCGTCGCCGACATCGTGGTCACCGCCGAGCGGCGCGCCACCAATCTCCAGAGCACGCCGCTTTCCATCCTCGCGGTGACGCAGGACACGATCCAGGCCAAGGGCATCCGCGATCTGCAGGACCTGTCGCGCTTCACCCCCAACCTCACCATCACGCCCACGCGCGGCACAGGCAATGCGCAGGCCAATTTCACCATCCGCGGCATTTCGGGCGGTGGCGGGGCCACGGGCGAGCGCGGCGTGGGGCTCTACATCGACGGCATCTACATGCCGCGCACGGCGGGCGCGGTGCTGCGCGTGCTGGACGTTGACCGCGTGGAGGTGCTGCGCGGCCCGCAAGGTACGCTGTTCGGCCGCAATTCGACGGGCGGCGCGATCCGCATCTTCTCCCGCCAGCCCTCCGACGTGTTTCAGGGGTCGCTTACCGGCACGGTCGGCAGCTTCGACCGGCGCGAGGTGATCGGCAACATCAACGTGCCCTTGGGCGCGGGCTTCGCGCTGCGGGCGCAGGGCGCCTATCTCGACCAGGATGGCTTCGTCGAGCGCGGCACGCAGCAGCTCGGCGCGCAACGCGACATCGTCGCCCGCGCGCAGCTGCGCGGCGAACTGACGCCCAGCCTGAAGGCGACCGTGGGCTTCCTGTTCAACAAGTCGCGCACCAACGCCACGCCGTTCGTGGTCAAAGAGTTCGACCTGCGCCCCGGCATCGACGGCATCATCCAAGGCAATTACGGGGGGTGGCTGAACGACGCCTTCAAGCGCGCGGGCCAGGCGCCGATCGCACCCTTGAACGACCCGCGCATCGTGCGCGGATCGTACAAGGCACCCGACGTGTGCTTCCTGGACGATTTCGATCCCGATTACGACGCGGCCTGCAACCAGTCCAACCGCGATCGCTATTGGCAGACCGACCTGCGCGTCGACTGGAAGCTGGGCGACAAGGCCAGCCTCCATTCGATCGCCGGCTATTCGGAGCTGAAGCACCGCGCGCTGAACGACCAGGAGGTGATCGGCTTCGAGCGGCGCTACGACCTGATCGACTCCAAGGTGTTCTACGGCGAGTTGCAGCTCAACGCCGCGCTGTTCGGTGATGCCGTGGACCTCGTCACCGGCGGCAGCTACTTCCACGAGAAGAGCGGGCAGCCGTTGAACTACATCCTCAACCGCCGCGGCACGGCCAATTATCCGAGCAGCCCGGGCACCCCGCCCAACGCCGACGGCGGGCTCTACACGCGCGCGCTGACCGACATCTTCCAGACGTCCGACAGCTACGGCCTGTTCGCCAGCGCCACCTGGCATATCGTCGACGGCCTCAACCTGACGGGCGGGCTGCGCCAGGCCTGGGACCACAAGGATTATCGGCAGAACCGCTACCAGCCGCCCGCGACGCAGTATCAGGCGCCCGACTTCCTGGTGGCGCCGGGTACGGACGTGACGTCGGCTGCCAAGGGCCAGAGCTTCCGCGCGCTCGATTACCGCGCCACGCTGGACTACCATTTCACGTCCGACATCATGGCCTACGCGACGATCAGCAAGGCGTACAAGGCGGGCGCGTTCAGCGCGACGCTGGTCAGCTACAACCCGGCCGTGCCGGGCACGGGCGCCAATCAGGACAGCCAAGTGCTGACCATCCCAAATGAGAAGGTGGTCAATTACGAGGCGGGAATGCGCATGACTTTGTTCGACCGGCATCTGCGGCTGAACCCGACCGGGTTCGTCATGCACTATACCAACCGGCAGGCGGCATTGCGCGTCAATTGCGGCACGGGCGCGCTCGCCTCGCTCGTGCCGGGCAGCGGCGCCTGCCCGGTGGGCTTCCTGCCGCTGTTGCAGGACCAGGGCGACGCCTGGATCCGCGGGGTGGAGGTCGACGCGCAGCTCGTGATCACGCGCGCCTTCACCATCGACGCCAACTACGGCCTGACGACCTACAGCCTGCGCAACACGCCGCCCGGCATCACCCACCTGTTCCCGGACGCGCCCAAGCACAGCTACACCGTCGGCGCCAACTACACGGTCGATCCGGGCTTCGGACGAACGACGTTCAACATCAGCTACGCCTATGTCGGCCGGCAGTCGGTCTATCCCGACGACAGCGCCGACAGCGGCTACATCCTGCCCGCCTACGGCCTCGTCAACGCACGCATCCAGATCGTGCCGCGCGGCCTGCCGATCAACATCCAGCTGTTCGCCAACAACCTGTTCAACAACAAGTATGCGACGTACGCGCAGCGCTTCGGCGGCGGCTTCTGGGACTCCGGTGCACCCACCGGCCTTGCCGCGCCGCCGCGCAACATGCTGAGCCTGGTGCGCGGGCGGCCGCGCGAGTTCGGCGTCACCGCCCGCTACGACTTCTGATCTGGCGCGGGGGCGAGCGCGCCTCCCGCCCGCTCATGCTCCAGCAGCAGCTCCGCCTGGCGGCGTAGCGTTTCCAGGACCCGCCCGGCGGCCTCGATGTCGTCGGGAGCAAGCTCGCGAACGAGGAAGTTGTGCCTGGCGATTGC
>Ga0325400_1005286_pt1 | contig 12126 bp, 13 predicted proteins | sample PopdelMetagenome_2_FD_205662 | JGI IMG/M metagenome (GOLD analysis project Ga0325400, IMG submission 205662) | Populus deltoides microbial communities from Bellville, Georgia, United States - Xylem-PdKOR-R1 | ecosystem: Host-associated > Plants > Phyllosphere > Stem > Wood/Secondary xylem...
CTGGTGCTCGGGGTTCCGCTGATGCTGCTGTGCGCGGCGCGACTGAAGGAGTTCTTCGCCGGGCGCACGCTGGACGCGAACACCCCGATCCTCGTCCCGGAGACGGGTGAACCGCCCATCGGCGGCTTGTGATCAGCTGAGCACGCGGACGAGGTCGAGGGTTTCCGACAGGACCACGGCCCCGCCGCGGGCTCCGGGTTCGAGGTGGCCGACGTCGGCGCGGCCGAGCAGTTTCGCGGGGTTGGACGTCACGGCGGGTAGTACGTCGTCGAGGTCCAACCCCGCGGTCGTCACGGCGTACCGCACCGCCCGGTCCAGGGTCAGCGTGCTGCCGGCGATCGACCCGCCGTCGGCCAGCCGGGCCACCCCGTCGACGACGTCGACCGCGAGGTCCCCGAGCAGGTACCGGCCGTCGGCCGACCCCGTCGCCGCCATGGCGTCGGTGACGAAGGCGACGCGGTCCCGGCCGGCGCGACGGGCGGCCAACGACACCATCAACGGGTGGACGTGGACGCCGTCGGCGATGAGTTCCACGGTGACCCGTTCGTCCTCGAGCAGCACCGCGACCGGGCCCGGCGTGCGGTGGTGCAGCGGCGGCATGGCGTTGAACAAGTGCGTCGCCCAGGTCGCCCCGGCGTCGACGGCCGCCCGGACGGTCTCCGCGTCGGCGTCGGTGTGACCGATGGACGCGACCGCTCCCGCAGCGGTGATCTGCCGTACCGCAGCGAGTCCACCGGGTAGTTCGGGGGCGACGGTCACCATCCGCACCAGGCCGGTGTCCAGGAGCCTGCCGACCTCCGCGGGATCCGGAGCCTGCAGCAGGGTGGGGTCGTGGGCGCCCCGTTGCTGCGGACTCAACCACGGTCCTTCGAGGTGGATCCCCGCCAGGACGCCGTCGCTGACGAGATCGGCGTAGGCGTGCAGCACCCGGGCCAGCTCGTCCACCGGCCGGGTCACGAGACTGGCCACCAGGGTCGTGGTGCCGTGGGCCCGGTGGGTGTCCGCCACCCGGACCGCGTCCTCGACCCAGCTGCCGGGACTCGTGCCGCCGAAACTCACCCCGCCCCCGCCGTGGCAGTGCACGTCGACGAAACCCGGGACGACGTGGGCCCCGGTCACGACCTCGTCGGCCGCCGGCCCGGCCCCCGTCCCCACGTCGAGGACACGTGAGCCGTCCAGCAACGCCCAGCCGTCGAGGGTCCGCGAACCGGTGTGAACCCTCCCCCGAGCCAGAATCGTCATCGGGTCTCGGTGACCTTGCGCAGCCCGCGCGGGGCGTCCGGGTCCAGCCCGCGGGCGACGGCCATCTCGAGCGCGAGGCGTTGCAGCGGAACGATCTGCACGATGGGCGCGAGGTCCTCGGGCATCCCCGACGGCAGGGCCAGCCGGACCGTGGCGTCGGGCGCCAACCCTGCCGGGGCCACGGCGCAGACGTCCGCACCGCGGTCGTGCAGGGCGCCCAGCACGGGCGCCGTCGCCTCCCCGCCCGGGCCTTCGGCGACGATCGCGATGACGGGACGGTCGGCGTCGACCATGGCCAGCGGGCCGTGCATCAGATCGGCCGCCGAGAACGCCTGGGCGGACAGGTACGACGTCTCCATGAGTTTCAGCGCCGCCTCCCGGGCCGTCGGGTAGGAGTACCCGCGCGCGGTGACGACGAGCCGGTCCACGAACCGGTAGCGCGCCGCGACCTCCGGGACGTCGGCCGCGTTGACGGCCTGGTCGAGGAACTCCGGCAGCGCCTTCGCGGGGGCGAGATCGCCGCCCTTCCACGACGTCACGAGCAACCACAGAGTCAGCAGTTGGGCGGTGTAGCTCTTGGTCGCGGCGACCGCCAGTTCCGGCCCGGCGTGCACATCGAGGTGGTGCTCGGCGGCCGCGGCCAGCGGGGAGTTCGGGTTGTTCGTGACGGCCAGGGTGATCGCGCCGGCCCGACGGGCGGCGGCGGTCGACTCGACGAGGTCCGGGGAACCGCCCGACTGGCTGACGCTGATCCACAGCACGCCGCGCAGATCGGGGGTCGCGCCGTAGACGGTCAGCGTCGAGGTGGACGTCAGCCCGCAGGGCAGGCCGAGACCGATCTCGAGCAGGTACTTGGCGTACAGGGCGGCGTGGTCGCTGGTCCCTCGGGCGGTCAGCAGCACGGCGCGGGGGTTCGCGTCCTTGATCAGCGCGGCGACCCGGGCGACCTCCCCGGTGGCAGCGGACAGGATCCGGTCGGCGACGGCGGGCTGCTCGGCGATCTCGGAACGGACGAGGTGGCCACGAGGGGTGCTCAACGCGGGGGCTCCAACCGATTCGTGAAAGAAGTTGACACCACCGTAGCTGGCGATGAAAGTTCTCGCCAGACTCCCGGAGGACACGTGACCGCCCCAGACCCCCGACACCTGCCCGCACACCTGCTCGCCGCGATAGGCTCGGCCACCGCCTCCACCGCCCGCGTCCTCAACGCCCTCCTGGACGACCCCGTCGGAGCCGCACAACTCACCGTCACCGACCTCGCCGCCCGCACCGGGACGAGCGAGGCGACGGTGGTGCGCACCGCGCGTTCGCTGGGTTTCACCGGGTACCCCCAGCTGCGGTTGGCCCTCGCGGCGTCGGGGACCTCCGAACCTGCGGCCCTGCTCACCGGCTCCCTCGACACCGCGGACCTGTCCACGGTCGTCTCCACCCTGGCCGCGCTGGAGAGCGAGGCCGTGACCGCCACGGCAGCGACCCTCGACGTCGCCGCCCTGGCGGCAGCCGCGGCCGCCGTCCACGCGGCCCGGGTCGTCGACTGCTACGGCATCGGCGCCTCGGCCCTGCTCGCCGCGGACTTCGACCACAAGGCTCAACGCGTCGGCCTGCTGACGCGCCTGCGCTCGGAGGGACACGCGGCGCTGGTGAGTTCCGAAACTCTTTCCCCCGCCGACGTCGCCCTCGTCGTGAGCCACTCCGGCCGCACCCCCGACGTCGTGGCCGCAGCCGCCCGCGCCCGGGACCGTGGCGCGACGGTCGTGGTCGTGACGAGTGCGGCGACGTCCCCGCTGGCCGCCCACGCCGACCACGTCCTGGTGGCGGCCGGACGCGAGACCGCCTACCGCGCAGGGGCGATGGCCAGTCGGGCGAGTTCCCTGCTGGTGCTGGACTGCCTCTACACCGCCGTCGTGCAACGGCTCGGGAGCACCGCGACCGACGTCCTGCGGCGCACCTACCGGGCGGTGGAGGAACCGCGATCCGCCGACGCCCGATCCCTCGAGGGGGCCCGCCCGAAACGTCGACGGTAGGCGGCGCTGAGACTGAACCCGTCGCCGTACCCGACCTCCTGCGCGATGGAGGCCAACGTCCGGTCGCTCGTGCGCACGAGGTCGGCTGCGAGGTCGAGGCGGTGGGCGGTCAGGTGCGCGATGACTCCCTCCCCGAGGAGTCCGGTGAACCGCCTGGCCAGGGCTGCCCGCGAGACCCCGACGCGCGCGGCGAGTTCGGACACCGTCCACGACGTGGCCGGTTCGGCGTGCAGCAGTTCCAGGACGGGCCCCACGACGGGGTCGGCGCGGGCAGCGACGGGGCCGACCTGCGGGTTGGCCCTCAACGACGTGAGCACGACGAGTTCGACGATCCGGTCGAGCACGTCCTGCTGGCCCGGTCCGCCTCGCGCTGCCTCGGCGAGCAGGAGTTCGCGCAGCGCCGCGGGCATCAGGTGGGCCGGGGTGTGCAGGACGTCGGGCAGCGCAGCCAACGACCGCCGGCCCAGGACTCCGGCGGGCAGGTGGACGGCGTGGGCGACGACGGTCGGTGCGTCGAGACCGACCCCGTACGAACGCGGCCGCCCCAGCCGCCAACGGTCCGCGGCCGACGCCGGTCCTTCGTGGGTCTCGCGCGTGCGCCCCGGCCCGTCGACCACAGCCCCGGGTGAGGTCCCCGTGGGATCGGTGAGGTCGTGGACCTGGCGTACGAGCACGACGTCACCCGAGGCCAACAGCGTCCGTCCCAGCCGCGCAGACCCGCGGAGCACGACGTGCACGGTCAGGGCGGCGTCCGTGGCGAACCGCAACCCCCAGGGCTCGACGAGGTACGACAGGGCCGCGTGCGCTGTCGTCCGGCCGCCGAGCAGCTCTCCCAGCACACCACCACGGTATCCGTCCGGTGGACGCTGGAACATGCATCGGAGCGTCCTGCACCTGTTCCATCCGCGCGGACCGTGCTGAGGTGGTGGGGTGCTGATCATCCTGTCCGGACTGCCCGGAAGCGGAAAGACGACCCTGGCCCGCGCCCTCGTCGCGGCGAACCCCGCGACCGTCCACCTGCGCCTGGACACCGTCGAGCAGGCGCTGGTCGATTCGGGAACGGAAACCCACCCCGTGAGTCCGGCGGGGTACTACGTGCTGCGGGCCGTGGCCGGTGACCTGCTGCGGCAGGGCCTGACGGTCGTGGCCGACACCGTGAACCCGTTGCCGGTGACACGCGAGATGTGGCGGGACGTCGCCCGCGCGGCGGGGGTGGAGTTCCGGGACGTGGAGGTGTTCTGCGCCGACCCCGAACTCCACCGGCAGCGGGTCGACACCCGTGTGGGCGACATCGCCGGGTTGCCCTTGCCGACGTGGGAGCAGGTCCAGACGTGGGGTTTCGCACCGTGGAGCGGCGAGCGACTCCGGGTCGACACCGCGACGACCGACCCGCAGACCGCCGCGCGCGAGGTCCTCACCTGATCGCGGCGAACAGCAGGCTGTCCCGACGTTCCCCTCGCACGACCAGGTGCGAGCGCAGCAGACCTTCGCGCTGCATGCCGATCTTCTCCAGCACGCGCCGGGAGCCCAGGTTCTCGGGCCGGCAGGTCGCCTCGACGCGCGCGAGGTCGGCGTCGGTGAACCCGAACTCCAGCACGGCCGCAGCGGCCTGCGTCGTGATCCCCTGCCCCCAGTGGTGTCGGCTCAGGACGTAGCCGAGTTCCCCGCGGGCGTGCTCACGGCTGCGCACCCACAGGGACACCGTTCCGACGACGACCCCCTCGAGCGTCACCGCCCAGGTCCAGTTCTCCCGTTCGTCCGAGAACGGCACAGCGGCGACGTTCTCGTCGATGAACTCCTGCGACTCCTGCGGGGTGTTCGGTCCCCACTGGACGTGCCGGCAGACCTCGGGGTCGGAGGCGTAGGCGTGCACGGCGGCCACGTCGCCGGGTGCGAAGGCGCGCAACCGCAACCTCGACGTCACCAGTTCACGCATCGACGCCTCCGAACGTCATGAGCTCGCCCGCCGGGACGAAACCCGCCCGGCCCCAGAACTCCACCTGCCGAGGACCTCGCGGGTCCACGGTGAGCCCGGTCCAGCCTCGGGCCACGAGATCGGTCGCGAGGGCCCGTGGGCGACGGCGCCCCACCCCCGGTGGACCGCGAGATCCGCCGGCCAGCCGGTGGTGGCGTCGACCCCGGCGAGCACGAACTCGACGCAGACGGACGGGCGGGCCACCCCCACCCGCACTCCCGGCAGGGGTTCCCGTACCGCACCGCGCCCCAGTTCTCCTCCACCCTGCCACGCTACCGACGTCCCGCCCGGCGAGCGCCCGCGCGCTCAGTCCGCGTGGCGGTACATCACCATCCCGGCGTGGTACAGGACGTCGTCGCGGAACTCCCCGTCGGCGGAGAAACCCGAGTCGTCCTGGTACCAGATGTTCGTCCCCTCCACGACGCAGCTGCCGGTGTAGGCCGCTTCGCGAGTGCCACGAGCTCGGACGTAACGACCCTGCGGCAGCAACCGCTGTCGGATCACGCCGTCGGCGGTGACCCAGAGGCCGACGTAGGGGTGGGCGGACGTCGGGGTAGGAGTGGTCTGGCTCATCGCGCGGTCTCCCTCTCGTGGGTGCGGGCGAGGATGTCGTCGCGGGAGCGGACCACGTCCTCGCGCAGGGCGTCGAGGTCGACACCGACGAGGGCCCCGTCCCACTTGCGCTGCGTCCCGGCCACCAGGACGGTCTCGATGTTGCGTGCGTCGGCTCCGAGGACGAGGGTCCCGACGGCGTCGTTGAGCGGCATGTTGTTGACGTCGTCGGCGCGGACGACCAGGACGTCGGCCTCCTTGCCGTTCTGCAGAGTCGCGAAGTCCAGCACGTCTCGCGTCGAAATGCGTTGCGGCGCAGCGTCGGTGCCATAGGCGGCGTTGACCGCACGCATGCGTTGGATGGCGTGCAGGGCCCGCATCTGGGTGAACATGTCGCTGGCGAGCGCGACCTCGACGTCGATGCTGAGGCCGGGGCGCAGGCCCACCGCCAGCGCTTCGTCGACGGCGGGGATCGCCGACTCCAGACCGATCTGCGCGTCGGAGGTTGGGGCCAGGGACACCGTCACCCCGGCCTCCCCCATGGCCTCCCCCATGGCCTCCCCCATGGCCTCCCACGCCTGCGGGGTCAGACCCGTGGCGTGGATCATGGTCAGGGTCGGGTCCAGGATCCCCTGCTGCTTCCAGCGCAGGATCGCCTCGGAGGAGGAGACGCCGAACACGGCGTCGATGCTCGTCCAGACGCCGAGCTCGCGGGCGAGGGCGGCCAGTTCCGGACCGTAGGCAATCGTCGGGCCGGCGATCTCGTCGGTGGACAACGCGGCCGGCCGCACGGTGACGAGCCCGTCGTTCGCGCCGTGGAACTCCTGCACCAGGCGCTCGACGTCACCGGGCCACTGACCGTCCCACTCCCCGAAGTGCGGGCCCATCGAGGCGTGCACCCCGCGGATCCCCGTGTCGACGAGCGCGTTCACCGCGGCGTTCGAGTGCGCGGTGGTCCGAGAGTTGTGGGAGAGGTCGAGCATCGTGGTGATGCCGGAGTCGAGGGCCGTGAGTGCCGCGAGCCGCCCCTGTGCCGCGGTCGGCCGGGGGTCCGGAACGGATCGACGACCCCCTGCTGGAACTGCTCGCGGCCTGGCCGCAGACCCCGGCGATCATCGTCAACCGGCAGCTGGACGTCCTGGCCCGCAACGACCTGGCCGACGCCCTCTACTCAGACTTCGAGACGGCCGACAACATCGTCCGGATGACGTTCGTCGACCCGGTCGGTCGTCCGTTCTCCACCGACTGGGCCCGGGCCTGCGCGACGTGCGTGGCGAACCTGAGACTCGCCCTGGGGCACAACAGCACTCACGAACGGGTGCTGACCCTGGTCCGGAAGGCACACGCGGCCAGCGCGGAGTTCCGCCGGCTGTGGGACCGGCACGACGTGCGCGGCAAGACGCACGAGGCCAAGGCGTTCCACCACAGTGAGGTCGGGGACCTGCTGGTGGAGTTCAACGCGTTCGACGTGCGCAGCACCCCCGGTCAGCAGCTCGTCGTCTACCGTGCGCCGGCGGGCACGCCCAGTGCCGACAAGCTGCACCTGCTGGGGTCCCTGGCCGCCACGCGGAAGGGGGCCGCCTCCTCGCCCTGAGCCTGGCCGCGGCCCGGGCTCACGGGAGGGTCAGGACGACCGGGCCTTCCCGGGTCACGGCGACCGTGTGCTCCTCGTGAGTGCCCTGGCTGCCGTCGACGCTGCGCATGGTCCAGCCGTCGGCGTCGGTGCGGAACTCGGGGTTCCCCCCGGCCATGAACCACGGTTCGATCGCGATGACCAACCCGGCTCTGAGAACCATGCCCTTGCCGGCCTTGCCGTCGTTGGGGACGGAGGGGTCCTCGTGCATGGTCCGGCCGACGCCGTGGCCGCCGAACGTGGTGTTCACCCCGTACCCGTAGCGGTGTCCGACGGCACCGATGGCCGCGGAGATGTCGCCGATCCGGTTGCCCGGGACGGCCGCGGCGATGCCGGCGGCGAGTGCCTCCTTCGTCCGGGCGACGAAGTCGGCGTCGCCGGGGCGAGGTTCCCCGATGCTGAACGTCGTCGCGGCGTCGGCGGCCCAGCCGTTCAGGACGGCACCGCAGTCGACGCTGAGCAGGTCACCGTCCTGGAGTTCGTGGTCGCCCGGGATCCCGTGCAGCACGGCGTCGTTGACCGAGGCGCAGATGACGCCGGGGAACGGGGAGTCGGCGAACCGGGGCTGGTAGTTCAGGAACGGCGACGTCGCGCCCGCGCCGAAGATGATCTCGCGGGCGATGGCGTCGACCTCCGACAGACGCATCCCCGCCTTGGCCTGCTCCTGGCACGCGGCCAGCGCGCGACCGACGATGCGGCCGGACTCACGCATGGCCTCGATCTCGCGGGGCGTCTTGAGCTCCACCATCACAACCTCCCGGTATAGCTATCCCGGTATTAGTATCACGCCATGGTCCGTCCACCCCTGCCCGAAGCGGTCCGCGCCCGAGGCCGCCGACTCGGCGAACTCCTACGGTCCGCGCGGGGCGAACGCACGATCCCGCAGATCTCCGCGTCGTCGGGGGTCCCCGCCGAGACGTTGCGCAAGATCGAGGCGGGACGGATCCCCACCCCCGCGTTCTTCACCGTGGTGGCGCTGGCCGAAGCGCTCGCACTCCCCCTCGTCGAGGTGGTCGAGTACTGCACTCCCCCGGCTCCAGTCGCGGAGGGGGTGGCGTGAAGTTCCTCGACGCCCCCGCCGACCTCGCAGCGGTCCGTACCGACCGTTCGGGACACCTGCCACCGACACTGCCGGACGCGGTCGTGCGGGCCACCAGCGTCGACGACGTCGTCGAGACCTTGCTCTGGGCGACCGAGCACCGCACCCCCGTCGTGACCCGCGGCGCCGGCACAGGCCTGGCCGCGGGGGCGAGTGCGAGCGCCGGGGAGATCGTGCTGGACGTCTCGGGCCTGAACCGCATCGTGCAGATCCGACCCGACGACCAGGTCGCGGTCGTCGAACCGGGAGTTCTGACGGCCGACCTCGACGCGGCGGCCGGTGAGCACGGGTTGTTCTACGCCCCCGACCCGGCGAGCGCGGCGATCTCCTCGATCGGCGGGAACATCGCCACGAACGCGGGCGGGTTGCGGTGCGCGAAGTACGGCGTGACGCGTGAGGCCGTCCTGGGTCTGGACCTGGTGCTGGCGGACGGACGACGGTTGAGCACGGGCCGCCAGACGGTCAAGGGCGTGGCCGGGTACGACCTGACGAGCCTGGTGGTGGGTTCGGAGGGAACCCTGGCGGTCGTCGTGGGCGCGACGTTGCGTCTGCGCCCGCGTCCCCTGGAGATCGCCACTCTCGCAGCGCACTTCGACGACGTGGTGGACGCTGCCGCCGCGGCGGCGGCGATCACCTCGGCCCGGCTGCAGCCGTCGGTCCTGGAACTCGTGGACGCGGTCACGCTGGAGGCCGTCGACGAGTTCCGGGGTTCGTCGTTGCGGGCGCTGGGTGCGGCGGCCCTGGTCGTGCAGTGCGACGGCCGGGGCGCGGACGCCGAGATCGAGGCCGTCGCGGAGGTGGTGGGCAAGTTCGCGACGTCGTGGCGTTCGACCACCGATCCGGTCGAGGCCGAGGAACTCCTCGCGGCGCGGCGGGCGGGGCTGCCGGCTCTGGAGACCACGGGCGACGTGTTCATCGAGGACGTCGCGGTCCCCCGCTCGAAACTCGCCGAGGCGGTCTCGGGCATCCAGGCGATCTCGGCGCGGACGGGCGTGAAGATCGCGACGATCGCGCACGCGGGTGACGGGAACCTGCACCCGATCGTGGTCGTGGAGCGCGGTGGCACGGTCACCGAGGGCCCGGCCTGGGACGCGGCGTGCGCGGTGTTCGACCTGGCGCTCACGCTCGGGGGGACCCTGACCGGAGAGCACGGGGTGGGGTCGTTGAAACGCACGTGGTTGCGGCAGGAACTCGGGGAGGATTCCCTCGACCTGCAGCGGCAGATCAAGGCGGTGTTCGATCCGCTGGGGATCCTCAACCCGGGCAAGGGGATCTGAGGCTCACTCCCTCGAGTTCGCCAGGGCGTCGGCCAGACGTTGTGCGTCCTCGCGGGGTACGCCGAGCAGCGGAACCGCCCGCCCGTGGGCCACCACGGAACTGTGGTCCTGCCAGCGGGTCTGCACCTGGATCTCCTCCACGTCGCGCCACGGGATCAACGGCGGGGTGCGCAGGGAGCGACGGACGCCACGGTGAGGCCCTGGGCGATCCGCAGACAGGCGGGCACCCGAGCCACACCCTGCGCAGGAGGACGCTGGGACGCGTGACGTACTCGGATCGCCGACCGCTCAGATCCGGTTGTCCTGCGGAACCCATGACCCTCCTGCGCTGGACGACGAGACGCGCCCACCCTGGCCCGTTCGCACCGTCTCGGCACGCGGGGATGTGCCCGATCGGGTGATCAGCGGCCGCCGAGCGCGAGGTCGTAGGTGAGGTTGGGGCGTCCCGTGTCGGCGAAGTGGCCCGGTGGACGACCGTCCATCCCCGTCGTTCGCAGAGGGCCCGCGCGGCGTGGTTGTCGGCCAGCACCCCCAGCGTCTTCCGGGGCGCGAACACGGCGCCCTGTTCGGCGTGATCCAGCAACCGACCGGCGAGCCCGCTGCCCTGGAACTCGGGATCCACCGCGAGGTGGCTCAGGTGCACGGCGTGTTCCTCGACCAGGGCGAGGACGTAGCCGACGATCCGGCCGTCCGGGGCCGAGGCCACCCAGAGCTCGCGCGGTCGCCGGCCGAGTTTCTCGGCCGCTCGGCACCGGACGGCTTCCGGGGTCGGCACACCGTCACGCGCCCGGACTGCTCGCGCCCAGAGTTCGACGCAGGTGCTCTCGTCGCGTTCGCCTCCCCGCCGGACGACGATCACGGGCGCAGGGCGTCGAGGAGGAGGTCCAGCAACCGCTCGACGCGGGCGCCGTCCTCGGTCGCGGTCGACAGGAACACCCCGAGTTGCAGCACGGCGAGGTCCTCGGGGTCGACGTCGGACCGCAACACCCCCTGCTGTGCTCCGGCGGCCAGGAAATTCCCGAGCACCGCGGTGATGCGTTCGCGGGTGGCCGGAGTCGTGATCCGTCCGGAGGACCAGCCGGCGCGCAGGGTGTCGAGCATCCCGCGTTTGGTGGCGACGAACTCCCCGTATCGGGCCATGAACACGCGCAGCGCGCGGTCGGCGGGCAAGGTCTCGAGGAAGGCGGGAGCCTCTTCGACGACGGCGTCGAGCTCGGCCGCGTAGACGGCCTCGACGAGGGCGTCTCGGGTCGGGAAGTGTCGGTACAGGGTGCCGATCCCGACCCCCGCGTCGCGGGCGACGCTCTCGAGCGTGACCGCTCCCCCGGCGGCGTAGGCGGCGCGCGCGGCGATGAGCAGTTTCTCGCGGTTGCGGGCGACGTCCGCTCGTGGGCGTCGCGGATTCTCCGACAAAATGGAGGGACCTCCGTTCTAGTGCTACCGTCATCTTGCGGAGGTTCCTCCGCTTCAGTCATCGTCCCACACCCGAAGGGTCCTCGACATGACCACCGCACAACTCGCCGACCGCACCGTCCACCGCGTGGGCTACGGCGCCATGCAACTCGAAAAGCTCGACCGGGACGCCGCGGTCCGCCTGCTGCGCAGGGCTTTCGACGCCGACGTGAACCACGTCGACACCGCCGAGTTCTACGGCGACGGCCTCGTCAACGACCACATCGCCCAGGCCCTGCGCCCGGGCGACGACGTGCTGGTCGCCACCAAGGTCGGCGCCGCGCCGAACCCCGACGGGCAGATCCCCCTCAAGGTCGCCCAACGCCCCGAGGAGATCCGCGCCGGTGTCGAGGAGAACCTGCGCACCCTGCGTACCGAACGCCTGGACCTGGTGAACCTGCGCCGCACCGACATGCCCCCGGGGTTGATCGCCACGGGTGACCAGATCGTCGACCTCGACGACCAGCTGGCCGTTCTGAGCGACCTGCGCAGCGAGGGCAAGATCGGGGCGATCGGCCTGAGCCACGTCAGCCTGGACCAGCTCCGACACGCTCTTCCCGTGGGCATCGCCTGCGTGCAGAACTCCTACAGCCTCGTCTCCCGGGAGCACGAGGACGTCCTGGACCTGTGCCGCGCCGAAGGCATCGCCTGGGTGCCCTACTTCCCGCTGGGCGGCGCGTTCCCCGGCCTGCCGAAGGTGACCGACGAACCGGTCGTCCACGACATCGCCGGGAAACTGGACATCAACCCACTGCAGGTGGGCCTGGCCTGGCTGCTGCACCACGCCCCGAACACGCTGCTCATCCCCGGCACCAGGGACGCCGGTCACCTCGAGCAGAACCTGGCCGTCGCCGACGTCGTCCTGGACGAGG
>Ga0325400_1005287_pt1 | contig 12125 bp, 7 predicted proteins | sample PopdelMetagenome_2_FD_205662 | JGI IMG/M metagenome (GOLD analysis project Ga0325400, IMG submission 205662) | Populus deltoides microbial communities from Bellville, Georgia, United States - Xylem-PdKOR-R1 | ecosystem: Host-associated > Plants > Phyllosphere > Stem > Wood/Secondary xylem...
GTTTCAAATTAAAGGCTTCACGTTCAAATTATCAGTCAGCTCCATTTAAGAAAAAAAATAAATTAAAAAACAGTGAAATCAGGTCTCTACCAGGAATCTCTAGTCCATAGGATAAGCGAACAGGACCCCGTACAAGCACTGAGTTCAGCGCTGATTAGGTGAGGACTCAATTCAGGAAGCTGTCCCTTTTCACTTGGTTAGCCGTGGGGCTCATAAGATGTATTAGCACATGCTTAATATATTAAGCATGGATTGACCAAAGATAAGAATGCTAGCTCACAAGCAAACAGCAATTCTTGACATCAGAAAACAAGGTTCCCCAACAATATAGTAGTTAGGGTAACTGTTAGGTTATCATCAAGCTCTGTACTTATGGGGAGTGATTCCACAAAGGCCGAGGCAAGAGAGACAACCAAGAAACCTAATAACATCTCCCAGCTTTTCTGAACATATCCGAACGAGGCGAAATAATACATAAACCTGTCACCATATTAACTGATCACTAACCAACCTTCTACATTATGCATCAGCTCAAACAGCATCAACAAAGTTATGACATGAGATTATGTAAGAGTAAGACTTACCCAACAGAAGCCACGAAACCAGCCAGGGCCATTGCAACACTACCAGCTATAGACTTGTTTTTGTTGTATGGGATTTTCTGCCTTCCAAAGCGCCTTCCCACAATGTCTGCCATCCCTGATTAAAAAAGGAGGAAAAAAAGGCAGTTATTAGGCACAGTACAAAAAGAAAGTCTCAAGCATGCCTGTTCTTCCATGTACTGAAACTTAAATCAGTGAGCAGTCAAGTTATACGTTAAAGTAAAGAATGTATATTACTCAATTAAAAAATACCATCTCCAGCACACAGGTTGCATATTGCTGCAATTGCAACCGGGGAAGTCCTCCAATAGATAGCACAAGCCCCAGTAATTGTCAAGGCATAGTACAGCGGTCCTTTAAGAAGTTCCCTGATGAATGGAGGAAAGATGAGGTGGTCAAATTGAGAAGTATCATAAAGAAACAATCAAAGAATATCATGATGTGTCAAACTCCAAAAAAGTAATGGATCGCTTAGAAAACAAGAAGTGTTTGTTCAGAAACCTTTATCTAAGAAAAATAAGCGCCAACCTAGAAGTTATCTTCACAACAAAACAACTCACTTAAAAAATATGTACAGTAAGTATCCCGTCTAATCCACCAAATCAAATAAAATCTTGAGGAACAAATTAGGAGTAAATTGCGCAGCTGAATCAGTTCAAAACAAAAGGGATCTTTCAGGGAGGGATCAATGATGAGAAGGGAGCCTTCAAGACATTTAACACAGGGAGGCTTCATGAATTTTACATCCAGAGCTGAAAGTTATAACCTGCGGTCTCCAAATCTGCTCATTGATTTCACCGTAGCTTCATCTTTCCACATTCCAGATCCAATAAGAAGCATTCGTATTATGTTAACACCAGCAGTAGAAGCTGCTAAAAGTGCTCCCCGACGCCCAGAACTACAATAATTTGTAATAGCTGTTTAAGGGGACAGATTTATAGCAATATTATGCCAAGGTTCTCTAGTCATAAGATTACCTGAAAATTGGCCAACACAGCATAAAAACTAACCCGATGCTTATATGCACGAGCTTCCTATTCAGTTTCTAAACAAAGAAAAGAAAAAGGACAATCAACCCCTAATTAGCTGAGCACGATAGGAGATTTCATAGGAGAAGATTGATATTTCACGTCCCATTTTAAGAAACAAGGTATGACTCATAGACAAAATCTCCTATGAAGCAAATAATAATGAATATCATCTCATGGAATCCATCAAAACTCATGGAATCCATCAAAAGGCAGAAATTAACATCGATATTGCATGTAAATTCCCAGTAGTCGTTATACAAGCTTGTTAATCAAAATAGAGTGCAAAAAATCAGGTGTTTATCCTAAAACTAAAGCAAAAAAAAAAAAAACCTGGTCAAGCCCATGTTTTGCGGTTTCTTTCCATAGTTGCAGAAACGCGAAAATAACAACGGCCGACACAACAGCCGAGCAAAGATCGGAGACAACTGGGTTACTACCAGTCCACATTGCAGCAGCCCACAGTATTTTGCTTGTCTTTGTCAACGTTTTAAGGCCTAATTAACAACAAAAAATTTGGTTTTTGTTTGTTTTCCGGAAGGGTAGCCTTTTCAACCTAGACCGTTTTATTTAAATTGTTTTTTATTAGAGATATATTAAAATAATTATTTTTATAAAAATAAACCAAAACAATCTAAAAACAAATATAAAAACAATTAATTTAAAATCAAAAGAATAAACGTTGTTTTAAATACAGCTGTACGACATTGACAGCACGATGGAGTGAGGGAGTGACCTGGTCGAAGACGTGTCGTTTTGTAGTTTCTGCAAAGAAACGAAGGATTGAGAGAGCGATGGTACCGGATAAACCAGTGGCTATTAAATCGGAGACGACGGGATTCGGATGAAGCATAGCTACTGCTGCTATCTTTGTTGCTGGATCCCCTCTAGATCTCCTCAATGATGTTTGAAATCCGACCTCAAATCTAGTAGTACAACCATTATTGATTCTTTGACAAGGAGCGAGAATGAAAGTGGGCTTCAAGTTAGAGAGAGGTCTGCTGTGAGGGTCATATCGAAGAGAGGGAGGGGAGGCGTGGAAGGAGCAGTTCAATCTACTCGAGCACATTTTGATTTTGTTTTGGTTGTTCGCGCAAATAATTTCAACGAATAGTCATGCGCGCTTGGCCAAAATCGTCATGCCGTTTGGAGAGACAACAAACAGCACTGTTAATTCCTTAAATTGTTAGACTCGCCCTTAGCTGTATACACCTGTAAATGGAAGTGGCATTTCAATTTTCATGCATTTGAGATCGGAATATCTTTGTAGTAACTTCTCCCCTCACGATTGACATCGAACTAATTTTTTGTTATTCTTTTTTTCCCCCCCTTCTGTTTGAGATCTTTGTGTGTCATTCCACAATAATTTTGATTACCACCCGAATACTACAATTTTGTAATTATAGTGGTAGCTTTTTCTTCTTCTTTTATTTACAAATAATTTTTTAATATTTTTAATTATTTTAACATGTTATTATTAAAAATAAAAATATTATTTTTTAAGAAATAACCATTATTCCATTTCTCTCACATTTATAATTTTGAAAAACTTGTTTCAAGTTAAATTTTAATCTAAATTAATACTTTTTTTAAAATTTTATTGTTAAAAAAACAATTAACTCGATTTCTATGATCAGATACCTTCTCTCTCTCCTTTTTTTTTTTAAAAAAAAAAAGACATTTGTTTTGCACAGTGGGTTTAAATTTAATTACGAGATATGGCGAGTTAAAACTTAAAAGGACGTGCTCATGGGCTGACCTCGCTGAGTGAGGCAAAAAAGAATGTGTTGGAGTATTGTTCTTTTGGTTTGGGCCTTTGGGCCCATAAAATAGAAGAAGGATGCGATGACAGTACCCATCCATTTGCCCGTGGGCAAGTCCTATCCACTGTCTTCAGCCTCGGGGGAGGGTTGGCTTCAAAAATTTTAATTTGTTTCACCAAACTTTTAAACCTTTTTATTTGGGCCCTTCAAAAATCTACAACCTATGCATTTAGTCCCTTCAGAGTAATTTATTTTATCTGTTCTCAATTTCACCTGTTATTTATGCTGCACCTCCATTAGTTCATGGACAAGCATAGCTCTGTAAGCATTTGAAATGGAATTCCATGTTTTGTCTTAAATGATTAATGTTCTTGTGAATTAAAGCTTAATTATTTATCTCAAAACGCATGTTTTACGAATTAGTAATTCTTCTAAACTTGTTAAGAATATGTGTTAACTAATTACTTTTAAATTTATTATAAGCAGGATTTATCAGAACTTCCCTTTTCATCTGTGTATGTTCCAAAATTCCAAATGAGTAGTTTAGTGACTATTTTTTAGTCATTCAATGTCAGGTTGTAAACTATTCTTCATTGATTACATTGACATGAAAATACATGTGTGGATGTGATTTATTTATGAATTTTTTTTTAAAAAAAAAACATGACTCAATTAATACATTGATAATCCAAGACTCAATTAAGCAATTATTTCTATCTTATCAAATTTAATTTTAGATCGATGAACATTATTAATTAATCACGAGTATATCGGTAATCGGTCAACGAAGAACATCGATTCAACTAATTAGTAGTTAATAAGCCATCAAACTCTTTATCGATTAAAAAATATCAATACATTTAATGAATGATTATTAAGGTAGTTTGAAAAAATGTATATTTTTTTCATTGTTAACTAATTAATATAAAATTATTTCTAAATTTTTATTTAATTTTTAATTTTTTAAATTAAAATAATTTTTTTTATATAATATCATAATCTCGTAAACTTTCCTAAAACATTATGTGATAATTTAATTTTTTTATGGAAATTTGTTTTTAACAATCATCTCTTAACCAAGCACATAAAATACCATTAATTTTTTATTAGTGTATCGTGGTGCTGTGATTTGAATTATAATCCATGAATGTTCTGCGTGCCTAGATTCTTCCGTCGCATTTTCCTTTTTTATGGCCAAGGCTCCTCCGAATTTGATATATTTCCATTGCATACTGAAGTACACTAGATTTGTAATTATGAAGTTTTCATATTTAACAACGCCAGCATATTTCCATTCCAAGTCATTTTTTATTTATGTAGGTGATGTTTTGTATTATAGTTGTATTTATTTTTTGTTTGAAAATATATTAAAATAATTTTTAATTTCTTTTATTTTTAAAATTAAATCATCAAAATAATTCAAAATCATAAAAAAAAAACTGATTTGAAGTAAAAAAAATATATTTATTTATATAAAATTTAATATAATTTTTTTTAAAATATCATTTTTCAATATAATGACCAAACTGCCCCAAAACTGTAACTCATGCCTCCCATTAATTAGGAGTTTTGGCAGGTATGCATATATGGAATAAACAGATGAGCAACAGGCGTAAATGTATAGGATATATGAAGGCAAGGTAAACTTGAATAGCCAGAGTCAAGGATATGGTGGCTCTGCAGAAAGGAATTGCCTATAAAAAGAGGAACCAATTCTCACTTCTTGTTCACTCATTCAAGTCATCTTTCCTCTTTTTTGTAGGCTATTAAGAAAATTTGCTGAGAAGATGGAGAACATCACTGAGAGTTCTGCAACAGATCTTGCACTCTCTCAACCTCCATTGGTTTCCAATGGAAACCAGAACATCCTTGGCAAACTAGTCCCAGCCGAGACTAATCAGCCAAGCACTGATCAAACCAACCAGCAGGCTCCTCAGGGTCGTCCAGTTGACCCTAACTTGGACCCCAAGAGGCTCAGAAGGTGGATTTATCTTTCCACATTCATTTAACCATGCCAGCATTGTATTAGATTTTTGTTTATTTTTTTCCTTATTGTCAGAATATTTATTATTCATGGTGTTCATATAATTATGGCAAATAACTTAATATATAAATAAATATGATATCAAATCATGAAGAATAATGCAGTTAAATCTAATTCGAAAGTAATAATTTTACCACCTTAAATTATTAATGATTCTGGAACTCACGGTTTTTTTTTTTTTTTCATAGGATTATGGCAAGCAGACAGTATTCTCAGAAATACCGACTGAGGCAGATGCAATATATTATGCAACTTGAAACAGAAGTGAAATCGCTCCAAGTAACAAAAATCAAATCTGATCCCTTGATGTAATAAATTTGTGCTGCAAGTTGTTAATTACTTATTTTCTCTAGTCTTATACGTATCTATCAGGCGGAGGTGGCAATCATCGGTACTAGGATCAAGTACTCTAATCGCCAAAACTCATTACTGCGAATGGAAAACAGTTCAATTAAGCATAAGCTTTCTTCTTGTTCTAGTGAACTCATGTTCAAAGAAGGTCTCTCCCTTAATTCCCTCTATCTCTCTTTCTTTCTTAACTAATTTGAAGTAAATATCAAGTACTAACGGTGTTTAGTTATTCATGCAGCTCAATACGAGGAAATGAAGAAGGAAAGAGACCATATGAAACAATCCTATATAGTGAATCAATATCAATATCCAGGTTTTTTCAAGACAATGCCACCTGCGAATTATCCATTTATGAATGTGAACCTGAACCAACCTGGATATGATCTCTATATGGAATCTGCTGCTGCTGCTGCTGCGAAGCCACCACCAACGATGGATGAAAGCTCAAATCGATTTGACAGTGCATGACAGGATACTAACATGAACCCTCTCAACTATAAATTACCTGAAAGTTCATGTGATTCAGCAGTTTTATATACCTGCAATAACTTTATGTTTTTTAATTTGTTCGTTGTGTTGTGTGCGTGTGGAATTTCAGTTTCTTCCTATGTTAATTCCTTTTTTGAATTGTTTCAAAGCAGTTTCTGAGAGGAAGAAACACAAAATACTTTGTCTCTTTGCGTTATTTCAACATACCATATATATAGGACAAGGCTTCGCTTGTGATTTGGATGAGCTCAAATCAGTTAATTTGACAAAATTATTCGATAGTTTAATTTATTTGTCTAAATTCATTATACTAGCATATAATATTTGAATCAAAATTAATAATGGATAGATAATTCTCAGGAGAAATTAAGTTCATTGAGCAGACAATGGGCATACAATCTTAATTAAAGACGTTTTATGTTCAAATTCTCTATTCTTCCAAAAGCAAGAGATAAAATAGAATACACTTCACAAAGTAAAATTAAATGGAACTTAATAAAATAATATTAATACATATTTTTAATTAATCCAGGAATATAAAAAAATAAACCAATTAATAAAATGTTAGGGGATGAATTTAAAAAAAATATTCAATTTCATAAAAAAAAATGAGTTAACTTGTTAAACATGTGACTCGAGTAACGAGAATGATATATCCCATAGAGAGAAAATAAAAAAGAAAAATTATGAAACTCAATTCCTAGTCAACTCAATATTGAATGATAAAATTTTAAAAAAATTAATTAAAAAAAGAAAAACAAACACAAACTAATCCATGTATTAATTAAAAAAAGAAAAACAAACACAAACTAATCCATGTATTAATTAAAAAAAGAAAAACAAACACAAACTAATCCATGTTAGCTTACCAAACCCACAAACTAAGTCATGAGACCATGATAACCTAACAAAAAGCAAATTAAAAAAGATTATGAACCCGATTTTCAAACAACACAATAAAGAATGATGAAATTAAAAAAAATAATTAAGAAAAAGGACAAAAAAAACTACCCAAACAAACTTGGGTGAACCCGTCAAATCTGCAACATGGGTCATGAGACTAGAGTAGCTCAATGGAAAGCAAACCAATAAAAAATACGATGCCTAGTCCCTATCAAATCCAATATCGAAAGTTGAAATTCAAAAAAAAAATCTAAAACTATTTAGCAATAAAAAAATCAGGAATAAATTTAATAAAACAAGATTGACAACCCATTTTGATATTTTGAAGAGAGATGGACATGAAAATCGAGAAGAGAATGGCAAAAAAAGAGAGGAAAAAAAAGAAAAAAAGAATGACTTGCCAAAGCCAAACCGGAGCTCTTCCACCGATACATATGTCATCGAGCAAAATGGAACCTCTTGAGACAATTCCAACAGTATCAAAATTAATATGTTGCTTTTTTGAGCTCCCAATTTGTTGTATGCACTGCTACATCGTCGTAAACTTTCTCATTCACTAACGCGTGTGGGTCACGCGCCAATAGTTTTCCCCCTTCCTTCATTTTAGTTCCTAATTTTGCAAAACAAAGGTTCTAAACTTGTTTAACTTTTAGATTTGGCCCCTAGAGCTTAAATTATTTTAAATGGATGAAATCAAATTTTATTTTGTTAAATCAAGCATAAACCGAGCGACGAAATTATTCTACAACATCACATTAACACCATACCAAGCTAGCAGAAACATATCATCAAGTCCAAACTCAAACCAACTAAATATAAAAAGGATTAAATTAAAAAAAATGACCAAAAATAACAAAAGAAAGAAGAAGAAGAAGAAACACTGTGGAGCAGTATTAACATCTTTAATGGAACGCCGTAATTTCAGTAGTTTTTTTAGTTTTCTTTTTTAATTAAAAATTAAACACTTGAGTGAATTGTTGATTAGAATTTGACAAAGTTGGGGAAACCTTTCAGGAATTTAGGGCTCCTATAAAACAAGATAAAAGATTCTGAGCGCATGCTTACGTTAACAAAGATGTGGGAGAGATATAATGTGCAAAAGAAGATGAGGCGCAGGAAAACATTGTACGTAATTGTGAGTAAAAATGAGCATGAAGTGTACGTAGTGATTCATAGATATTTATACACTCATAAATCGCATGAATTTGCGTGATGCAGATTAGATTTGCTAGCATACTACTTACTACGTTTCTTACTCGTAAGGATAACAATATAACATAATTATCTTTATTGCAGGCGACCACACAACCACTATGTGAACGGAGATATTCTGGTGGACAATCACACTACTAACTTGTAAGATGTGGTGCTCAGGTGGCCGGCTGTACTAGCATGAACGTGTCTTATCATCGTTGGACATGTTTTATGATAATAAAGAGTTATGTCAAAACAAAAATAAAAATTGCTTGAAACACCAAGACGAGAGGATAAAGGGATCGGGTTTTAACCCACTCTTAATTAGCATTGAGCTTAGTTTTGAGCCCATTTTTCTTTGCCAAGCCATATATGTGTTGATATGTTCTTCAGAATAGGAAAAACAATAGGTTAGTTTTAATTTACCTTCCTTAGGTTCCAATGCGTAGCAGTTTCTCTCCTTGAGGTTCCGATTATTTTAATGTCTTTCAATCATGTATCGATGCCCTCCTTCAAGCTATCCAAGGAAGAAAGAAAAAAGTTTTTTCAGTTCCTAATTTTTTAAATCAAATAGAACCCTCCTAAAATAATTTAATGAAATCAAATATTCCACTCCAATTAATTAAAAAGTCCAAATGATACCATGTATTAGTATTTAAAAATTTATCTTTTCTTAATATTATTTACGTTGAAAAAAAATAATTTGAAAATAAAAATAGGATTAAATTAGAAAGACCATAAAAGATTAAATATTAAGACTAAGAATCCTAATATCTAAAGAAAAAAAATATCTTGTACTACGAAAGTATAATCATCAACTGACAAATTAGGAATATATCTAATAAAAAAAACTTTTTGGCCCTTTGATATTATGAGTTATGAGTGCTCGACTTGTAAGAAAAAAAATACTTGATTATTTTTTTATGAGCTTCTTAGTTTTAAATTTTTCTTTACATATAATTTTTAGTTTGATATATATTTTATTGTTTTTATTATCTTTATATTTATATTCTTAAATATAAATGATGTATGTGGCATCATTTGTATTTTTTAATTGAACTTAGATGATTTTATATCATTAAATTATTTCAAAAAGTTTTATTTAATAAAATTTGAAGAGTTTATAGATTGAAAAAAAGTTATTAGTTGATTTGATATTGAAACTTCATGTGAGATATCAACACGATCGAGGAGAAAAAATCGAATTTGCCTCGAATTTCGGGTGATAAACTGAAATTAACCCCAAAAAATTCGAAGCGTGTGTTTTGTAGTACTAGTACACGTGGAACGGCTTAGTAAAATCCTTACCTGTACTATAATGATTAAGGTTCCAAACTTGGACTAAATTCGGTTGCAGTGGTCTTGTTTCTTTCTCGTGCATTCGCTTTGGCAAATAAGTGACAGCTATCATTTCCCCCCTATATAATTATGGTGTGATTAAATTGCCGAGAAAGCTGGTTCTGATGACGGATAAGCACAAACTTTTTTTTTTTTTTAAAAAAAAGTGATTGAGAGAAGACAGCGATTATCTAATGAAGTAGAGCGAAGAAATGGACCAAAAAAACCACTCGAAAAAGGAAAAAATGGAGGGTTTCCCCCATAACATGAGGATATTTTTGTATTTTGGACGAGGCCATGCCATTAATGGCAAAGGGAACATATCTCCCCCCTTCAAATTTACCAAATACTGGCCATGGAAAGTAAGGTCATATATGGTATTTTGTACTGTATTTGCTGTATAAAAGTAGAGATAGGGAAGCCTCATGCATCATCTCAGACAATTTATATGTTGCATTCTTTTAAGGTTAGTATGAGCAGAGTGTGAGAAGAGACTTCATTTCCTTTAGAAGTTTTCTTTTCAATTGCCTTATTTTTTTGACAGTGCATTTCGTTGTTCTTATTCTTGATGATAGATTTTCTCTTTTGCAGGACTGGAAGTATTACAATACCATGGAGGCCATGAAAAGAAGTTCCAGCCCGGGATTACCACCCTGGCCTAAAAGGGCTCTTGAACTGACTTCTTTCAGTGCGATGCCTCAATCCATCCATCCTTTAGCTCGTAGATCATTTCAAGGGTTGAAAAAACCCTACTCCATGGACAGTAGTGTTACTAAATCCCCTTTCAATCCTTCTGATGCTATGACCATCTCATCGTCATCAGCAGATACTAATAACAAAGAGTCCCAGAACCTATCTTTCCCATTCGATAACAAGAATTCAACCACCAAGGTTCTTGCCACCGATCCTGCAATTCCTTCTTCTGGCGTTAAACCCGTCAAAACTCGGGCTATGATCAGTGGTGTTCAGATCCGAGCAGCTCGAGCCATAGATCCCAACATGGACCCCAAAAAGCTTAAACGGTGAACTATATATTGTTGTTAATGTTTTCTTTTTCAAGATATATATTTTTTTGCGCTATATCAACTTTGATTTTCCTTTCCTTTAGGTTGGTTACATATTTCAGCTTTGATATTTCATAATGAACACTCCATTATTATTCAAACATTTACATCATTTCTTCTTTGTAGGGTACTATCGAATCGAGTTTCCGCACAGAAATCTAGACTGAAGAGGCTTCAATATCTCGCTGATATAGAAAGAAAAGTTAAGGCTTTAGAGGTAATCTCCCTTAATTTATATATCTTACGTACCTATGTTGTCAACGAACATAATTAAGAAATTCATTCTACGATTATCTACAAAGTTCTCAATCATATCATTTCCATTTGATATATAGGAGGAAATAGCAGTTCTCTCTCCCCGGGTTGCACAGTATAGAAGCCATCATCAGGCACTAAAAATAGAGCAGAAAATGTTAAACATGGAGATATCTGCTCAAACTAGCAACAAAATGCTTAAAGATGGTAACCAGCTAACCCTTCCCGCCTACATGTAATATTACAGTATTATTTGTTGTCCAAAAATTACTAGACAATTTATACTATTGAACATATACATATGTCTAGTTTATAATTATGCAATATATAATATCATGGTAAATTTACAATCGTACTGAGAAATATATAAACTTGTATAAAAGATAGAAATACAATCCACATACTAATGATACATAGAATTATACATAAGAAAATAAAACTAACTTCTAGCATGTATTGAAAATATAATTAAACAAAACCAATAATAGATACTCTTGAAAAACTTAGCTTATAACCAATATGAAATTTGTTGTTATTGTTAAGAATCAATTCTCTATTCTTAAAATTTTATTATTCTTTATTCGGTGTAAAAAGACTAATTTCAATAAGCGTCACATGATTCAAGCGTCACCACCACTTTATTTATATGCACTTCTAAACGAGGTCTAGTGAACGCAAAGGAATATAAACTACAATATCTTTTTATAAGAATTGATCCTAAACTCTAGATTATGAAGAAAATAAAGATGAGAATCATAGCATAAAATAGAGTAAAACTAGAAATTTAGGTGAAGAAGAGTACAAGAAATTCTGCAGAAAAACCAATCAAAAACACTCTTCTTTCAAACCCCCTTTCATAGAGAGTTTCTTGAATTAAAACTGATGGAATTTCATTAACTATGGACTTTGATTACCTTCTATAAAATCAAAATTAAACCTAAGAATTTTTTGTTTTAAAAAGCCGTAAAAGTTGTTCAAAAAATGATTTAGGTTATGAAGAGTCCATTAAAAAAACTAAATAAGCTAATCATACTTACTTCATGGGTTGTACAAGACAATAAGATAGAGAAAATAATTCTCCATGGATCAAATCC
>Ga0325400_1005289_pt1 | contig 12124 bp, 6 predicted proteins | sample PopdelMetagenome_2_FD_205662 | JGI IMG/M metagenome (GOLD analysis project Ga0325400, IMG submission 205662) | Populus deltoides microbial communities from Bellville, Georgia, United States - Xylem-PdKOR-R1 | ecosystem: Host-associated > Plants > Phyllosphere > Stem > Wood/Secondary xylem...
GTTTATGTTGTTTTGTGTAATGTTTTTTAGTTTTTTAATTTTATTTATTAATTTTATGATATTATTGTTTGTATTGCTATAATTGTTATTGTTGAATGTATGTTAAAAATGTTAATTTATATATATATAATTACTTTTAATTAGTTTATCTTAATTTAGGATATTATTGTTTGTATTGCTATAATTGTTATTGTTGAATTTATGTTAAAAATGTTAATTTATATATATAGAATTACTTTTAATTAGTTTATCTTAATTTAGAATATTATTGTTTCCATGTCATTGTTATTGCTTGTTATTACATTTTTATATTTATGTGTACACGTTAATTTTTATTTTGAGGTCCATTAGGGTCGATCATGTTAGGAATGATATTGATTTAGTTATCTTTTGCTTTTGACCATGTAATTATTTATAAATTAATAGTCTTGTCTCCTAAAACTTGAAATGTAATATTAATCTGTAAATTTGAATGTATGACTTTAATCTAATGTTTGTAACTCTAAGTACCAATTTAACAATGAATGTTCATAGTTGAAATTGATTCTTTTACTTGAATATCATTATATGATGTTATTGAATAAAATGTTGTGTTGATGATGATGAGTTGGGTTGAGATCCAGGATGATTGGATCGGGATGTGAAATAAAATTGGAAGTGTAATATAATTTTGTCGATAACTTGGGACCCCCCAGTATAGGGGAGACTCTGTCGAATCTTTTTTAAAATAACTGAAGTTAATTATGTAATTATTCGTATAAATTTATGTAGATGCGTAGAATGAAATCTACAGCACGTCGTCAGCAGACGGTTGCAGCTAGTTCTTCTAGCAGCGAGGAGGACGTATCCTTAGGTGCTGATTACGGCGAGGAATCTACGCCAACTTGTGATGATGCCTCTTCTAGCGCGGTTTCACAGCGCAGAAGCGGTGTGCCTTCACAGCGGGGTCAATTCACCCGCAAGTACCAGGCACAATGGAAGGATGACCTCTCAATGTAAGTTTTTTTAGGTTTTAGTGTTTTTGTTTTTATATACTTATAACATAATTTATGAACAACTAATTAATATTACTACTTTTATTTCATTTCAGGTTCACAAACATTAAGGCTGCAAAGACTATATTGAGCACGTGACCTCAGAGCAGTTCTCACGGCGCTCACAGTCCGGCGCCGACAACTGGAACCGGCAAATTCATGGTTCGGTGACCACACACACTGGCGAATCCGTCTCATTCAGCGCACATGCAAGGCAGATGGTACGATTAATTTCAATGAAATATATCGTTAAATAATTTGTCGTTCCTTATAATATATTTAACTTTCAACCTATTTTTTCCTTACAGGCTGCGTCTGTTGGACGTGAACCGAGTCCAATGGAGTTGTTTGTAGAGACGCATGTGCGGAGTCAAGACCGCCAAAAGGGGGTGCAGCAGTTCGTGGACAACCGTGCTCAGCACTTTGTGGTATGTTCGTTCATTCATTTTATTTTACAAGTTATTATTTTCTTGAATTGTATCTTGAATTGCATTTGATGATTTTTTTATCGACGGAATTTTCAGGAGACCTATAATAGCCGGTTGAGGGAGAGATATGGTGACAATCCGTCGACCCATCCAGATTTCGATCCAGATTTGTTGATAGAGACGGGATCGTCTGGTGGACCCAATAAAAATTGGGTCTATGAGCTCTCCAACACTACGGCTGAAAACTTGCATTCGGCTCGTAGTGTCTCAACTGTTGGAAGCTCTCCATCAATATCGAACACTCAGTCTGAGGAGTTCATTGCGTTGAAACAACAATATCAACAACTCTCGACGAATTATGATAAGCTCCGTCAAATAGTCATGGAGATGAGATCAAAGATGGGTGACGATACTTGTGCTGCTTCTTTTTGGTCGTATAGTCCCGGGAACAACCAGCCTCCTCCTCCTCCTCCTCCAGCTCCGCCGCTATTCTAGTTTAATTTTGTTTTTTAAACACATTAAATTTGTAATGAATATTATTTAACATTACTTTATATTTTTAATATTTAATCCATTGTTATTTGTTTATTAAGGTTTTTTACTATAAACAAAATTATTTTTTTATATATTTTACATACCTATTGACGGATATACCGACGGATAATGTCCGTCGGTATTCCACAGAGAGTTGCCAAACAATTACCAGCCATGCCATAATTACCGACGGAATATATCTGTCGGTGATGAATACCGACGGGTGTACTGACGGATCGTATCCGTCGGTTTTTCATAGAGAGTTGCCAAACAATTACCAGCCATGCCATAATTACCGACGGATTATACGTCGGTACATCCGTCGCTGATTACCATTGAAATTGTAGACGGATTTATTCCGTCGGTAATGTTCCCGCAGGAAACTTTTTTTTTGCGCCCGTGTATCCGTCTGTAAGACCGTCGGTGTTCCGTCGGTGTGTGTTTTTTTTATTTGCGACGGAAATGGGTTTTACCGATGATTTGTATACCGACGGACGTGTTCCGTCAGTGAGGCCATCGGTAATTATTTCACCGACGGATTTCATTCCTGTACGTCCGTCGGTAAAACTGTTTAATGGTGTAGTGAGTTCCCTTCGCCTCTAGAATATATCGAAAGAAATAGACCATTGATATATCCGTGTGTAATTTGTTTCATAAATAGTGCCAAGGAGAACCCTTCGCCTCTAAAATATACTGACGGAAATAGACCGTTGTTATACTCGTGTGTAATAAACAAACTGTCAGTATTTTCATCGGTGTGAAACAATGTCTGACGCTAGATTGTATCTATATTCCTTATCTATCCATCCTGCAAATACTTCTTTATAGAGAATTTCATCATTAAATATTACATTATAGTTTATGGCATTACATTTTCGTATTTTGATAGTTAGTCAGAATTGTCTTCTTTTTATTCAAATGAGTCGTCGTCAGCTCCATCACAATCTTTTATGTTGATTTCATTGTTATCATCATCTTTATCGACTTGTGCTTGGCCGCTGGAGCTTAGAACAATAATCAACTCCTTAACATCATTATCAACAAAAATATTCTCGGCAACGCAAAAAATTGAATTTTCTTCTGAGTCAATCGATGGACCAACCTGATATGGATCAAGTAACTCACTAACTTGAAAGACATCATCTCCCACATTTGATTCATTGTTCTCATCTTGAATAACCTCAACATGACCCATGGGATTTGTTTTCAATACGAATAATCAATCAACTCTTAAACAATCATTTCTAAAAGAAATGGTGTATGTATAATAAACTTGTTGGCATTGCTTGGTTAAAAAAAGACATCGTTGATAGTGTAGAGTCTAGCTTTTGAATTAATTTTGACCATACCATGATGGAGATCTACTCTGATTCCTTTGTTAGTGGTGTCATACCAATAGCATTTGAATAAAAATACTATATTCTGCTCGCTATGATGTTGCAATTCAATTACCTTTTATAATTTCTCATAATAGTCAACTTCAAACTCATTAGAAATCGATCTCTTAACACAAACCCCATTATTATATGTCTTTCTAACCGGCTCATATTCTTCAGTATGAAACACATGTCCTTTGACAAAATACTTGTTGTAACTGTTCACCTTTCTTTAAGGACCCAGACTTAGTAAAGACAATGTAACACCAGCATTCCCTTTGAATTTATAAACCCGGTATATAAAGTACAACAATGAATAATGAATGAGAAATGTGTAATAAAATTAAGTATCCCGATTGATAATGATAATTAAGCAATACTTGCATGTGTTCTGAACCACGTGAAAAATTATTCATTTTGTAATCGAAATATTTGGGATTTGGTCAGCTGTAAGTTTTTAGACAGTAAATATTAATGATGTTGCTATGAGGTATTCAACAATGTACGAGTTCATTAATTACAAATTTTAAGTGGTATACTTACTGAATAAAAGGTTTCAATTCATCGTAGTTAAATAACACATAATTATGTGGTTGTCTGAATTCTATTTCAAACAAATATTTTTCCTTCATAGCATTTTTTGGTGCAGGTCGTCCAGGATTAGAGAATATTGACAAGTTTCCACTCGAAGGCACTTCACTACCATTATCATACCTTAGAATGCAATTGATTCCTATTCTCAATTGAGGCTTGAAATAGAACGAGATAAATGTATAGATCTCTTCAACAATATAGGCCTCATATATTAAAGCCTCAACATGCTCTTTAGTTTTAACTTCTTTTTTTTAAGGTTGAACAAGTACTTGCATAGAATTAAATAAATGTTTTCAATTCTAGAAAACAATTAAAATAATTTTTTAATTACATTGCATATGTAATCTCTAATTTCTTAAATGGAAACAACCATCTATACTGGACTAGGCTTCTAACGTTTACCTCAAATGGTAAATATATAGGTAGATTCTTTATCGAGTCAAAAAATAATGGAGAGAATATCATCTTAAGTTTGCATACTATTTGGACGATATTCATTTCAAGCCTTTCAATGTGCTGTGTCTATAACTTGTTGGAGCATATATCTCTAAAGAAATGATTGATCTCCATGAATGCATCTCATATCCCTTTTGGCAATAAATATCGATAAGCTAATGGAATGAGTGTTTGCATAAACATGTGGCAGTCATGGCTCTTCATTCTATACAATCTGCAATCCTCTAAATTAACTAACCTTGATATGTTCAAAGCATGTCTATCAGTACGACTCGTGACCCAACATAAACCACTTCCATATTTTTACGGTGACAAAACAAAGATATATCCATTCTAGCCTTGATGTTGTCCTTATCTTCCCCTTCACATCCATAACTGTGTTGAAAATATTCTCAAACATGTTCTTTTATATGTGTATGATGTCAAGATTATGGAGGAAGAGATTGGTCTTCCAATAAGAAAGCTCTCAAAAAATACTTCGCTTTACCCAATTATAGGTCAAACCAAAACCAAGAAATTTATGCTTACCGTATTGAAAATCAAACATACTGTCACCGTACTCTAACATCATGTCATACAATTCTTCACCCAAAAGATACGGTGGTGCAATATTCTTTTCAACTCTGTCAATAAAGAAATCCTTTTTGTTCTTTAGGTACTTGTGATTCGTTGGCAAGAACTGTCAGTGACAGTAAAAAAAAGGCGTTTTACCATTGTTTGTTAGTGTGAATGCCTTGTTATTTTTCATGCAGTGTATACATGCTAGTTTTCCATGTGTGCTCCAACTAGAAACTATTCTATAACCTGAAAAATCATTGATAGTCCACATCAAAGTTGCATTCATAAGAAAATTTTGTTTCATCGATACATCATAAGTCAAAGCCCTGGATGCACAGTTATTAAATCCGGACCGGTTTGACAGGTTGACTCTGTAGCAAACCCAACTGTACGACTTGATCAATGTTAAAAGATCCCAACATATTCTCTTAGTTTGAGGATAATTTTTTTTTAATCTACCAAAAAATTCATTAGAGTTTCGTTTGTATTTAGGACATCCTAAGTTATCGATCACTATCAATTTACTCAATCAACCCATCATCACAAGGTCCCATAAATCCGGACCTTATATTAATCATCATAATTCAACACCTCACACAATCCACACAATATATATATATCCTACGAGTAAGTTCAATATTAACATAGCCCACATATCATATCATAAAATTTTAAAGAAAAATGAATGCTAACTTACAAAGAAAGCATTACAACATAATAAGGGTTCTTAAACATTTCAAAAGAGTTAATTACAAGATAACTAAAGTACTACATGCTAAACTGAACTTTTATAAATACATCAAGGTTTACACAAAAGCATACTACATAAACACATTAATTCCCTTTTATTTAAGTTAAATATTTACAAAAGCTTGACAAAGTAGAGTCCTAAATTAATGATTTTCTTGAATATTTGATGGACCTGTTACATAAATAAACATACCATTATGTTGATAAAAGAAATATATATATATATATATATATATATATATATATATATATATATATATATATATATGCTCATGTAATGTATCTGAATGAAGTATTAATTTTCTATCGGATCTATAGGAATTCTAACCGACAACTTATATTTTGCTTGTAAATCTTTTAAACCCAATTAACACTCATTTGCATATTCTAAATTTGAATACTCTTATTTACTTGTATGAACCGGGTGACCTTGCAAAGTCTATTCTTATGATCTATTTCCTAGCAATCATATCACGGATACCATTAGTCAAAGTTAATCTTGTAATCCATTTCCTGGCAATCCTATCACGGATGCCATTAGCCAAAGCTAATCTTGTAATCCATCTCCCGGCAATCCTATCATGGATGCCATTAGCCGAAGCTCCAGGCACTCCTATCACGGATGCTATTAGCCGAAGCTAATCTTATAAATACGCTAGACTTTATTTACATTGAACATGATATTTATTGTAATTACATTCACCAGAGGAATTTTAAATTGTATAAGTGCAAATAGAAGGGGAAAATCACGCACCTGCTCCACCTGTCTCGTGACCTCCCTAACAGAAGATCCAATCCTGGTTGCTCCTCCTGAATCACAAGGAAGTTTTTGGTTATGATTCCTTTAAGCCGATATTATAAAGAATCCATATTCATTCATTACTCATATGTTACTTTCTATGCATGTTCATTTCCTCATAATAACAAATATACATATATCAGGTATATTTTTAAAGTTATTATCTCAATGTACAAGTGTTCGTATGACTCAATTCTTTTATATTCTTACATATAATATTCACATGAAAGTCTATTGTTCCTGTCTAACTTTGAACTGTTACTGTCTAGACATTGAACTAATACTGTCTAGACATTGAACTAATATTGTCCAACGGTTGCTGTCCAACCATTGTTGTTTGAACAGTTACTGTCCAAGGGTTATTGTCCAACCATTGTTGTTTGAACTGTTGTTGTCCAATCATTACTGTTTGAACTATTGTTGTCCAACGATTGTTGTTTGAACAGTTGTTGTCCAACCGTTGTTGTTTGAACACTAATCAGATTTTTTAACTATATCTAGAGTTCTAGAACTTCGTTTTAAGTGAGATTGATCTCGTTGGAAAGCTTAGACACGAGGCTACAAGTTTTCTGAAGGAAGGAGAACCCAATTCTGCCTCCAAGATAGTCAAACTTGCTCATCAACTCATCAGTCCTACTACCCTACAGAATCAGTCACGACTCAGTCTCGGTTGGTAACCCATAATTGGAGTTCTAAATCTCCAAATTAAGCAAGATTAGTTTCCTTGGCTAGCTAACATCTAAATCTATAATTTCTATGAAGGAATCTAATCCTAATTCCCTCATCCTCCTACCCGAAATCTCACCGAAAGTCAGAAGACAAGTCTGTTCAAATTCGTCTCCCCCTTCCCTTTATACAATACTTTCATAAAGTACATACCATACACATGAATTAACTTAATTTTAACAATAAGTACTTTTTCCTCAATTCATATCTAAGAACCCTAAACTATGATTCAATATCAAGGCATCAATTAATTATCGAATTTGAAATGAATTTTTAAGATCATGTTTAAAACACCTTACCCGGTACGAATTAAGATTTTGATCTTCAACCAGTTGAAGATTTTCAACTCCCTCCTTTCTTTTCTTCTTGTTCAATTTCTTGTTAATCCCTTGTTCACAAGTGTTTATCCCATCTATAAACCCTTAATCTTGGATGAGTTCTTGAAATTTTAGTGTTTCTCTCTTGATTTTTCAAGAATGGGTATAAAATTCCATATTTTCTCTCCTTATGGTTCTTGCAGATTTTTGGTGAGGAGAGAGTATTTATACTCTATGATTTTCCTTATTTGCATTTAGACCCCACTTCCTTTAAGTGTATTATTCTTTTCAATTAAATCCAACCCTCAACATTATCGGGCTTATTAGAATTTCTTCACTTTTATTTCTCATGTAGTTAGTTTTCAATTTAAGCAACCTTTATATATATATATATATATATATATATATATATATATATATATATATATATATTTTTTTTTTTTTTTTTTCCTGGGATTTACAGGCCCGGTGGCTGGACCAATCTGGGTTTGTTAAAAGACTAGCCAGCACAACCCAGCAAAACCTGATCGACCCGGCGGGTCGACTCATGACCCGAGTGAACCCAGATGAGACCCGTTTTTTTTTTTCAAATATGGTTTTTCTCCTATACCCCTCTTTTACATTTTTTTTAGTTGGTTATTAACACTTTTTAAAGTTCACTATATAAATATTAGAAAAATATTTTATTTTTTTATATGGGATTTGAAACGCTTTAGTATATATATTTTATGTTCCCAAGAAAAAAATTATGTTTTCAATGTAGGATTTGAAGCCCTTTCACATATATACTCTATGTTTACAAGAAAAAAGTTATTTTTTTTAATGTGGGATTTGAAACCTTTTAGTATATATACTTTATGTTTCCAAGAAAAAAATTATTTTTTCAATGTGGGATTTGAAGGCTTTTCGTATATATATTCTATGTTCACAAGAAAAAGTTATGTTTTTTCAATGTGGGATAAAAAAAAATTTATTTAAATACTTCAACTTAAAATGATAAGATAATATCTTTTCAATGTGGGATTTGAAGCCTTTTAATATATATACTCTATGTTCACAAGAAATAAGTTATATTTTAAATATAAGATTTGAAGCCCTTTAGTATACATACTCTATGTTTACAAGAAAAAAATTATGTTTTTTCAATGTGAGATTTGAAACCCTTTAGTATATATACTCTATGTTTACAAGAAAAAAGTTGTGTTTTTTCAATGTGGGACAAAAAAACTTTTTTGGTTTAAATACTTCAACTTAAAATGATAACATGATATCTTTTCAATATGGGATAAAAAAAACTTTTTAAAATATTCTTTTAAACTTCATTATTTACAACATGTATAGCTTATATTCACATGGATTTTTTCTTAATTTTTTCATATGAAATATTAAAACTTAAAATATTTTTTTAATTTTTCCAGGTTGACCCGTGAAACTCGAGACCCGGCCCCTTGGCTGGGTCAACCCTCGGGTCGGGTTTGATAACTATGCCTAGATGACCACAACTGCATCAACTCGTCAATCAACGGTCGAAGACAAACATCTATATTCTAGCCTGGATTATCAAGACCAAGTATGACCGTAGATAAAAACATGAACTCCAGCCTCATACACATACCCGGTGACAAGTTGTAAACCATGAGTATAACCGAACAACAAGAATAAGGAGCAGCAAACTACCCGAATGGATTGAATTCGTCTGTACATAACCCAAAATACACGTTCCTTAATTCTGCTGAAAAGTGAGGATGCACACTATTAAAGTGTTTCCATGCTTCACCATCAGAAAGATGCACCATCACTCCATCCACCGCATTATGTGATTGGTGTCATGTCATGTGCTCAGCAGTGTTATAAGAGTCCTTCCCCTGCCAGTTCTGGGTTATAACGAGAATGCCAACATATCCTGCACTTGATCAGCTTAATATTTTCAAGGTAGTACAACTTGCAGAAGTTTGGACACATGTCAATTTTCTGATATCCTAAACCGAGGGGTTTCATCATGTACTTAGTTGCATATAAGTTCTCTTTCAACTTGTTCCTTTCAGGTAAAATGTTTCTCACTCGTTCGATAATTTTGTCATAACCAACCTTACTCAATCCATAATCCGACTTAATGGTGAACATCTGTGCAACGACCGATAATTTATTATGATTTGTGCAACCATCCCATAATAGTTTATCAAAATCTTTCAAAAGATCATAAAACCTAGCTACATCTGCATTAGATTCTTCATCTATGATTGGACATTAATCAGCATGACCCTGATTCATTCTTATTGCATCCATGACCATAGTCCTATAAGGATTACTATTGTCATCTACAACTCCATGCATGTTGCTAGCACTATAAGTTGTCTCAATCATCCTTTCTACCATGGTCTCGTGGGGAACAAATGGTTCTCCGTGTGCATACCAACACATGTATTTCTCCATGATTTTTTTTATAAAAGATACATCGTCACAACATCTGAATCAAGAAACTTTTTATTTATACACCTTATATATGGACACCTAATACTGCCTCCACTAATATTTCTCGGATTAGATATTGTGTAATTAATAAAACCCTGAACCCCATTACAATATTTCATCCTCTGTAATCCTTAGGGTAAATCTCGATACATCAATTTTAATTAACTACGTTAACTAAATAAATTTGCAAAAATATTCATTTAGCTCAAAATTATTCAACCTATTTTAATACTTCTCTTAATTCTTTATCAATTATTTACGGAGATACAAAGTTGTACACATTTATGGAAATTACAACTCAAAAATGAAATTGACAAAATATAAAACAGACCCCTTAAACAAGTTGTTATTTATTTCATCACAAAACACTTAAGTCGGTAATTCGACATAAGTTTCAACAATTTACAAACAAAAACAATTTTATAAAATCTAATACAAACCATAACATGTACAAATCATAAATCCATACAACAACTTTGTTTGAGAAAAAAACAAAAAAACAAGTAAACAACCAAACAAAAAATGGTACATTTGCTTAATTAAGGTGTAGAATCCTTAATAAAATTTCAATAAGAACATAGATGATGACAAACAGAGTGTTGTCATGACTAAAAAAATTATGGGAGGTTGAGTTGTGTTGAGATTGAGGGGGGGTGAGGCTGTTTTGTTGCAGGGAAATTTTACAAGGAAGAAGTAAAAATGGGGGAGGGGGAGAGGAGGGTCGAGTGCTAGGTCATATATTAAATATTACCGATGGATTTACCAACGGTGACTCCGTCAGCTATTCTATCGATATCAATGTCACATCACTGTATGATTTGTCTGTTTGAATCCTACTGTAATTTCATTGGTAACTGCGTCATACACATCATTGCACTGTTTGGTTTTTTTCTTCCTTCTATTTCGACGGCGATTCCCTCAATATATACCAACGATATATTTTTGTTGGTGTTTATCGATGGAGTTAACAATGGAAAAATTCGATGGGTAAATATCACCATAAAATACCGACATAAAAATTTTGTTGGTGTTTTCATTTTTATTCGCTAATTTTTTTGGTAGTGCCTTAACTCTTTTATAAAAGTTTTGTTCTTTTTAATTTCACTCTTTAATCTAAGTTGATAATGTATTAAATTTTTTTTCCCTCATTGATCAGTTTTTTATATATATTTATGTGAAACCTTGCTATCATTACCTCTTTTTGTCTCAATATGATTTAAATAAAATTAAATTATTTAGTTGGTCAGGACTAAAATGTGCTTGCGATGCTAAAATATTTGACTGAAAAAAATAATAAAGACCTACAATCGTAGCGCAGGCGTGAATAACTAGTGCAATGCAAGTCACATTCCTCTTTGAGTGCGTTTGGTATTGTGGTAGCTGTTGTGGTTGTGGTTTGAAAAATGTAGTTTCAGAAAAAGTGCTTTTAGTTGATGTTGGTCTGAAAAAATATATGTTTGGTTAAAACTGTGGTTAAAATTGAGGTTGAAAAAAAGGTTGTTTAATGTGTTTGGTTACAAATTGTGGTTGAATTTTATTTTATTGTATAATTACCTAAAAGGACTTAATTCATAATATTAATGAAGTAACATTACAACCAATAAATGTTTGCAAATAGACCTAAACATATTAGAGCAATAATTTATAATTGTGTCATTAAACTTGCAGCAATCCCATCACGTACATAATCCATTCGCGAAGACCTTTGGTGTCCTTGACTTTGTGAATGTGAAGCCACATCAGGTAGAAAATCATCGGGTACAAAATCAGGATTGCGATCGAACTCCATAAATGCCACATCTTGCATTGAAGTTCTTCTAATGTAATTATGAATTGCCATTGATGCCACAACAATTCTAATTTGTGCCTTGTAATTATAGGCCGGCATATTCTGTAGTATTCGCCATCTTTTTTTCCAAACTCCAAATGTTCGTTCTATCACACAACGTAATAAAGAGTGCATACGGTTGAAAATTTCTTCACGAGTTTGTGGTTGTCCTCGCCTCCTAAATTCTTGCAAATGATATCTCTGACCTCTATATGGACCTAAAAATCCATATTCATTAGGATATCCCGAATC
>Ga0325400_1005291_pt1 | contig 12123 bp, 4 predicted proteins | sample PopdelMetagenome_2_FD_205662 | JGI IMG/M metagenome (GOLD analysis project Ga0325400, IMG submission 205662) | Populus deltoides microbial communities from Bellville, Georgia, United States - Xylem-PdKOR-R1 | ecosystem: Host-associated > Plants > Phyllosphere > Stem > Wood/Secondary xylem...
AAACTGGCGAACAAAAAACTCGACACAGGAGAAAATATCATAAAGCATCATCATGAGCAGCCACCAGACTCATTTAGGCGAAAAGAGAAACCATGGCCGCTTAGCAGGCAGAGGAAATCCAGTCATTTGTCAGCATAGCACATTGACTTGACTGGGATAGAAAATTTAATCAAATCGGTGCCACCTTGACCAGGATTATAAATTAATCCGTGCGATGCCTACAGCAAATAAAATTAAAAAACCAGTCAATACCCAGGCAGGCCGAAAAAGAGTCTAGTATCTACACTTGCTGCAACATAGAATACAAGAAATTTGACCTGTGTCAATTGTTGCATCAATCATCCAGGTAATAATATGACCCAGCAGTTTTCTGCTCCCTGTCCTTGGTCGAGTCCAATTTGTTGATTCTTGGCCGGAAATTAGTGGGGTCTCGTCTAAATGTGATATCCAGATGCTGCATCAGAGTAAGAGAAGAGTGAATGGGAGAGAGATGAAAGCATGCCTAAAAGAATATAGATGTGTCACATATAGGACAATACAGATTACTCAAGCAACTGTGAACTGTTCAGGTAAGCTTGGTTTGATTTCATCTCAATCATAACTGGTAAGAATAGAAACGGGCACCACACTAGGGGACATCATAAATGGATCATTATGGATTTATAACAGAATCTACAATGACTTGGTCTCTTCATTAATGTTTTCATCTTTCTTTACCTTTTGTCTCCTTAATGCATGAAGAATAGGGATGAGAATACTGGACTTACAGATAAGAAGAGATTCATCCCGGTCAACAATGACTGAGGAGAATTTGCTGTACAATCCACAGAAGGCTGTCCCTCGTACACAATAACTCTGTCAGCCAGGTATGTTGCCATTATAAAATCATGCTCCACCACAAATGCAGTCTTCTTTGCATGTAGGATAAACCTCTTGATGACTTTTGAAGCAACAATACGCTGCTCAGAATCAAGATACGCACTTGGTTCATCTATCAAATAAATGTCTGCTGGCTACATCAAGAAAACCACACACCAGACCATATTTAGCAACCTTAAATATATTAAAATGCAATCTTGAAGAATGCTGAGTAGCAAGCCATTCAATCCAAGATGTCCAACTGAAGGGACTAAATTGCCTGATATAGTAAAGTAAAACAGAGGAAGAAAGCAATCAACACATCATTAATCATCAACGTATTGTCAAGGCATTTTGACTTGACATAAATTTTGAACACATTAACCTCTCAAAAATCAGAATCTATAAAACCACTATTTAACAAACTTGTGCACTACATGTAAAAACTCTATCATGTCACAGGACTGCTCAACACATGAAACAGAGGGGTTAAAAAACAAAAGGATACTTTAAGAGAACAGCATCATGAATTAAAGCATAAACAAAACAAATCCAAAAGTCTTATCTTCATTCACGGATATAAATGATAAGTAGACCTGATAAAATTTCTTTACCTTTCCAAGGCATAGACATAATGCAACTCTTTGCAACTCTCCACCAGATAGATTTACAACTTCTTGATCCATCAGTTGCTCAATAAGAAGTGGTTTCATGACATCTGAAACAAACTGAGGATGCATATACGAATCACGTATCTTTGAATGCAGTAACTGTCTGACACTGTGTTGAAACTTGGGGCTTATCTTCTGGGGTTTGTAAGAAACATTGAACTCAGGTATCTCAGATTCAGAATCTTCTATAGTATCAGGTTTCAGCAAACCAGCCTGCACGTTTTGCCAACAAAATAATTTATTAAACACGCAGAAGATCATGTTGTAGATAGAGAAAGGGAGATTGATGAGCGGAGAGAATACCAGCATGCGGATAAATGTTGTCTTCCCTGTCCCATTCTCACCAAGCATTACTACAATCTGAGAGTCAGTAAATTCACCCTCAACAACACTAAGCTTGAAATTGCCCTGAGTTTTACTCATGGTTGGGTATTTGTATCGTGCATATGTTTGAATCTCCTCAGCATTATCCTGTGGAGTCTCAGCAACCTGGGAAAAGGAACAAAAAAAATTAATGACAGAAAAATAATACAATGAAGGGAAGTAAATGTGTAGAGGATTTAAAATACCTTGAAGGTTAAAGATTCATCCCGGAATCGTAGGTTTTCTGTAGGAACAAACCCAGACAAAAATATATTGATACCTTCTCTCACAGAAAAGGGAAGGGTTACTACTCCATACGCACCCGGTTTCCCGTACAAGCAGCAAATGAAGTCAGATAAATAGTCCAGGACACTAAGATCATGCTCCACCACAATAACATAGCTGAAGTGAAAGCACAGTCTTAACAACCTAAATCCTCAGTACAAAGTGCAAAGCAAAGCTAACAACAAGAAAAGAATGGAGTCAAACCTGTTGGCCCTGAGCAAAGATCGGATAACTTGGGCAGCTTTAAGCCTCTGCTTGACATCAAGATAACTTGAAGGTTCATCAAACATATATATCTCTGCATTCTGTATTGCAACAACAGCAATAGCAAATCTTTGGAGCTCTCCACCTGATAAATCCCCCACATTACGATCTATAACCTGGTTCAGATCAAGATCACGACAAAGTTCTGCCTTCCTGTGGCTCTCATCTTTTTGGTCAAGCACTTGCCCGACATTGCCTTGAACTGCTCTTGGAATGTGGTCAACATATTGAGGCTTTATGATGGCCTACGTATGAAACAAGAATGATTTTAGTAGGAAGACACAAAAAGTAAACTAGAGGCAAGTATATCAAAGAAGAGGCATGACAAAAACAATCAGGATGTGAAAACACAAGTATAAACCTGAACATGATTTTTCATGTTGATTTTACATCATAACCTGTCAAAATACATTCTTTAAGAAAACATCATTTCATGATTGTTTCCATAAAACATTTTTTCAAATATGAGGGTTGGTTATTCCCAAAGGGAAGTGATTGCATGGTAAAGAATAAATTATGGCATGCGCAAGCTTACATGACATATTGCATACAAATCAAATTGTGATTCAAGCTATCACAATAAAAGCGTGATTGTTTTTGTGTTTCAAAAGCAATTTTGAAAAAATTTAAATTTTTTTTTCTTTGCTTCAAAATTTTTAATTTTTTTTTTGTATTTTCCAATCGTTTTGATGTGCTGATATCAAAAATAATTTTTAAGAAATAAAAAAAAATATTATTTTAATACATTTCCAAGTAAAAAGCAACCGCCACCACATGAATCTATGACAATCCCATCTTACAGGTCTATACAGCACCTTAGTGAATGAATCCTAACAGCACAGTTATCTGAATGATATCATCAGACTTAATTACAAGCATTCAGGAAAAAGTGGTCCACAGACAAGATAGGTCAAAGGAAACAGTACCATGGCTCCTAGTTTAGTGTGGGACACAGACATTATTCTTTCACAACAGGGGGTAATATATCTAGCAGTAATACAGAGTTTTAAGTGCAGTTGAGCAGTGCCCAAACAGAAAGGTTACCTTCAAATTATCCTCTAGGATACGGGTAAAGTAATTCTGAAGCTCAGATCCTCGAAAGTAAGTCAGAATTTCCTGCCAATCAGGAGGGTTCTGCAAAGAAAAATAAAAAAAGTAACTAACACAAATGCATCGTCATAGGGTAGAAATAAGAACAAGGATACAAAGGGGCTGCTTATTACATTGAAACGACCCAAATTAGGTTTCAGTTTTCCAGCTAGAACTTTGAGAGCAGTGGACTTGCCAATGCCGTTTGTTCCAACCAAGCCAAGAACTTGCCCAGGCCTCGGAACTGGTAGCCTGCAAATGCATCATTTTTTTTTTGTTTTTTATTTTTCACTAGAAAAGCATTTTATTAAGCAGGTAAAAAAGGCAGCCAGCCAACCTGTGCAACTTAAAGGTATTGGGGCCATAACGATGGGTAGTGTCTTTATCCAAATCCTTAGGCAAGTTAATGATCTGAATTGCTTCAAATGGGCATTTCTGCATCAGAAGATAAATAATCCCCTAATAAGCAAGCTAAGCATAGATACCACATCCGATAAAGTATCAAAAACAACAACAGTAATTATTGAATTCCAAAAGAGAACAGTATAAGCTTGCCTTGACACAGATACCACATCCAATGCACAACTCCTCCGAAATAAAAGCTATCTTCGAAATAGGAGTCACCTCTATACACAGTTTCCCTACGATTTGTAATATGTAATTAGAGCATTACTTATTTATACTTAATCATAATTCCACAGCAACAGCAACAGCAATAGAAGTAGTAGTAGTAGTAGTAATTATTATTATTATTATTATTATTATTATTATTATTATTATTATTATTATTATTTGCTCTCAAACAAAACCTAATGCTCCAAATTGAAAATAAGAAAGCTTTCTAAGCTGCAATCACGGGCTAAATAAAACAGATTCGCCAAATCGAGGTGAATAATGAGGAGAATGAGAATTAAAATAAGAACAAATTGTGAATCAATAAATTAAAGAAGACAACAAGACGAATTAAACAAAGAAAAAAAGGAAAAATACCAGTTTTAACAACGGGGCAGCTCTTCTTGCACTCTTGACGGCACTTCTTAGGCTTGCATCTATCAGAGGTTACTATGGCTATACGCGTCAATCGATCTGCCATCTCTCCCTCTTCTCTTTTCTTTTTATTTAAGTTGATACTACACGCAAACTAGGAAGAAGAAGGAGATGATAAGCGATCTAATGACTATTTACGAAGGAGAAGAAAACAGAAATAGATTAAAATTATTACCAGTTGAAGAGAGGGTGGATCCGAAGAAGACAAGGAGAAGCTACGCTACGCGTGGTGGGAACGCCCTTTCGACTTAAGCCCTCCCCCCTCTATTGTATCCCAGCGAAAACTCCTACCGAAAACCTAAAACAATAAAAATTAATATAAAAAAAAAAAAAGGTACTGCGCTCTACTAGCTTGTTTTCGGTTGTTTATATATCTTTGAAGTTTCTTTCACTTTTCGCTAATTATCTCATGGTTCTCAAACCCGGTATGGAGTTGACCTGGTTAAGAGATAGGTTTCAAATTATACGAATGGACCTGAATTATCTCAAATTAATTTAAAAAATTAAAAAAATATTTAAAATTTTAATATTTTATATGAAAAAATTAAGAAGTAATATATATGAATATAGACTATACATGTTATAAATAATGAAGTTTAAAAAATTATTTCAAAATGATTTTTTATTCACGTTGAAAAGATATTATTTTATTCTTTAAGTTAAAGTATTTAAATCAAAAAGATTTTTTCTCCCACATTAAAAAAGCATAATTTCTTTCTTGTGAATATAAAGTATATATACTGAAGGGTTTCAAATTGTACATTGAAAAAATAAAACATTCTTCTATTATTTATATAGTGAACTTTGAAATGGGTTAGTAATTAACTGAAAAATGTGAAGAAAAAAATATCTGGCTAGGAGAAAAAACACATTTGATTAAAAAAAGGGGTCTCTACCAGGTTTTGCTGGATCACCTAGGTTCCAGGTTGAACCGGCAAGTCGATCAGTTTTTTCTAGGCTAATTACGTGCCCCAATTTTCAATAAAACAGACTCGATCAAGGCCCTGAATTACCCAAATTCTAAGTTGACCCGTCAAGCACTATGGGGTCTGATAACTATGAATTATCTACCACTGGTGTTCAAAAAAACTATCAAGATTAAAGTTAGATAATATTATATTAGTTGTTGTTTTTGTGATTAAGCTATGTTTAAAAAAATTAATTTTTTTTAATTAACTTTTTTATGTTTTTAAATCGTTTTGATATGTTGGTATCGTAAATAAATTTTAAAAAATATTATTTCAGTATATTTTTAAACAAAAACAACATTTTAAAAAGCAACCGTTACTACAATATTAAACACTATTATATAATAGTTAATAAAAAAGTCTAGGAAACTAATATTATAAGTTGGATGGTGAGTCAGGATTTTTAAAACCTGGTTAATTTGACTCTTCTGGTATATATTTGTTGTTATATATTTTTTCTCTCCTGCAATAATGTTTTTTGTTTTAATCGATTGATTCAATTAATATATGAAATCTAAATTATTTATTATAATTTATAACAAGTTTTAAGTTAATATATTGAGCTAAAATTTTAGTTCTAATTAAAAATTAGTAATATAAACTCAATTCGTGAATATTTATAATATTCACAAAAATCTCAGCTCAATTTAATATATACAACTTATTCAAACAAAATAAAATAAAAACTGAATGAGTCATATTTATAATTTATAAAATATTAAAAATTAAATTAAATTAAATATAATTATAGGTTTAAACCTAGGACAACTATATTTATAAATACCCTTAATTCATTTCTAATCACTAACTAGTGACTTTCTACTATTTTATTACTTTTTTTGACTATATTCTTCTCCTTATCAATTAACAAATAAACTAAAACAGAATGGATTTCCAGTGTATACTGACTGCACCGTCCATTTATTGTAGAGATGCCATTGTCGAGATTTTACTTAATTTTCATGCCTTTGTTTTATCCCATATTCTCTATTCACGAGTAGAGATTTTTTTTTTCTTTTTTCTTTTTTTTTTCTTTATTGACTTTAGAAAGCACTAATTAATTAACAAAATACTAAACGAGATCACATAAGTGCAGTTTTATTATGTGTCACCTCACAAAATAATATTATTATTAATTTCAATAGTTTTTTATTATTATTTTTGCTTTGTTAAAAATTAAATTTATGATTTATTTTTATTTATTTTTTATAGAGTTATTCTAACTTTATCACTCGAGAAGCAGGTTTAACTTAATTGACTTTTTTTTTTCAATAATTTTATCATTCTATATTTTATTGATTGAGAATTACATTTTATTATTTTTTTATCAGGTTATCTCAGTTTCATGACCCGAGTCACGAGTTTGACGAGTTAACTTGGATTAACTCGGGTAATGTTTTTTAGTTATTTTTTAAAAAAATTCAATTTTAAGTTGATTAAGAATTACACTTCTTAATTTATTTTAAGTTGCTTTATATTAGGCTATCTCATGACCGAAACCTTAAGTTTGGTAGGTTAACTAGGGTTATTTTTTTAGTTTGTTTTTTATGAGGTTATCCCGGTCTCATGACCTGGTTTGCACATTAACACGGGTCGACTCGAGTTATTTTTTTGTGTCTTTTTTTTTATTGAATGTTTTTATTTTAATTTCTTGCTTCAACATTGGGTTTATTGGGAATTGAGTTTTATAATTTGTTTCAATTTGCTTTCTATAGGGTTATCTCATTCTCATAACCCGAGTAGCGAGTTTGAGTGGTTAACCCTGATTGACTCGGATTTTTTTTTTAATTTTTCTAATATCATCCTTCAACATTAAGTTGATTAGAAATCAAACTTTATAATTTGTTTGAGTTGTTTTTTGTGAGTTTATCATGGTTGTAGAAATAGGCTTGTGAATTTGTCAGATTAATCTAGGTTGACTCGAATTGATCTAAAATATTGTTGTTTCAATATTTTTTAAGAAAAAGTTGTTATCCAAAATTTTTTAGTATATTTTTACCAACCATCTAGATTTTTTTAAAACTTATCAAGTATATAGTGTAATTTTTTTTTTATTAAAAAAACCATTAATAATGTTTTGATATTTTGAAAACATTCAAATTTCAAAAAAAATTTACTTGTAATGAAGCTCGACTAATAATCTAGTATTATCTTCTATAAATATCAGAGAATTTAGTCACTTCTGGGTATTTCCATCTTGACCTAGTCTTTTCTATTTTGAGGGACATGGCTAATTTGATGCCCAAATCTCTCTCTCTCTCTCTCTCTCTCACCTTTCACGTGCATCTTTCAAATCACCTTTTGTTTTTTCTATAGGAAACAAACGGAAGCTTGGGCCAGATTTTTTGTTGATAGTTTCCAAATCTCTCTTCCTTTTTTTTCTTACAAGTATAGTGATTGGGGGAACTTGATACCAATCATCTCTTCATGAAAGGTTAAGTTAGTCTCCCTGGAGTTATTGATTTAGTTTTTTTTTACTTGATGTCATTCATTCTCGCTTTTTTCACCTCTAAATATCTTTTTTTTTACTGGATATTTGGTATGTTCGTCTTAATTGATATTCTTTTTTTTGTTTTTCTTTCAATATTGTTTTATTTTTATTTCTTCTATTCTTCTTTGAGCTTGGTGTTCAACAATACTAGGTTTGATGCCTTTATATATACAACAAAACTGGAGAATTTTGCATGCTTCTAATTAAGCTTTGGCAATTTACTCTCACTTTTTTCATCTCTGCATATCTTCTCTTTTGCCCTCCTTCATCCTTTTTCTTTGGTACCATCCTTCATTCCCATGGCATGTAAGAACACTCCAATCCACCATTAATGTCGCAGAGCCTAGATCTCATCCTTGTTTACTTTGAACCCACTCCTCTACAAGAAAACCTTGAATTCTCATTTCAGAAAAAGGCTAAACTCTAATTTACCTTAAGTGGTAAAGAATCGAAAGAGGTCACATGGGAGATGAAAAGGATGCAAGGAGAGTGCATGCCTTGCTCTCGCTTCAGTGATGATGAAGATTGTGATGCTGGCGGAAATGCTTCTAAGATGGATTAGAGAATATGAGAAAACCTAAAAATGTATATTCTTTTATGGTTTTTATTTTGTTTATTGGGTTTGATTGCGAGCATTTATATGTAGTTTTAGTTCTTAATGGGTTGTAGATTATTTTTCCAGATTTTCCTCTGTTTCTTTTTTTGTGGGATTTGATTCCTTTTGATTAGTTGTTGTTTATATGTTATTGTCTGGAATAAATGCAGAGAAGAGAGGATTTGTTGAAGATTACAGGCCAATTTGTTGAGAATAATTAATTGTTAATATGTTTGAGCTTTCTTTTTTTTCCTTACTGTTTCAAGTTCTTAGGGACAGATTTTGTGCTTCTCTTTTATTGTAATTGTCCATGGTATATTACGTTATTTTCTATTTTTAATTATGTTTTCTATAAATTAGAACTCTTTATTTTTCCTTTTAAAGCAATCAATTTAAACTTGAATTTGTAAAAATTATTGAAACAAGTGTTGTAACCAATTTTAGTTGTATCTTGAAAATTGTTTTATGAAAAATACATTTTATTCAAGAATTCAAAAAAATTAAAATTATTAAATATTTTCAAGACATGAGAAGATAAGACTTTAAGCTACAATAAATTAAATGTCATGACTAGCCAGATTAGATTGAAGTATTTTAACAAGAAAGGGAGAAAAATGTAATTAAAATAAAGTTTAAGGTTGAAATTTGATTTAACTAAAATTAGAAGAAATAATTATGTTTAAGAACTTAATTAAATTTCTAATAGGTTTAATTAACTTAATTTAAGGATTCAATTGAAGCAAAATTAAACCTAAAAGTCAATTTGGTCTCAAAATTGAAAGAATTAATTAAGTTCAAAGACTTTATTAAATTTTTAATGGTTTTAATGATTCAATCAATGACCCAATTAAAAAAAAAATAATAACTTTGAAGGCTTAATTCAGATCAATTTGCAAAGATTGAAAGATTAGGGACACAATTAAAACTTTGAAATGCCAAATTGGTGTAATCAAGGGTTCAATTATAAAACATTTCAAGTTTAAAGGTTAATTAAGGGTCAAATTGAAAACATTCAAGACCAAGGACCGTTCTAGAAAAAGCAAGCAACATTGGGAGCTATACCAAACTTTTTTAAGGACTAGATTAAAAAAATCAAAATTTAAGGCTTAATTGGGGATTAAATTGAACAAACTGGAAACCAAGAGTTACTTTGTTAAAGATGCTAGACTTGAAGGATCCCAATTGCATAAAATTAGCTAGTCTTGTCTCAATCAATGATGTTTGGGCTTAAATTGAAAGTACAATGACCAAATCAAAATTACTTAAATTTTTATTTAAAATTCATAATTTTTAGGGTTTTATGGGATGATGTGTTACTTAAAATTAAATGAAGAAAATGAATGACACGTCATCCAGTCATTGTGTTTCACCTTTTTCAACCGAGAAGACTGATCAAGATACAACCTTTATATAAATTAATACGGCATCTCTAACCACCCCAGGGGCTCTAACATCCATCAATAAACTGAGAAACATATCCTTTACAAGGATGAGTCACTCCCATCAAATATTTACATCTTATCTTTTTCAACGAATCAAACAACATTTTATCTCTTATTAGCCACTCTGCATTAACATATTGAAATTGATCAGGGTTCAAACTTCCAAGCAATGAATATGGAGTTCTAGACTTTCAAATTGAGTGTGGTTTGTTTTTAAGGTTACATATGTATCCCCACTGCATAGTTCAGGTAGACCAAGGTTATGATTATCTCTTAATTTTTATAATGACCTTGTCAAAGTAGCACACTCAATCAACTATGACCGAAGAAGAAAAACTCCCTTGATTGATTAACTCCATGGTTGCCTTCTCTTTATCGAATTGAACCTACAAGACGACAAAATGAACCAAAACCCATTTTTCTAGGAAGGTTAGGAAAGGATGGACATGAATCTTCCCTAAGTCACCTATTTTTGTGCAAAACCATCTTGGATTTGCAATGACTGGTTTTGGATTTAGATATAAAAGAGTAGTTGCTCTTTAAGAAAAAGGGGTATTGGAAAAGAAAAGGCAGAAAAAAAAAGAGGAAATGCCTTTAGAGTTGAAAAGGGAATCCTATAATTGATTTAAGAAAGGAACTAGAGGATTAACGTACCAAATAAAGATAGATGTAGAATCCAGACTAGTTAGGGGTGGTTAGTGATGGCATGATTTTGTGTGTGTGTGTGTGTGTGTTTTGTTTGAAGTTTGATTGAATGATTAAGTTTGTTCATTGAAGTGTTAAATGTTAGTATATAGTAATTTTTTACATGCTTTGATGTTAAGATGACCATTTTTGAAGTTATGGAAATGTGTTTAAGTTTTGAAGTTGCTATGGTTTAAATTGTTTTAAGATAGTCTGATACGTTTGTTAAAGTTATGTGTATATTGTTTAAGCATCAAGATATTGAATTTATCAAATAAAACAATGTTTTTTTTTATCTAAGAAATGTTATTTTTGTTCACTGGTTTACTTGACCTTGCTTATTGTTTTTCCTATTGATTTTGTTTCTTGTTTGTTTTGATGATTCAAGTGGGTTGTATTAAGAATACTTAAGCTTTGTTTGCAAGGTTTAGTTGTTATTCCAGGTTATATTATATTTTTTTCTAGGTTTAAGTTTTGTTGCTGGATTTTTAGGTTTACAAACTTTTTTGGGATGATGTTCTTGCTATGAACTTTGCCTTAGGTCTTTGATATGGGTATCATTTTAGTCGATTGTTGGTTCTTACATGTGTGTGCATACTTATTGATTTTTAATCTGAAATTTTTATTGCTTAAAAAATTGTTTTTTATGGCTTTTAATATTCGTTTCTGTCTTTTCATTTTTTTGGATAAAATCAAATAATTATGGCTTTTGTTGAATTATTTTGATGATCTAGCCCCGAAATCTTGTTTGAATGATGTTTGTGTGTGATTTTGTGCCTTTAATTTTACGTAATTTGGTCTGAAATTGAATTTATGTTTTTTGGGTTTATTTCTTGTCGTTTTTCCTGTTCTTCATCAAATTCAAGAAAAAAACTTGTTTGATCTTCAGTGTTTCTAGACCTTGTTTATGGGCTTGGATCTTTAGGCTAAGAGACCCAACCCATCTTTTTAATAAGGCAGTGTTTGGCGAATTTGGTTTTTACCAAAAGAAAAATGCATTTTTTTTTGTTCTTAAGGCGTGTTTGCCAAACATAACATTAAGATATTTTTTTAGCCTCTGATTTTTAGTTAATGACGTGTTTGGCAAATATACCCTATTATTTTCCCGCAATATTTATTTTCTTATTTTTTGTGCTTTTGCCAAACAGACCCTATATAATTTCCAAAAGACCCTGGAAAAAATTCAATGACCATTTTAAAATTATTTTTGGGTGCCTTGCATATTTTCCAACCATTTTATTTAATATTTGGGCGGTAGATTTATATTGTAAAATATTGACCCGATTTAAATATACTTGCTTTTCTTCAAAAATTTCAGAAAATTACAATTAAAATTTGCTTATTCAAAGAAAAATACAAAAAAAAA
>Ga0325400_1005292_pt1 | contig 12123 bp, 6 predicted proteins | sample PopdelMetagenome_2_FD_205662 | JGI IMG/M metagenome (GOLD analysis project Ga0325400, IMG submission 205662) | Populus deltoides microbial communities from Bellville, Georgia, United States - Xylem-PdKOR-R1 | ecosystem: Host-associated > Plants > Phyllosphere > Stem > Wood/Secondary xylem...
AAGACTCTAGGTTTCTAGGTCTCGGATCAACATGTGTGGGGCCGGGCTAGATTTTTTAATTATGTATAAAAGTGAAAAATATAGTTTTTCTTATTTGTAAATCATGTTTATTATAAGAAAATGTTCAGGAAGTGCTCTATTTCCTTTTCAAGTACTGTGCTAATCAACAAGAATAAAACTTTTCGATTGTGATTCCTTAATTTTTCTAATAAAAAATTTTAAAATATTATAGGCTAAAAACCCAAAAACAAATTATAACTGCAAAACAAATAAATATTAATCACCTGTTTTGCATTATAATAGCTTATAACTTATTTTTTCAAATTATTTTTGACATGAAAATATATCAAATTAATTCTTTTTAAATATTTTAAAATAATTTTGATATCTTGATATAAAAAATTAAAAACATTAAAAAATATATTTTCAATTAAAAAAAACTACCAAAAACACAATCAAAGCGTGCTGTAAAGTTTTATTCTAAGAACAATAAAAAACGAAGATAGATATGTAGCAGTTTTTCATATGCATTGTTAAGATATTATAAGAAATATAATAAAACTCGAAATTTATAACTTATTAGTCATTTATTTAAAAAAATGAACTTATAATTAATTTATATATTTTTTTATTTTTTTATTTCCATCTTGAACACGCCACTTGATTCAATTAGGATTCTGCTCCATCACCTTTTCAAAACCTATCTCTATCCATTGATCACAGGCCCGGACAAAGGGAACAGAGAAGAACATGCAGGCACACCACTGTTCTGCATCTCCCTTCCCATCCTTCTGTTGAATACAATGACTGGCATAAATCATAAAACTAAAGAATTATTATTATCGCACTGCTGGGCTGCATATACTGTGTTGCAGTGATTTTTTTGGCACATGAAGAACTTTTTTAAGAATCGTGGAGGATATGTCAAAAATGTTCTTCTCAAAACCAATTTATTTATGCTGAAAATATCGGCGTTGGGTTTGAAAACTCAAGAGAAGCAGTTGAGAATTGAATTCATGACAAGAATGTAACGTTCACCATCGTTTACAAGTCTTCTTCTAAAAATAATTTCCTCTGATTCTGATACAAAGCTAGACGCCAATGGAATCTTATGAAGTTGAAGTGGGATTGGTGACACCGTGACAGAAAGCTTGTTAAATTGAAACGAGCAGACTAGGGACTCTGCAGCCTTGCTTTAAGCTACAAATAGAACAGCCATGAAGCAAATTTAAGAAAAACAAAATGCGTAATGGCATTTGTTCTGCTTTCCTGAATTATTTGATCAACTATGTCTTCAGCTTTTCCATTTTCTAAGCAACTAATTATTGTAAAGAAGGATTACTCCAAGTGGGCAGTTCAAGTTTTTTTATACTAGAGGAACCAGGCCCCATGAATGCAACCGCAGAATTTAACATATAAAATGAATCCGCAAGTTCAGTTATGTATGTCAAAAAAGTGAGATGAGAATGGTTTGCTAGCATATGTTACATGTAAACATAGTGCTGTGCTCCTACCAGCACAGGGAAGGAAACTTGAAGGAGAATGAAGAGGGCAAGTGCCCGGTCCTCCTTATATAATCTGCCGTTTCAGAAGTCTTCACGGCTTTCTCATTCAGTGTGGCCTCCGCATTTGAACGCTTCTCTTCAGCTATTCTTGTAGTCGAGGCCAGTTTGTTTGCCAACCGTTCTTGTGCTCGAGCTTTCAGCCTCTCAGCCTTCACCTATATATAAAGATTATGCACCAGTAAGCAGACAAGCCAAATCATAGAGATAGAGATAGAGACCAAGGTGAAACTTGAGCTGTACTCTTCACAGCAAACTAATGTAGCCAGTGGGCATCGTTGTTCCCAGAAATTAAACAAGATCGACCCCCCTGAACAACAATATCAAGGCGTGAATTTGCAGCCCACATACCAAATTGCCGTTTCTTTTGTGATTCAGTCTCCATTTGTATATTTTCAAGCCTGTAAAAGGGCCTTGCCTGGATTTCACTGACATTTGACTAACCTGGGTTAACTGTTCAGGGGCAATGTAGACATTCATCATTTCATGGCAATAGGAACCCAGGCCATGAGAATTGAGATATGTGCTGATGTAGGGTTCTTGTTATGAAGAAAAGCAAAACTGTAAAAGCTATTGATGCAGTTGGAGTTAGGTTTAATTAGGACGTGTAATCAACTACACCCTAATTTTTTGCAGTTTGGATATGGAGGAAGTCTTTGTTTAAAATTAGCCACTTGTTGGTCTTCATTTCTTCAAGCAAGATGGCGATAGGGGCAACACAACTTTTTGGGACCCTACTTTTTGTTAAAATTGTAAGTACAAACAGAAACATTTCAGAAAGCAACGGATCAAAAATAAAGTAATTCTGTCTTGAATGGACCAGTAACCATACCTCCATTTTCCTCTTTTCCATTTCTGCTTTCCTCTTCTCATGATTTTCCCAGGCTTGGATCTTCACCTCTTCACGCTTATACCTACATATTACATAACGAATGACCAATCTTAAGTGCATGAAACTCAGATATAAAGATATTGAATTAATCGGGATTAAAAGAATGAGCAGAGGTAAAAGTCACAGTGGATCACCTCGCCATGTATTTGGCTCGCTCTGCATCATCCCAAGCCATTGCTCTTGTTTCTAGAGTACTCACCTTTCTTGCTTGATCCGATTCCATATTTTCGTGTATCCTAGAACCATTGGATTCTTGTCCATAGTAATGCCTTGTTGCGCCAACCCCTCTGGGAGCACAACTGGCCTCACCTCTACTTTCAGTCATTGCTAAACCTGTTTGATAGCCTTCATTGCCCGGCAACCCGTTCAGGCCCCTCACTGGGGTGCAAGATCCTGAAGATACAGGGCTCCTCGCCGCCGGTGTAGTAGCTCTAATCGGTGTTGTTGTTCTTGAAGGCTCTTGGCTAGCAATGGGGGTCATCTCAGTCCCCATGTCCCTAACACAGATTGATCTAACAGCACTCATTGTTGAGTTCTGTGCAGGCTTATTAACTCTACACACTGGCTCATCACAGTCTACCTTCTTTGTTTCTACTTCATACTGATTTGTGATTGAAATAGAACACCCATTTGCTGCTTCTCCTCCAACTTCATCTTCTCCACTTGAATAGTCATGTTCCATTGGAGGAACTGGAGCTATAAGTCTCCTATCGTCGGCATTTGAGTTTCGTGGCTGGCTTTCTTTTTTATCTCCTCCCCCTCCTCTTGATAATCCCACTAACCATTTTTGTGCATCATCCCATTTGGATGGTGTTGGTTTGCCTAAAGCTGTTCGGTGACGACCACCGCGACTAGCTCCATTGCCTTTATGAAACTCAAAGCTAGTTGCTTTACTACTTGGAATCTCCTGAGTTGGTCCATGATTGTAACACCCTTTATCCTCCATAGATCTCATTCTCCCAACAAATCTTCTCACTCTCACAGTTACACACAAGGACAAGCAAAAATATGACGCGTGACCACTAAAAAGCACAGAAGTCCCACACTCCCACTTAACTTGCCATGTGAGTCATGAAGTCTAATTCATATCTTTGAACAGTAGATCCTTAGTCAGCAAAATGGTCCAGATCCTCTCTGGAGATGTAAACCGTATTAGATCTCTAACCCTGTACAGCAATTCAGTGAACTGACTTGGGACAAATAAATTGAAACATTAGCTAATAGCAAAAGAAATATTATTTGCTTGACATTAGCTAATCCAAGGATTGATAAATAGATTTTTCAGTGATTAAAACACAAAAGACATTGAATCTAACCACCCACCCTGTGCTGTATGGTCTCCTTTTACAAGTGATTAAAACACAGATGCCAAAATGGTCATAAAAATAAAAAGAAAGCTCAGCCAGAACCCCTCAGGGTCCAAAATATCTCCACCTTCCTTTCCTTCATTACACAGCTAGGGACCATTTAAAGATATCCAAATGGATAACTACTTCCCCATCTAAAACTCTATCTGAAATATCAGCAACACATGAGAGAGAGAGAGAGAGAGAGAGAGAGAGAGAGAGAATGGAAAAGCTAATAATAATGGTAGCTTATAAAATCCAAGAAGCGGAAAGCATATAGTAGTGGTGCACTTTATGTTTAGTGTGTCTAGCTAACATCAGAAACTATCAAAGCTTGTTAATTGTCTGGAGCCACCAAAAAGATGGAGCGTAGAATTCATCTTGGTTATGCAAAAACAACAGAAAAACCAGAGATGGACTGGATTTTGCAGGGAAAGAAGAGCTCATCTGCAGGGAATAATACCTTGAAAGTTGAAACCATGAATTTTTGAGACTAGCAGAGTCATTCATGAAAAGTTCAGATCCATTGCACACCAAAAAAACAATATAAAAATTGACCTGCACGGTTGAAACTCGAAATGTATGGCTGTAATACTAAGAAAAGGTTAACTACAAAGAGGTTTCCAGTCGTTTAATTACATCTCAAACCAGTCCTCTAACTACAAAAACTAGCATGTTACATCTCAACATGGATACATCGAAGGAGTCCTCCATGTATAAAATGAAAACAATGCATCTTTCATTTAAGCAATGTACACAACTGTCGTTGTCTTCACATCTACAGAGACAACTCCAGACTCCCTATTATTCACACGAACAAGTTAGCTTTCGTTGTTGCAAATACCTGTGAAAGGACTAACATGGATAACCAGTGAGAGCTTGGTGATGTTCTTTCGAGTTTTTTGTAATTAGGGGACTGTTAGTGGTGATCCAAAAGGAAAGATCGTAAATTTACACTGTCTCATGTAATAATTAATGCATTGATTCTTGTGTAAACTGTCCTATTGGTGTGTGCTTCTTTTAAAATACGGTTGTCCTCCTAAGTCCTAACGGTAACTGGGATGGAGGTGGGGGGGTGCTGGGGACACGTGGACAGCAGAGATTTGACTAAAGTGCCAGCTGATGAGGAGGCTGGTGTCGGGCTAAGATTAAGAATGTGGGTTTTCTGACTTGTTCACGTGACTGTGATGGGCTGGGTCTGTGGGGCTACAGTTTCTGGGTTAATGAGATGATTTGACTGTTCTTTTTTATTAATTGTAACTATGTACGGTTTGACCAGAACGGCGGAACTACATGGCTGGTGTTTTTTAGAGGGTGTTCGAGAGTAACGTGTGTTGTTTTTAAAATTATTTTTAATATTAATATATTAAAAATATATATATCTTATGTAAATTATTTTTTATTTAATTTTTTAGAAATATAGTTTTAAATGTATTCCTAAACAGCTCTTTCGGGAAATTCAAGAAAGTTAGATAATATTGATTTAAGTGTCTGTTTAATGTCGTGTAATGTATAGTAGTACCATGTAAAATTTTTTTATTTAAAAATATATTAAAATATTTTTTTATATATTTTTATATCCTTGTATTAAAATTATTAAAAATACTAAAAACTTATAAATTTAATAATTTTTTAAAAAACTCTAAAACACAGAAACTAACTGAATTTTTATGTGATCCAGTTAATCTAATGAAGTTTTAGAAAAAATCTAATTTAATAAAAAAAATTAGAGAATAATTTAATATAAACCTGATTAACATTTAGAAAAAAAATTCATGATTAACATTTAGAAAAAAAAATTATTGTTTTAAATGAAAATAGTTGACTTAAGTAGCTTAATAACTTTGATTCTTCTTAAGATCAGTTTTCAAATTAGATTTTAACAATCATGATACAATTTTCACATAATTAAATATATTTTTATGATTTAATTAAAGACAAATTATCCATACAAAGTTTAGTTGTACGTATAACCTAAGTTAGGTTGAAGTTGTAATAACTGAGAGAGAACCCTCAATCATGCATGTAACAGATCCATCGTATTTTGTATGTCTTTTCCTTCTCTCTTTTTGGTTGATTGCAAAAGAAAGATTCGAACTTCAAGATTCATTGTATGAATTGAAGGACTGCAAGGAGACGACGTTGTTTCCAACCATGTCGTGACCTTGTTATCATGGCGTTAGAAGCTCCAATTTTCGGCATGGTGTGAGGAGGGACCAGGTCCCTGTGATTTACTTCAAGGGACCACGTGGGATGTCCTTGGCCCTACAAAAAGGGTGGTCTTGTCAGACAGTTTCATGGGTGTCATACTAGATGGGCTTCCCAAGAGTGAGCCCAAACAATTATAGAACGGTTTGCTTACTTGTTTGGGCTTCGCAAGAGTGAGCCCAAACAATTATAGAACAGTTTGCTTACTTGTTTGTTTTTTTAAAAAAAAATAGGGATGATGTGATAATAGTTGTATTTTAAAGTAATTTTTATTTAAAAATATTTTAAAATAATTTTATTTGTTTTAAAATAATATTTTTCACATCAATATATTGATTTGCAAATATTAAAAAAATAATAAATTTCTAATATGAAGCAGAAAAACAAACACTCTGAATTTTTAACAAGATTAAATCCCCCTCCCACATGGCTAACAATAAATTTTTATCTTTTTTGCAATTTTATCTGTTTTTTATTTAAAAAATATTAAATTAATTTTTAAGATGGATAGCTTGAAGGAATTCCAATGTATTCATATTCAAAACCTAGTTACCTTTGTTATCATCAAGTAATTGAAGCCTTTTGAGACAATTATTTTTCTATAAATACACCAATTATTTTTTCTGTTGTTTGGAATGCCACAAGTCATAAGACCAGACTGATGAAGATGATCAATGTGCTTTTCATGGCTTTCCTGATTTCTTTTAAGGTTTGGAGATATTAACTGTTGTTGTTTGTCACCAGATTTTGAAAAAGTTGCCAGCCCAGTTTCTGTTGCGCACTTATCTCAGTATAAATTAATTAGACTACTGTTAACGAAGCTAGAAGATCTCAACTTCCATGTCTGTAAACCTGAAGGCCTTGATGACGAGCCCGTCAGGGATGGGGAATTATTAATGGGGCATGAGTGTGTTAAGATCAGTGCCACTGGTCGATCTGTAACTTTAACTGCTTCTCATCTCAAGGAAGGGAAGTACACAGAGAGGAATATTAGCTGCAATATCCTTGTTGGAACAGATGGTGCAGGAAGTGCTGCACGGAAGGAAGCTTGCAGGAATAGATCGAACTGAGAGGTCAAAAAGACCTGCAAAAGCTCGTCAGTGTTCATTTTTTAAGCAGATACCCTGGACAATACTTGCTCAATGAGAGACCTGGAATGTTGTTCTTTATCTTCAATACCGAAGCTATTGGGGTCCTTGTTGCTCATGATCTCTAGCACCCCAGCAGAGCCTTGAATATTTCAGCCCGGAGGTAACTTTCAATTCATTTAAGATGGACTTCTGGACGAGATTTTTCAATGACCTCAATGTTTTTCTTATTGTACTCGAGCATAAAGAAAAGGGTAGTAAAGCTAGTTTGATAATAAGAGCTTGCTAACAATGTTGGTGCTGTAGAACTAAAATGATGCTAGGAGATGAGTTTCTGTGGTGGTAATATTTAGGGTGTAATTTCGGGGTGCCTTCTCCGCCATGCCAGTAATACTTTGAAATGTTCAGCCTGTAGACATGCAAAAACCTCATCTTCAAATTGGTTGGCCAAGAGTTTTCAGACATTGATGTGATCGACATAAAGCCATGGGTGATGCACGCTGAAGTTGCAGAAAAGTATGCGAGTTGCGACAATCAAATAATACTTGCTGGGGATGCAGCTCATCGATCTCCCCCAGCTGGTGGTTTTGGTGAGTTCCGCTGTTTTGTGAAGTAAACAAATTCAAGTTTGTCTTTCACCCCGTAGCTTATGATAATAATAGCACCTTCTTGTTTAATAGAAAGTTAAAGAGATCATCAATCCTTGGCTCTAAACTTGGGAGAACTATATAGATGTTGCAGAATCTAAGAAATCGTCAAACTCATTTTCTTGGTGGAGCATATGTCAGATGACTAAGGAAGGAGCAATTTTAGTTAGGCCTGACGAACACATTGCTTGGCGTGTGAAGTCAGGTCTTGACGGGGATCCAATTTTAGAGATGAGAAGGGTTTTTTTCTGCAATATTGAAGGTAAAAAAAAAAAAAACATGCATAGAAGACATGGGATATCTGTGCATGTGGGGTGAAGTCCTCCACCTGAAACCACGATTACACCGGTGCTGCGTCTATTTTGAATTGGAATGCCGTATTCTGATCTCCTCTTCATTATCGGAAAATATTTCGGACAATTGAAGAGAGATTGGTTGTATGCAGAACTTGCCATGCCCCAGACATCTCTCATGGATGCCAGAGCTCCAGAATTTTGCCTGCTTCGGTGTGAGTATTTCAGGGCTTCATAACATTGTTCTGAACATGAACACGTGCCATTTTAGTAGACTATTTTTTTCTCCTATCAGTTGCTTTCAGATTGAAGGGCTGAAAGACGAGTCCTAAGACAAATACAGCAGTGGACTGAAGTTCAGAGAAATGCTTGCCATGCCTCTGAGTTGACGACGATGGGGAAAATCTGCAGTACATTCTGAGCTTCAAATTGATAGTCTTCTGACACCATGAGTGCTCAGTTTTTTTCTAATCTTCCTCATAATTAATTGGATAACTGATATCTATTCTAGGAAAAGAAAGTTTACGAGAGCTAAGGATAACTCAAAGCCTCCTCTATTCCCACTCCCGACCTTTTCTTTCTCCTCCCTAATTCTTAACCATCATATCTCCTGCACCATAGTTGAAGCATAGCTTCCAAACACTGAATAATTTTATAAATTACTGGTTATTTCTTATACAACTACAAAGATACATTAATTAATAAACATTATTGGAGCTTGATAATGATTGTTTAGAGATTCATTATTATTTAAAAAAACAAATTTAGGTTGAGGAAACCAAATCCGGTTTGGTTTTAGGATTTTAGAATTTTTTTTTTAGAATTTTGGTTAGCAGACAATCGTATACTTTAGTTAAGAGAAAAAATAAAATAAAACTAAGGTCATGAGTTTGAAAACCTACACGCTTGGGCTCTTCCTTACAAAGGCTAAGGCATGTTGGGCCATAGACCCACACGTCTAGGTTTTTTTCTGTCTTTTTTATGTTGTTTTTTTAAATTTTATATTTAGGTTAAATATAAATTTTTTTAAAAAAATTATTGAACTTGATTGAGTCCATGGCCCGGGTTATAGATTTGACGAGTTAAGCCACAACATTTAGGCTGTTATTTTTTTCTTTTTTGTTGTTTAATGCATTTTTTATCCCTCAATTTAAAAAAAAATAATTTTACCATTTGTTATTGATCATTTATTTTTTTATTTAACTTAAAACTAAAAAAATATATATATCATGTTTTACCATTTTTTGTTTCTCTTTGTTGCCGGTGATCTACTTTTGCCTTCTCAGTCCCGAGCATCTATCATGTTTTTCTTTTTATTTTAAAAAAGGTATTTCATACAAAAATCATGAGTTTTATTGTTATATAATTAAATGAAAAATAATTTTTGAGATAAATTTTTTTTTAATATGATAATGTATATGAATTGCATTGTAAGTTTGATTTGTTGACTCGAGTTCACTTAATTTTTTTTTCTTGTTAAGTGCTACTTTTTACCCCATTTGTTTTTTTTTTTTTGCAAGATTATCCTTATGAGTTTTGTAGGTCAACCCAGGTAAATTCAACATGTTTCTATCTCAATATTAAATAAAAAAATATTTAAAATCTATTTATTTTTTTAGAAAACACATTAACAATGCCTAGACTCTTTTTTTTTTCATAAAAAAATGTATTTCGACTCACAACATAGCGCAAGCCAATTCTATTATCATTTAATTAAATAAAAAATATATTCTATAAAAAAAAAATTATTAAACACAACTGGTACACACTCCGTATTACGAAATCAAATATCTTGATATTTATATCTTAATATCTCAAGTTTAGTCTTTACTTATCTTAACGCCTTGTTTTTTTTAATTTGTTGAAATATATAATTCTTGATTTACTAAGGTTTAATTGTGAATTTCTTTTTATAGCCAAAAATATATTGAAAAAGCTTACATATTTATTTTTTTACTAAAACATAAAATTATCTAACCCGTCACGAAACGCGTATGAAATAGCTAGTGCAGATCTGACTCCTGTAAAATTGCTTTTGCAATCTGCAAGAATTATATACCAGTAAAAACAATGGGATGAGTTCAACATGCATGATGATTACATCAGATACTGCAATGCTGCTACTAGAATGAATACAAGGTACGTTCAATGGAAGAGCAACTATGCTGCATTTGAGAATACACAATCTCGAGTTCTCAGCATTTGAGCTTTTATGCACCACTACAATTACAGGTCTCCAAGTTTCTGTCCTTTCAGTGATCTGAACTTTAGAATCAGCTATATGGTGCGTTGTATCTCTGATCTCGTCAGGTATCAACTTCGACTAGTTGTCAGGATCGTGATCAGATGGCCAATAACTGCTGTGACAAGACCAAGCAAACCGCCAGCAATAACCTATCATAAAAAAAAAGGATTATCAGACATTGGTACATGGACAGCTTCCTGAGATCTATGTTTCTTGGAAATAGAAAATGTAACCTGCAACTCACTACTATTCAAAGACAGGGAAGGGTAAGGCCCCAAAGCTGGGAAATAATTCTGATGGACGGGTGTTTATTCTCGAAGTTAGAAATCACACGGAAAAGAGGCATTTCCATTATTTACAATTTCACCATTTAAATTCTCGAAAGCTAGAACTTTCACATGTAATTTTAATTCTATGTATGCTAGAGAACACTAGGATCGCAGACATTTACATGATGATGATTGTTCTTTAAAGGAATCAATGCTATGAATACAATTAACGCTTATGATGATTTAACAGCATCATCCACTCTATGCAGTACCAAAGACTGATTGTTAGGAGCTGCGTAAATAAATCATAAATACATCAAAGGAATCCGATAGGTGATGACAAGGGATTTGTCTAATGCAACCATACAGACCTGAGGCGGGGTGTGCCCAAGAAGTTCACGCAGCGGTCTGCTCTCAGAAAGAGGATGTTCAGCAGGGAGTTCATACAGGATTTGATTCAGGACCTGAAGAAAAGAAATCCTGTTTGAATACACGAAACAAGGAAACGAAGAGCCGGCATTTCAAATGTGAAAAAAGGATAGAGAAGTATCAAACCTCTGCTTGGCGTCCAGCCTGTAGTCTTACACCTGTTGCATCATACATCACCTGCCACCAAAATCCTTGTACATTATAGGCAAGTATTCATCCACGATGAGTAAAACTATAAAGAAGAGGGATGGGGGAAAAAATCATACAACGCATGCTAATATCAATGCAATCGAAAACAACGATCCTCCGAAGCCCTCTTGGAATCCAACGGCCATGGCAAGAGCAGCAACTGTAGCAGAATGTGAGGATGGCATCCCACCAGATCCAACTAGTTGCTTAAGATCCCATCGTCTTTCCTTATACCTGCAAATCTAGGTATGCTTAAGGCTCTTAGGGGGAACTAATCAACGTGAAAGCATTCCACAATTTTCGTAATTTATCACTTTCCCTCGATTGAATTTCGCAATCAAAGACCGCCCAATAACACGCTTCCAAGAATGCCAATTTGGGCTATATATTCCGTTAAAAGAAGTTTGATTCTCTCTCCCATACATTTATTTATTTTGATTTTTAGAGAAAAATGGACAGGGAAAAAAAGATGGTGTAATCGGCACTCTTAAGTCAAAGACTTTAGCTGAGAGAATCGAAACTCATTACAAGATTATCGAAAACAAGCGCGTACGCAAGGACGTACCAGGAGGTGAAAAACTTGATAGATTGGGCAATAGCGAAGGCAAGAAAAGCAGAGATTAGTGGATAATTCGTCAATATTGACTCCGACGACGATAAAGAAGCCCCCGAGTTTTGGATCGTCGTCGTCGACGACCCAGTCGCCATCTCAACCATCCTCCTTGAATCGATCTCTCTCTCTCTCTCTATCTTTCAGAAAGGAAATTAGAAGACGAGTCTGGTTTCTCGGAAGGAGAGAAGAGAGTTAGTTTGTTTTCTTGTTAAGACAGAGCATCACCTCTTAAGAAGAAACAAGGGCAGTTTGGCTTTGCTGCTTCCTTTCCTATGCCATCAACTAACGGTCTTTGTTTTTTTTTCTTCTTCTTTCTCTCTCCTGACTTAACTGAATATGCTT
>Ga0325400_1005293_pt1 | contig 12123 bp, 5 predicted proteins | sample PopdelMetagenome_2_FD_205662 | JGI IMG/M metagenome (GOLD analysis project Ga0325400, IMG submission 205662) | Populus deltoides microbial communities from Bellville, Georgia, United States - Xylem-PdKOR-R1 | ecosystem: Host-associated > Plants > Phyllosphere > Stem > Wood/Secondary xylem...
ATAATATATCTACAATCCGAATATTTTACAAGAAAATCTTGGCATAATTTAAAATGAGTAGGCAACTTGGATGAAATTTCAGCAAGAAGTTAATACCATGTAGCAGGCCAATTGAATTAAGTGAAATCTACGTTCCATTAACAAGGGAATCAAAGCCAACATGAAAAAGCTGCAGATAACAGTTTGGGGATAACAACAGCATTTTTCAAGCATAAGAACCTACCTTTCCTTGTACTTTATGATGACATAAAGCAACTGCAAAAGGATAACTATCAGTCTATGATCTCACATTTTTCTCTCTATATATATCTTAAAGTTGAGATGCAAAGCAAACACCAGCTTGCATAGTAGTTCGAAAGTTTCCATGGCTCAGCTTGGATCCCTTTCTGCTGAATTAGAGTCACTGAACCAAGTCCTGAGCCTGATGGAGGCGTTTAGAGCCTTCGATTCAGACAATGATGGCTTTATTACAGCTGCTGAGCTTGGCGGCATCTTGGGGTCACTTGGATACAACGCAAGTGAACAAGATGTGAGTGCAATGATGCAGCAAGGAGACACTAACAAGGATGGTTTGCTAAGCATGCAAGAGTTTTTGGAGATGAACACCAAGGATATGGAGCTTGGTGAACTTGCAAACTTGCTCCAAACTGCCTTTGATGCTCTTGATGTTGATGTTGATGGTATTGTTACTGCAGAGGAATTGTACGAGGCTACAGTGAATGGCGGGTTAGATTTGTCTTTGGAGGATTGCCAGGGCATTATTGCTTCCATAGATGCAGATGGTGATGGAGCTGTTAGCTGCAATGACTTCAAGCTGATTGTTAATTCCCTTCAGATCCTAGAAAATTCATTTCTGGTGTAGGATAACTAATACTATCTGGACCCAAATGGAGCTTTGTTGGGAGATCGCACGAAGTTTTAAGTCATAAAATTACTAGCGTTAGCATGAAGCATATAAAAAATAAGACTCCACTTGTTCTCTACCTTTATTTTCTTGAATGTAAGCATCTTTGAGTGCCTAACATGCTCCTTATTCCTTAAATTGCAAAGTTCTACGTACCACAACCTCGTTCTCTAAAGTCTTAAATCAACAGTCCACCCCGCAGCTCCTTACATGTAACAAGAACTTTAGCACCTCAAAGAATCATAATAAAGTATAATCTCGAATTAAACCAAGTCTCTTTATTCTATCTTGCCTTCCTCTTTGCTCAAAACATTTCAGATATTGCAAATATTTCTTCTCTTCTATTCAGAAACAGACATGGCGTTACCAAAATTCTCAGAAGATATAATTATGGAGACCGAAATAAACACATGTTCTTCTTAAAATTAGTTCAACTAAACAGTTATCGAAGATATTTAACTAAAATGGTTGATTAAACATTCAATAACAACTACTAGCAACACCTAAACATGAGGCTATAGAAACCTAACAAAAAACTCCGCCCCCTTCTCATTCAGCGTGTGTGAGTGACGAGAGCAGAAGCTAAAAAAGTCATCACCATTATCAATTATCTTAGGTTCAAACCCACAATCCGACTGGTTCAATGAGCAACAAATACACAACAACACATCAGACTCGAGATCCCAATAACACCCAAAATCCCAGCAACAATAAAAGCGCCACCCACAAACGGCCGGGTGCAGAAATACAAGAATGTTAATTCAAAGCTGAAAAATGAGGAAATAACCTTTTTGATGAAAGGCAACTCCAAATCTATCCTCTCATGTCCATCAAAGCCTCGAATTGTTTTTGCGAAAAATCGGTTAGAGGAAGAGGCGTAGAGAGTTGTGACTTCACCAAAGCCATAGCAGCGGCAATGCCGGAGAGGATTGTGAGCATGGGTTAAAAGGTATGTAGAGGCGGAGACGGGAAGGCACAGAAGGAATGGCATTTTGTGGGTTTCTTTGTTCTGTTTAGCCATGGTGGTGTTGATGGGGAAAAAAAAAACAGAGCAATAAAATGATAGAATTGTGATGGGAAAAAAAACTCGTTTTTTTATATATATATGGAGAGAGGGCCTTTGTTTGTGTAAGGTAATAAATTAATAATGGATCCAGTCTATGAATATTGAAGTCAAATTATGACTAATAAGAAAAATATTGAAGTCAAATTAAAAAGGAAATTGAAGGAGCAAAGTTGCGAGCTGTGTGCTTACGGGGGGGGGGGGGGGGGTGGGTGGGGTTTGGGGGAATCAAAACAAGGACACGAAGGGTTTGCTCTGAGGCGAAAATTATAGAAGAAAGTTTTGATCTTTCTTTTACGTGTATTGTTGCCGAGTGGGAGTTCCAGGAGATCAAGATTTTTCCCCCATTTCCATGGATTGACGTATCAAGAAAGCAAGGATTTTGGTGCGCTAAATATTTGGATTTTCCCTGTAAAATTGTGGTGTTTAAAGTGATGATCTCACAATTTTAAAGTATTTTTTATTTTAAAATGTATTAAAATAATATGTATTTTTTATCTTTTAAAATTAATTTTTCACATAAAATATTAAAATAATTTAAAAACACTACAAATAGTTTATTTAAAGCAAAAAAAATATTTAAATTTTAAATAAAAATAGACCGGATTAAACTTGAGAGATTATATTGATTTCTTGATTATGATGATAATAACCGAAACTTATCTAATTTATTTATTTATTATGTAATAAATAAGAAGAAAAAACCCATCCGAAAGGCCGGTCTCTTCATTCTTCATAAAAGGGGGGGGGTGGATCTTGTGATATGGGGTTGAAAGAATGCGGTCCCAGGTTCAAGCCCAAGATCCAGTGCATAAAAGCCCATATATCTCCACAGACCCTGTTTCAACATCTTCTCTTCTTCCCTCACCTCGCTCCCAGTGGTGTTCTTCCCCTCTACGAAACATGCTTGGCCTGCGTGGATCAGTTCGATTGCTAACTGAAATCAATCAAAGTCTTCTTCAAAATGCAACAGTGAGTTTAACAAACACTTGCCTATTTATCATACGACTGCTTTAGATTCACTAATTTGTTGATTTGGGGTGTAAGGACGGGGGTCACTAGGGTTTATCGAATGGATTCTTAACATTTTTATTTTTCATTCCGTAGCTTATGATTCATCAATATAAGTTAAATTTAAAGTGTTTCCTTTTTCCATCGGCTGCCTACAAGTGATAATAGAGAAATGGTTGGTTTAAAAGAGAAACAATTGACCCTTGTAGAAACAGAAAGGTCTGGCTAAAGAGGGATTTCATGCATAGTTGTTTGAAGCTGTCATTACAGGCTTTGATTTTAATCGAAATAAAAACAAAATTCACTGAACTATATTTATGGGCTTTTTTGTACAATCCAGAAAAAAATTAGGATGTCTATAATACTGCATCGATATAGGCATGCTAACTTGCCCATGTGACGGAGCATTTATGTTCAAACCTCTGCATTTTTGCAGTATATGATATGCATTTTAGAAGGTGATATAAGTCATTGTCAACTTTCTGCAATCTTTTTAATGTTTAACTACTCCGGCATGGTCTGCTTCGAGGTCTAGCGCAGGTCATCAAGTGTACATTGTTGTGCTATTGAGCTCTGACATTTGTGTTTGCTCTCCTAGAAGTTCTGTTCAATCCAGTATAGATTCTTTTTATTCTTCCTGCTATTCAAATGAGGTGAACCTTTGATTTGGCGTCATTGATCTTTGTATTCTATTGTGCATTTGCCTCTCCAAGAAACAAGTTTTAAAGAATAGGATCATAATCTGAGATGCTTAATAATCAATGCATGTGTAATGTGAAATGATAAAGCGATCTGTGATGTGTTTTCTTATACTCTTGCTTCTAAATGTGGTTAAGACAATTAAATGGTAATGCCAGAAAATCTGTAAATAAAATTATGTCCTAACATTATGACAAATTGAGCAGTGTGCCATTGGGCTTTTCATTAGCTACGTCAATGTTCATTGTCTTGCAGTCTGGTAGAATGCTTAATGGACATTTAAGGCAATTCTTATAAGTTGTGTTTTGTTGAAAAAGGACTTCAACAACTTCTTGTTTGTTTCCATTTTATACTGTAAAGGCAGCTCATTTTCCTTGAACCTCCCTCTAAGCCTGAATTTCAGGGTTGGGGGTACTGAGAAATAATTTACTTTGCTCTTAAGAAAGCCAACATAGCATAATAATCACAGGGAAGGAAGTAATGTCAAGTTCTTAGCTTTCTCTTTCTGGTAGTGGGCGCGAACAGCAACTCAACTGTTATGTTCTCCATTGAGTAATGCTTAGAGCATGGCTTTAAAGTGGGCATGCAATTTTTTCACTCGTCTGAATTTGGTTGCTTATTTAAACCTGCACCTGTCAACCAACCAGTTTTACATTGTCTGAGAAAATGAATCTGTGTGATAGCACGATCTAGATGATGCACCATAATCATCAACAGGGGCTTGGTCATAGTAACCTGTTCTTATGAATGCAGAGGCTGCTCTTTTAAAATTGGTTTCTTGTGATACTGTAAACAGGTCTGTAAAGTCGTTACATCTGCACAGTATTTATGATTAGTGTTCCCTTAAACCAATGAAAAAGTAAAAGTTTGTTTGTGAAATAACCTTGTTAAACTAGTTGTCCAATGCTTCCATGCTAGTGTCTATAAACTACCAAACATTGATTCATCAACTAAAAAGGTAAACAAACTAAATTGGCTGGTTGAGATAGTCGAGGATGTTAACCAGAACTAGAATTTATTACTTAATCTTCGATTATTTTGTTTTGTATATTATGTTTTTGGTTTTAGTTTCCATTATGTGAAGCTCTCTTTATTTGTGTTTCTCTGTTTATTGTAGTTTTATTCTTTGTTGCTTTGCTGGAACTCTGAATAATCTAAAAAAATGGAGTTTACAACCCGAAAAGTGTGAATGGATTCACTTTTACTGCAGCAAACAAAGCATTGTATGTGTTTTGTTTCTTCTATGACCTCTTATTTTACTACAAATGTGCTCGCATAACAAATGATAGAAGCTTGAGAGGTAGTTTGAAATACTAATCAGGTAAGTCTAGTGATTTTGATATATGGTAAAGCTTGTTCTCAACTAGTTTTTACACAAGACCTAAGGAGGTTTGCTTAGGTTCAGTATAAAGGACAAACAAATGGTGTGATGCAATTCATTCTTTTCTTCGTAAAAAAATGGTAGCAAATTGATAATTTTTTATATATATACATATGATTTTGTTGCTTTGCTGGAACCCTGAATAATCTTAAAAAATTGAGTTTACAACCCGAAAAGTGTGAATGGATTCACTTTTACTGCAGCAAACAAAGCATTGTATGTGTTTTGTTTCTTCTATGACCTTTTATTTACTACAAATGTCCTCGCATAACAAATTATAGAAGCTTGAGAGGTAGTTTGAAATGCTAATCAGGTAAGTATAGTGATTTTGATATATGGTAAAGGTTGATCTGAACTAGTTTTTATGCAAGACCTATGGAGGTTTGCTTAGGTTCAGTATAAAGAACAAACAAATGGTGTGATGCTATTCATTCTTTTCTTCGTAAAAAAATGGTAGCAAATTGATAATTTTTTATATATATACATATGATTTTCCACATAACAGTTATCCTATCTAAAAAGATGGAGTGTACTCATTTTTAATGGAGATTCTGTTTTTTTGGTGTCTCAAACGGATTAAGTTAACACAAAAAACTGAGACTTCTTAATCTTAAATTTTTTTTATCAAGTCAAGCGGAGATTGTTTTGGATGTTGGTGTCAATAATTACTACCTTTTGCAGTTCCGTTGCCAACGCGTGCAAGGTCTCCGTGTTGGTAACACTGAGATTCCTAATGACAAGAAATTGGAGGTTGCTCTTCAACACATTCATGGAATTGGCCGCAAAAGAGCTCATCAAATACTTTGTGAATTAAGCTTGGTGAACAAACCTACCAAGGATTTGACTGGAATAGAACTCAACTCTCTTAGAGAAGAAGTCTCCAAGTACCTGACTGGACCAGATCTGGTAAACTTTCTGCTCGCTCTATTTTCTCTTTCCTCAAACTCTTGTGACTCTGTCTGCCAAAAAAGTTCCTTTCTAACTTATTCAATTTTGAATCTTTTAGGCGCGACGTGTTAAAGCTGATGTACAGAGATTGGTAGACATCGAGTGCTACAGAGGATATAGGCATGTTGAAGGGTTGCCATGCAGAGGACAGCGCACTTCAACCAATGCTCGGACCAGGAAGGGTAAGTGGGTTCTATTCCAGGAATGAAAGCCTCCTGTGAGCATAGTGGCTTTTGTTTATTCTCTATTATTGATGAATTACTGAATTGTGACATGTCTTGCGTATGGAATGAGACTGGAGTGCCAAGTCTTAAAAAGTATTTTTAGTCAACCAAACTTACTATCTTTGGGGATGTTCATGGTGTCTTGTTTATATGGTTTCTTTATTAATTATTGTGTTTTCTTTTCTGTTATTGCTCAGAACACCAAAAGTATGGGTCTCAGGAAGTCGCTGAGCGGATTCGGAAACATCAAGAAAGAAGTCAAGCCAAATGATCCACACAAGAGAATATGCGATAACTGAAGTTTGATGAGTTTACTAGATTGTAGCTCCAGCAGTGACTAGTGTTCTTGTTTCGAGTTAGCATATCTTTGGTTTCTTACTCATGATTTCCTGTCTGGCAGCCTTCTATCAGTATTGTCTCCTGCCAAAGTGAGTTTTGGGATGGATTTTGGATTTTCAGAAATTATCATAATTAAAAGGGAGTGAATTTGGTTGCTCATAGCAATTGCGATCATTTATGCTGGAATGAAGTGGCAGCCTGTAAGGTTGGGATGCTCCTGGTGTTGTATTGTGCCCGGTTTGGGATAGAAAAATAGTAAGGAGCCAACTCAGGACTGCTGCATTCTGTGATAGGATTTGCACCCATCAATTTTTGTGCCTTCCCCCCAAAAAAAATATATTAAGGAAGAAGATGCGCATAGCTGACAAGATTGGCTTTTAAAGCACTTGTTTTTAGTTCAGGAAAATAGTGTACTCGGATGTTAAGGGCTTACAGATTGATGACGAGTCTGGACCTCTAAGTGCTCGGGAGAATAAATGGAATTGGAAAATATTTACGTTCTGTTATGGGAGCAGGTTTCATCTGAACAACTTGATGGATGATTGTTACTCTACTGAATTACTAATGGTTATAATCCTAGCAATCCTTGCAAAACCAATGCAGAAGCTGAGGCAAATGATATTTGGCTATTTGCAAAATCTTAAAAGTTTCGTTAGTGGCTGATGAGCGATGTGCTATTCTTGGAGAACGACCCAGTGGAAATGACAATTTCGTTAGGCAGTGAGGGCGGTCTTTATATTACCATCTTGGATCTTAATAGGATGAAAAATGGTGAGAAATCTTCTTTTTCATGAATGCTGCCTTAGGGTGCAGATGGTCCATTTAAGTCCCAACTGAAACTTGAAATAATGTTATTGCAAAAAAGCTGGTTCGAAAATTACCATAAAAGAATTTCTGTAATGTCTGCGCTTTGTAACCATTTACCTTGGGCTGGCCCAAGTTACTTAGAAAATAATGAATTTTGAGCCAGCTCGACTTTGAGCTGTGGGCCGAGAAATATGTTATCCAAATTGGCCCTCGATGACGCGTGTAAGAGTAACAACGATTGCTCTACCTCTAGGGGTGTGCTTGTCATTCCCTGCTAAGAGGATAAAGCAATTGAGCAACCCCTGGAGCTCACAACCGCTCTGTTTTGCACGTTACTAGAAACTGCAGGAAAATAAAATCCTGATAGACGGAAAAGAAAATGGCGCAAACACTGGCAATGCCTGTGGTACCCTCTCTCTCTGCGATATGCAACGGACTAAAAAGTACTTCTCTCTCCAGCTCCATCTCTCTTCCTATTTCAAACCCTCCCAAGGTAACCCTCCCATTTTTTTTCTTCTTATACTTCCAATTTATTATTTCTTTTTTTCTTCTGGAAAATTAGAGAATTATATGAGAAAGGGGAATGATAAATTATTTTTGCATTTTTCTTTCACTCAGTTGTTATGTCCGTTAAATTAGATTCGTATGAATTTGGGTGGGTTAAGTAATTGTCGCTAACCAGGCATAGATTGGGTAGTTCATTCATATTGAAGAAACATAACTTCCAATCCATGTTGTAATTATGTAATTCGATACTTTACTTCTCTGGTTATGGTAGTGGTTAGCTTAATCTCAATTGGGATGCTTTTTCTTTTTTTTTTCTTGTTTCTCCTTGCAATGTCCTGTGTAATGAAAAATCGAAGAACTAAAAGCAGTTTTTTCCTTTCCTGTTTTGCTGATGAATTAAATGGGAGATCATGCATTGTGCTTTGTGTGCTGCTTTGTTTTTCTCCTGTTATATTTAGGCTGGCAGTCTAAGCATCCGATGTGCCCGTGTTGGAGGAGTGGAGATTCCAAATAGCAAGCGAGTCGAATATTCTCTTCAGTACATTCATGGAATTGGCCGCTCAAATGCTCGCCAGATCCTCTCTGATCTCAGCATGGAGAACAAAATCACCAAGGACTTATCAGAGGAAGAGCTCATTATTCTTCGTGATGAAGTTTCCAAGTACATAATTGAAGGAGATTTGGTAGTCCTGTTTTTTCATGTGTCTGTTCTTTTTTGATATTTTAGTGCAGCTTTTATACCTAAGCAATTTGATTTTGCATGCTGCAGAGGCGGTTTAATGCCCTCAATATAAGGAGGTTGAAGGAGATTCAGTGCTATAGAGGGATAAGGCATATTCAGGGTTTGCCATGCAGGGGGCAGCGCACAAAGAACAATTGCCGAACCTTGAAGGGGAAGAGGGTTTCTATTCCAGGAAAGAAGAAAGCACCTCGTTAGTGAAGCAGGTTTGGTTTATCTTGTCTAGTTGTTTGTAATTTGTGAAATGAATTTATGTGAATTAAGTTGTATTACTGATGTTCTTTAGTTAATCAGATTGAGTTTCTGATATATGGAAGTGTTTTGGCATGATTCGAATTTTCCACGCAATTTTGATGTTCTGAATGGTATGGTACTTGTGCTTCATCATTCTTTCGACATGCAAATTAATTCTTATAGTCAATAATCCTGGGTCCTTCAAAATATAAATGATTTGATCCTTGTGGAAATTGTGAGCATATATCTAAATATCTGTAAACTTTGAGAACTGAGCTACACGTGATGTTGCACACGTGCTCAGAGTAGAAAATATAGAAAGGTTTTGAAAAGCCTAGTGAATGATGGCATGTCCATTCCCAGAACTTTATTACATTCTTGCAACAGTTGCTAGCTCCAAAAATCTCCTCGTCTGTGGGTCAATTTTGTGTTTGATTCCATGTGAAAAATACACAGCAGTAATTTAGGTACATGTTTTTACCCTTGGTAATCAAATATTTTGCCTTGCTCGGTTTTCCAAGCAAAATATCTCCTTGCTGTTTACCTGTGCTCATTTGATCACAACACTCAGAAATATCTTCTTAAACCATTTGATTTGATTTTACCTGCTGATCAAGAATTTCAATAGGGATAAACAACCACACAAATGCATGTAATAATTCGTTGTTGGACGCCCAAAATCTATGAGAAATCTTGTGTAAATATGCTCAAGATATTGGTGGGACCTCAACTTCAAATAGTAATTCAATCACAAAATTTTCCTAGATCAGCATATTCTTCTCCAATAAGTATTTCTATTTGATGTAGAGTTTTCTGTATTTAACTTTTTTTTTGTTGAATTAGAATTGTCTTTTAGGCCCCGTTTGTTTGTAGGAAAATAGATTTTTTTGGAAAGTGAATTCCGGGAAAGTATTTTCTGATGTTTGGTAGTATAATAAAAAATAAACCGGAAAACACTTTCCAGTGTTTAGTTATGTTATGAAAAATAAACTGGAAAATAATTTATTAATGAATTAATATTTTTTAAAAAAATTATCTAATATATGAAAAATATTTAATATAAATATTTAATCACTTATAATAAAAAAATAAAATCTAACAATAATTTGGGATTTGGACAGTGCATGTTTTGTTAATAAAGAGAAAAGAAAGCGTTTTCCTTAGAATAAGGAAAGGAAAACACTTTCCTGTCGTAAATCTTTTTGTTTTTTTTTTACCAGAATTGAGTTTTCTTTGATCAATTTTCTTCATGTTCACCAAACATGGGAAGTAGGAAAAATGGTTTTCAGGAATTCATTTTCCTGAAAACAAATAGTGTTTCTTTGAATATGAATTTGAATTGAATAAGTAATTTTTTCCATTCTCTAAATTATTGAGAGTTGAAGTGTAAGTTTGATGATTTAGAACTCATCAAAAAGAAAAGTCTCTTTTTTAGAGGATATCTTATCGCTATTTAGATTTTAGTCATAATTTTAATACACTTCAGGAATTTTAGAATTTTAGGGTGCACATGATGTGGTGCAGGATGTTAGACACACACATATAAAACACATTTTTCCCTCTTCTTTGATTTCCTTTGTAAACTTCTCAATGTTAAGAATTCCAATTATAGTTAATAAAGTTAATAAATTTATCATTTCAAGTTTATATGATATTAGTTACTAGTTATAGTCAAATATAAAACAAATACAAAATCTTCGAGACAGACAATTATATTATTATTTGCTATTTTTTTTCACTCCATTATAAAAATGAAAGTTTAAATTTTCTCCTAATCAAAAAATTATTCACTTAGATTACATCATATAAAAAAATATTATAATTGGTAACTATAGAAGCACAACTACTAAGGGAGCTTTTGTATTAAGTAAAATATTTTAAGAATAAAAACAATTTTATAATATTTGATAAATAATAAAGTGAAAGATATGATAGTACTAAAATAATGATGATGTAATATAATGTTGAAGTGGTGGTTGTTGTGATGGGATAAGGGTGGGTGGGTGGTGGAGATGGTGGTAAAGTGGAGGCAATGATGAAGGTGGCGGTGGAATAGTTATTATGGAATTATTTGGTGGTGTCAGGGTGGTGTTGGAGGCCAAGGTGGTGTTTATGGTATTTGAAATATTTAAATGATATTGTGTGTGTCCATAAAATACTTTATAAAAATTCATTAACTGTAAATATTCTATATTGATTGGTTTTGTTTAAGATATTTTCCAAGAAATATATATTGGAAAATTAGAATAATATTTTTTTTATATAATATTTTTTTTATATAATATTTCACATTAAAAATACTTAAAAGTTGCCGTCTAATAGAATATCAAGGTTTTGGTTTTTTTTTAGGTTTTTATGGTAAAGCTATTCTCTGTTCATGGACCAGTACTCACACGTCAAAACTAAGTTCCCTCCTTTGACCAAGTCTTAATTGAAAATTTAATAACATGCACGATAATATATAATTAAATCATATATATTATTATTACATGAAATTTGTGTAAATATAAAAATTAGTAATCACTTAGTAACACTAATCCTATTTTGTTAAATTATCATAGTAACGAGTGATGAGCCAAAATTTATCGGTATTTTAAAAAATAAATTTGTCAGTTCAAACCTATTTTAATGATGGCTCATGCCTGGGAAACATTTTTAAAAAAAAAAAAAAAATATTGACTCCAGCACTAGACAAGTGGGTTCAGGCAATGCACTTGACGTCTTTGGGCCTAGGGATCATGCCTGATGCTTTTAGGCATGGGCAATGTGTTTGGGCCCACGCGGCCTGCATAGACCTAGTGTGTGTCCTAGTATCTTGTCCATTGGGATTTTTGTTTTGCGGATGTTTTTTTTAGCATGGATCTCACTCTATCTACACCTTTAGACATATAAAAGTCATCTATGGCCTATTATTTTTTTTTTATCTCGTTAATGTTCACGTCACATATATTTGTTCTTCTTTAATGTTTATATAAGAAATTTTTATCCCTCATAATAAAGATGAAAACCTATTTTACAATTTTTATTATATTTTAAAGAGGTGATGCACCCTTCATTATATTTTTTTAGCATATATATTTTTAGAGTATATCTCTTTTAAAATATCATTGTATTTTCTCTTTATAAAATTACCGACTTTATCATCAAAGAATCTCTGAATGACCTTTTACAGGTATTAGGTTTCAGAATATATCTCTTTTAAAATATCATTGCATTACCAACTTTATCATCAAAAAATCTCTGAATAACCTTTTACAGATATTAGAT
>Ga0325400_1005296_pt1 | contig 12119 bp, 5 predicted proteins | sample PopdelMetagenome_2_FD_205662 | JGI IMG/M metagenome (GOLD analysis project Ga0325400, IMG submission 205662) | Populus deltoides microbial communities from Bellville, Georgia, United States - Xylem-PdKOR-R1 | ecosystem: Host-associated > Plants > Phyllosphere > Stem > Wood/Secondary xylem...
AAAAAAAATTGGGCAAGAGGATCACTGTTTATGTAAACAGTGGCTGCCTTCAAATTTTTTAGTTTTTGTTAAATATATATAAATAAATAAAACTAGGGGTAGAATATGCTTCTATACAGAGAATAAAATAGGGTTTCAAGGTTTGGACTTTCAATCCTGGATGAGAAAGGAATTTGATCAGGACAGCTATTTGTTTTTTCAATGGACCTCTTTGACAACGTGGAATGATAAGAAATGTATTGGAGAAATTGTTTTCAAGGAGTGTAGCGTGATAGTAAAGAGTTTGAGATCTGCACAGCAGGTCTCGAGTTCGAGTCAGGACGTGTACTTTTTATAAGAGCCTGGGACAGCCGGAGTTTTACTCCCTCACCTAAACCCACAAAGTACGCTTTCCGGAGGGTAAGGTTTCCTTGAATTAAAAAAAAAAAAGTATTGGAGAAATTTCATTAATTTAGTTTAATGCATTATGTTGAATTAAGTATAATACATAAAATATAGGATTTAGAGAATTAATGGGTGGTTTTTTTTTTGTAATGAATTTTTTTTAAATCCATTTTATTTAAAACACCTAATAACTATCATAAAAATATTTCTAAACCACGTATTGAATTTGTAATAGCTCATAATTATTCAAAAAAATCAAAATCAACTAAATTCTAAAAGTCAAAACAAAACTCAATCTTTCTTCTTAAATATTTTTAAAAAGAAAATTTACCAACATCAAACTAAGTTGCTAATACAAATCTTAATAATTTTTGTTGTCGGAATCGTGACAACTAACTATTTTTTTTGTTCATTGTTTTCGACAATCTTTTCTTTTATTTTTCTAATTTAAAAAATCAAAAACAAACAAAATAAATTTTTAAACCAAAATAAAATTTGTCATGAATTTAAGGTGATCCATGTATCTTCTTTATATTTCATTTTAGTTTATTTAAATGAATGCAACAAAAAAAAATATGTTTAGCAATTATCTTTTGATTTCATATTTTTACTATAATTTAGAATTAAATTTTATATAATTATACAGTAAAATTACGCAACTAAAAAATAAAAAATTTTAAAAATAGGATGAGGTTCGCTGTGTATATAAACAGTGGTTTGTTAAATATATATATAAATAAATAAAACTAGGGGTGGAATATTTTTTTTTTTTTGGATTTGAGGAAACCTCACCTCTCCGGAAAGCACACTTTGTGGGCCCAGGTGAGGGAGTAAAACTCCGGTTGTCCCAGGCTCTTACAAGAGGTGCACGCCCTAACTCGAACTCGAGACCTGCTGTGCAGATCTCAAACCCTTTATCATCACATTATGTCCCTTGGAACTGGGGTAGAATATGCTTCTATACAATGAATAAAATAGGGTTTCATGGCTTGACTTTCGATCTTGGATAAGAAAGGAATTTGATCAGCACAACTATTTTTTTTTTCAGTGGACCCCTTTGACAAGGTGGAATGATAAGAAGTGTCCATGACGGACTTGTCCTGCGGATTCCAGTGGCCTTTTACAAATTAACCAATCCAAACGGCAACATTCTTAACTTCTAGAAATATAATTTCCATAATATTGCCTTTTTAGGAAAATATATAATTTATATAATTTTCCATATAATTTTAAAAATAAAAGCAAAAACTAATTAACTCAATTTTTATATAGCATGCTTATTTGAACAAATATAAAGAAACATTAGAATTTAAAATTATAAACATCTTTTAAGTTTTATCTTAAATAATATAAATTTCAATATCAATTCATAAAATTAACAAAAAAAAAAAAAGAATTTGGAAAAGAGGTCGTATCAACTGCCCCCTCAGGGCCTCAACCTTATCCCTCCTAATTAAATTTTAATAACGATCACAACCGTTTATCTACACCATCATCTCCCCATGATGATCAAAACATTAATTAATTCGTTTTCTTTAAAGCACTGTACATGGAGCGTGCAATTGTCAAAAGACATGATGGTGTTTTGCATAAAGAAAATGTGAACGCTTCATAAAAAGTCAACAAGATTAGAGATAACTTTTCAAGCAAATGGCCATCTACAAAATTCCACTGAACATGACGGTAAGTGATGGACAGGTGTCGAAGAACGAACGGGATGACCAACACGTGTCTCCAGCCTACTGGATCAATGAGCATTGATTGAAAAAAAAGTCCTTGCTTCGCGAGTAGAAGCTAGCTGGTTCGGAGAGCGACCTAAAAATGCTCGAATTATTAATCAAGCAAAGATGAAGTGAGGTAAGAGAGAGGTTAATTGATATCAACGGCGTGACTATATAAAGTGCAAGAGAGCTGGTGAGATAAATCAAGAAAGAACAAGAGTGGTTCGCACTAAAAGAAAGAAGAAGAAAACAGTGAGAGAAAAGTAAAGGCAAGGGCGCTTAGTGAGCTCTTTGTGATTGTTGATTTTTAAGTTTTAATCGACCCCCCCCTCTCTGTAATGCCCCGCTTCGCTGAATCCCTTTCTGTTAATCATCTGTCTTTCAAGTTGTGATTTCTGGGTTTGTTTTTCTGATGAAAGTAATGTTTAAAAAGCAAACTTAAGAAGGATTTTAACGAAAGCCAGGTGTTTTCAGAATCGAGATCCAGGTTTTTTTTTTCTTAAACGTTTTCATCTTTCATTTTCTGTTGATTTTGAGCTATTTCTTCTTTTGCTAGCTGAATCAGCTTGAAGGGTTGTTTTTAAGTTCCCTCAAGGTTGGTTTTTTTTAGGTTCTTGAATCCAAAGAGGTTGTCTATTTCTATACCCCTCTTACTTTCTATTTTGTAAAGCACAAACTTGTTCTTTAAATTTAAATCAAGAACTAGGTTTTGTTCCTTCTTTTGAATTTTTCTTCTTGTCTGTAATTTTGAGCTTTTCTTTAAGGCATGGCAGCTACAATGGATCTCTACAGTAGCATATCGCTTCAATCAGACCCCTTGGTGGGCGAGTTAATGGAAGCACTTGAACCTTTTATGAAAAGTGCTTCCTCACTAGCTACCCCATCTCCTTCTCAAACCCCTAACTATCCTTCTTCTCCTTCTTTACCTTCTCTCCCTTCTACTTCTTACGATTACTTCTTTTCTTTCTCTACACCATCACATCTACAGCAACAGCAACAGCCCTTTTTGTACCCAGACGTTTGCTGCTCCACATCGACGGCCTACCCATTTTCAACTGGGTTCTCGATTAACGACCCAATGGGTCTCCAGCAGCCATCTAGTTCAATTGGGCTCAACCACCTTACCCCAAACCAGATCCACCAGATCCAAACCCAAATCCACCAAAATAACAGCCACTCCTACCTTCGAACTTGCCAACAACCGCAAACCCTCAAATTTTTATCTCCGAAGCCAGTCCCCATGAAACAAATGGGTACACCATCAAAATCCACGAAGCTTTACAGAGGAGTAAGGCAAAGGCACTGGGGCAAGTGGGTCGCTGAGATCCGTTTACCCAAGAATAGAACCCGTCTCTGGCTCGGCACCTTCGACACAGCAGAGGAGGCGGCTTTGGCTTATGACAAAGCAGCTTACAAACTCAGAGGCGAATTTGCGAGGCTGAACTTCCCTAATCTACGCCACCAAGGGTCCCACATCGGCGAGTACAAGCCTCTCCATTCCTCGGTTGATGCGAAACTCCAAGCTATTTGCGAGAGCTTGGAGAATTCTTCGCAGCAGAAACGAGGAAAAGTAGAGAAGCGAAGTAACTCGACCAAGAAGGAAACCAGCTCGGTGGTGGAGACACAGGAGGAGCCAGTGGTCAAGTCTGAGACACCGTCTCCGGTGTTGACGGAGAGTGATGGGTCGGGTGGATCTTCGCCCTTGTCTGATCTGACGTTTCCGGATTTTGAGGAAGCACCGTTAGAGTTTGACTCGGGGAATTTTATGTTGCAGAAGTATCCTTCTTACGAGATTGATTGGGCTTCAATTTTATCTTAAATTTGTCCGTCCTGTATTATTGTCTTTTTTTTTAATTTACTTTTTAGATTTAGGGATTTGGTTGCTGCAATGAAGTTTTTGGCAGTTGCAGCAGAGCCACAGTATCAAGCTTGTAGTTGTGGTAGTGTCGGACTCGTATCATGTCTGTAGTTATCTGTGGTAGGTAAATAATATGTTGGAGTCAGGTAAATCTCCAAGCATGGTTAGCTGGTCTCCTTTTATTGCTAGCTCAATCATGGAGGAACTTGTATTTTCTCGTTGATGTCCGTCCATGCTGGTCATGATGTAATTCAACTTTATTATCGCTATGAATTTGTTGTACTTGAAATGTAATTTTTTTTAATAATTTGAAGGCTTGCAATTTCAATAACTATCCCGATGTAGAGAATCGCCGAACACTTTGATTGTATCTTTGCTTGATCAAGTGTGAAGATTTGCCTTTGATGAATAACCGCCTATCAGACTGCGTTGTGATTTTGTGGCTCTAGATTCTGGGTGCCTTTAAGTGCCTGTTTTGTTTGTTTTTGTGTTTCAAAAACGTTTTTGATAAAATTTAAAATTTTTTTTATTTTTTTATTAATTTTAAATTAATATGTTTTTAGTGTTTTCAAATTATTTTGATATGCTGATGTCAAAAATAATTTTTAAAAAATAAAAAATATTATTAGTATGTATTTTAACACGAAAAGCTATTTGAAAAGTAACCGCAAACACACTGCTAAACACACTTACACGCCTAGGAGAATAGCGCGCCTGGGGATGCACAGGAGCGAGCCCAGCCCCCTTATCCTCAGGTCTCGATAGCTAGGCAGCTGCGGACCGCATGTCTTCTCAAACTGATCTAAATCAGATCCCGAGATATTCCGACGGTCCAATGCGAACCTAGTTCTCTCAGGCCAGAGAATACCTGATGACCACTGCTCCCCCCGAGAGTGTATAAACTCTTGTGAAATGGATATTTTGTGTGATGGAAAGAATTCTACATGTCATGGTACTGCTTATGTGCAGCACATGATTAGTTGGTACTGTTATACTATCAATTTAAATGGGAAGTGCATAAAGAGTTCCAAGATATCTAACTGATAATCGAATAGCGAACAGAAATCATTGAAGGATTATCTAAGCGGAACTTAGAAGATAAAAGTTACCATGCAAATAAAAGGAATGCGTATAGAAGCAGCAGCAGGTATAGTAAGTTACAAAATTTGAAGACAGAGGTTATCAACAATTGCCATTACTACGAGTTCAACAAAAACTCAAATAATTGCATCACAGTTTTATCAAGTTCCTATCCCTTTTAGGTTTACAAGAGATTCGGGTACGTAAAAATAAGACGAAAAAAATGGGAGGAATGGAATCCCTTATCACCTGACAGTATGGATCGAAAAGTCACCCCCCAAAAAGAATCTAGAACTACCTTTACACTATAATTATCAAGTCAAGCCGGCATAACCATCCTATACTAATAGAATAATAATATCTTTTAAAAATGAAACTTGTTGGCGATAGAAAAGTAGATGATAAATCTGAATATGATAATCAAATAGTCTTGGAATTTTTTTATAATATGTATGCTTGTAATTTTAATTACATAAACTAAAGATATCAAAAAAAAAACATTCTATTATTTAGGAGTTTCAATTCATAGATATAATCAGAGTATGAGTCACTCTATGAATATAAGTATTTATATTCTAAGTTATTGAATTTACTTTAGATTCAAGTTATTTTGATTATTTGGTTACTTGTTCAGTTAAATTATTGTTTGTGTGGAAATGAATTTAATGTATTGATATTTGTGTAACTTTATAATACAAATTTAAAATTACATAACTAGATTTTGGACTAGATCCAAAGTTTAAACCATTTAAGTTAAAACTAATCGTAAGTTGTAAAGTCTCATTAATTAAGACAGACACAAAAAACCCGACATCAAACAATTGGCGACCATAATGAGAGTGTCAAATTAATTCTTTAGAATAATTCAAGTTATTTTGATTATTTGGTTACTTGTTCAGTTAAATTACTGTTTGTGTGGAAATGAATTTAATATATTGATATTTGTGTAACTTTGTAATACAAATTTAAAATTACATAACTAGGTTTTGGACTAAATCCAAAGTTCAAATCATTTAACTTAAAACTAATCGTAAGTTGTAAAGAAATGGTCTCAATATCGGGTGACCTGCTCACCTTAAATTTTTTAGAAAACTCTACGCTTTTCCAAGAAACGGTCTCAATATCAAGTGACCGGTCCCTATTAAAATTCTTTAGAAAACTCCATGCTTTTTCATCCAATTATTCTATCACTCATGACATGTTGAAGAATTGACCTACACCTTTATTGGGTCCTAGGGGTCACTGTTCTTAGAACAGAGTCTCAGTCAGATTTGGATGTTCGGCATTGTCAGATCAAGAACTTTTTTGACCAACTAGATCCTTGTCAAATTCTGTTATCTAAAACGATTTTATCTCACTTTGAATCCTTCATCAAAGTTGTAGTCCGGGACACGTAGATGGATTTGGGGTTTTGAATTGCTTGATTTCGATATCAGAAGCTCAAGATATTCCTGTTTGAAATCTAGCGTGAAAAAATAGAATCTTGCCGCGAGAAGGTTTCCAACCAAGTTTTGTTGCAATTCTGTTATTCAAAACGAATTTATCTCACTTGAAATTCTTCATCAAAGTTGTAGTCCGGGACACGTAGTTAAATTTTGGCTTTTGAATCGCTTGATTTCAATATCAGAAGTTCAAGATATTTTCGTTTGAATATCTAGTGTGAAAGCAGAGATTCCTGTCGCGAGAAGGATCTAGCCCAAATTCACGGGACTGATTCAAAGGATTTTAAAGTTAATGAACTACTTACTAGTCAAAGATCTATGAAAAAAAAAGTCTATTTTTTTCTTCAATTTTAAAAGTTAAAATATGAGAATCATGTGCATCTCTTCTGCTTGAGCTTATCATGCTTCACCTACTTGGTATTTATCCCTACATTATTTAACATGTAAATATCTTTTGTATTTTTGCATTACTTACTATTTTTACACCTTATTACTTGTATAAATCGTGATACATTCATCAATTTTTAGAGTGTTACAATTCCCCCTAAATAACAATTTTGTCCCAAAATCTCAGCGTTCAAAACTCAAATCCAGCTCCGAGTATTAGTCTTTGTTCTTAGGTTTTGTTTCCTAAGCCGTGACTACCCAAATTATATGGTGAAATTGAACCCTAAACATTCATGATCGTTCTTAATTCCCACAAGGAGGCTCCTGTAGTTCTTGGCTAGAAGAAAGGGCAATGCCATATGCACAAAAGGGCAGTATACCTTTGAAACAGTTGTCCTCACATCAGAAGTGCTGTCACTCCACTGAAGGGGGAGGTAAAAAAAACGAGAAAAAGAGAGGCAAACGGGCATATTCCATTTTGAGAATTAATGACCCACGAAATAAATCAAACTCCTTGATCGCAAGAACATGATTCTAAAAACTGGCCAGTTCAAAATAGGCGTCCAAACCCAATTCCATATGAGAAGCCAGTCCTTGGCAATACAGCAACAACCCAAGCCTGTTTACATGTCATCATCATCAACTAAATTTACCGATTTCCATCTTCTTCTTGATTGCCTTTTGACCATGATATATAAATGTATCCAGTATGCCAGAAACAGTGAAAACACCTGGAGTATAAGAATAGTCAACCATTATTAACACACCTAATCATGAAATATATCAATATAAATGCACAAAAAAATAAAAAATGCCACAGATTTGAGAACTTTATATCATTGTTTCAAAATGCAAAACGGACATTACTTTTCTTTTCCTATACATTATTAACCTTAGATTCTATCAAACCTATAGCGCAAGTTATGAAAAAGACCAACACAAGTAAAAAAGGGAGTGGGAGCATCGATTGGCTTTTTTGAGAAGAAATAAGGTATTACCTCCAACTATGGCACACACATTTGTTAGGAAGTGTAAGAACGAAACATGTTCTTCTGTGAAAGTCACCTGCAAAATGCAAATCAGATGTAATCACTAGACCAAAAAACCTCTGAAGAGAAAAATTCAGTGACTTGCGCTAACTCTTGAGCTCATTTAGTAGGCTAAAAAAAAAGCCTACCTTAATTGGAGAAAGGTCATAAAAGAAGAAAACTCCTGGAAGGGACTGAAGGCGACCTATGTCTGTGCCCCTAAAATGTTCAGTCACAGAAAACTGGAAAAGAGAATTAAAACTTGTTATATCACTTTAGATGATTTGAGACAACATATCAATGAACACTTATTGGACTGTGATCACACCTGATTTGACTGGATAGTGTGTCCACTCACATCTGTGTATACAGTAGGTACTACCTGCAAAATAAAGAGCCCGTTTGGGTAAAATGCTGGAGAACTGATTGCATTCCTTAATTATTACCACTAGAAAGGAGAGGTGACAAGAAACAGGAGAGGCATTTGTCCTGAAGAATAACCTTGATGAAATACTGGTACATCCCACTTGGTGTTTCTTGTGTCCATTGCACACTGAAAGTTACAAAAATGAGTTTGACATTCCAGCACATACAATTTAATACACAGGAAAGAGGATAAACAAGTCAATCTTCAAGCCCAACAAATGGGTAGATGAAACCAGGATGCATGGAGAAAATTACCCATCAAGAGGATTAACAACACCTGGAAAATATTCTCCGAAAGTCAGCCTATTAATCTTGTGAGTTATCTGTATCACATTGTTCACATTAATCAGATGGTTTGTTTAACATAGCATGATGAGCAATTAAGAAGTGATTGATAAGTTCATATTCCTTGGCAGACACAAGTTCAGTAATTGATATTCAACAGAGATGGCCAGAAGAAGTGGAATCATGGCTTACATTAAAACTATCCTTCTGAAATGCCAGCAGATCATGCACGTGAACACCAGATTGCTGAAAACTCTTCCCGGGTGCAAAATGAAAATTTCCAGCCACCTTATTAACTTCTAAGAATCCATAAATGTTGCATCCTTCACCCTCTTCATCTTTAATCTTTTGGAGAAATCCCTCTCTTTTGCACTGAATGTTACATGTAAATCAGAAAAAAAACCATAATTAGAATAAATGAAAATATTTTTGTTGTCATTTGTTATTCAAGGAGAGCAGATGCTAAGATTTTAGATTGAAGCACCATTAGATTGATGCACCACCAGAAGTCATCAGTTCACATATGGAATGAGAAATCTCAAGACAGACAAACACAAGACAACATTCAGACACGCAGCCACACAACACAAAAATATAGCCTGTAGCTCAAACTTGGAAGTATTCCCAGGCAACACCAGTACTCAAAATTCATAGTTGACTATGTATTGAATATTTTCAGAGCATCGAGAGATAGATTTTCTATCATGTTAGTGGTGTTGCAGCTAATAATTGTGCAGGAATCGCCCACTACAATACTACCATTCATTATCCCAAAAGGAGGAAGAAAGGGAGATGGTAACCTAAACGTTAATTTTTCTTGGTTACAGGTACAAAGTAAACGACAGCAGGAAAGGCCAACGATGAAGCATTAGCAATATTGCCAATTAAGATACTGATCAGAGAATCATAAAGTTAACATATGCAAGGGTCTTAACCGCATTCATTCAGTTTGTTCTTGAAAATTGAATCAAGAACTCCAATAAATAATGACACAATAAAGTACCTGGTCCATTAAATCCGGATTTGTCACTGCCCAACCTTTCTTTCGATATGCTTCACGAACGTCCTCACAAGAATTACAGCAGTCTTCATCTGACTGCAATACAAAAGGAGATATAATGGGGAGGGGAGTAAAACTACAGATTAGATAAAGAATATAATAGACACTTGACTGTTCCTAGTTGCAAGGAGACAAATTCTGATTTTATCCCAAAGGAACTAGAAAGACAAAATACAGGCTGCTACAAAGAAAAAAACACATCAGATAAATAATGGAGAAACTAAGGTCTGCCAGTTGCCCAATAAAATCAGAAGCAGCTAAATAATTATTACTAGAAGCAGCTAGTTCTATAAGATGCATTTAGCTAACAAGCATGATACAAGAATAGAGTGAAAAAGCATTCCAGAAAGTAAACGTGTTCAGGTGAACAAAAATATTAGAGTTCTGAGTAGATTGTCCCACATGTATGCAGTTTAATAATAAATACGAGATGAGACAGTTATTTCTTAGCATTGATGCTAGACAAACTTACCGCTTCCGCACCATAACATGAGCCACAGTATGTCTCGTTGTGCTCAAGCCTGCCACCATGCCTCTGCAAAGGCTTTTCAATCTGTGCCAAGCATGAAAAGGAGTCAAGCAAGTGAGGAGAGGGAAGGGGAGGGGATGGGGTACAAGTTGTTAAGAGTCCAAGAATGATATTGTCAACAGCGGAGTAAAGAAAGAAATAGCCAAATTGCACTTATGAAAACAACGGAGAATTATAAACATTGCTTGAAGATCAAGGAGATGAAGGAGAAAAAGCTCCTCTGAAAGAAAGCACAGCCTAACATTTCTATTTTTCTACCCCTGGCTCGTAAAATACGATTAGATCCAACTAATCTCCACAAAGCCACAAGACTAAAATAAAACACTTACAATCAGCTATCTATATCTCCGACAAAGGACACCAATGTCAGATAGTCAAGCTTACAGTGAGCCAATGGCAAAACAGAGCCCCCCTTGAATGATACCAAGCCTTAACTTCTATCATGCTATGCATGCTTTTTTGTGTGTGTGTGTGTTAAGCAATACATGCTTTCAAAAGACAGGATTGGTTCTTTTCGTTAGTAATTTATTTTCATTTTTAAACCCTAGCTCGGTTCCTCAAATGACTCAGAAAAACAAAGATAGATTCTCTTCTGCCATTCACATCAGTCATGGCACAAATTAACATAACCCTAAAACTAGCAGAGATGAGCTTTGAGTAGACAAAATACTGCTGATTACATGATGAATTCACACAAAAATTAGCACTCGAAAAAAATCAAAGTTAATTGCTCAAACTCAGATCAATTCACAGATCACAAACAATGGTTTTTTTAACATAGAAAGTTTAAGCAAAACTGAATACCAACCTTAGGGGCACCAATTCCATCTTGCCGTGCTTCTATGACATTTCCATGAAAATCTAGTCTTTTCTTAATTATATCATGTTTCTGCAAGGCATCAAAAACAGAAAATTTAAAACCTGGGAAACAACCAGGTCAAGAGCATGAAGCGAAGCATATGCATGCAAGTATAAAAGAAAAAAAAGAAAAAAGGTGAGGTCTTATGGTACATACTACATCAAGATGTTGCTCTCCACTAATATCCATGGCATCAAGGCTAAGAATAGAGCACGGAAGAGCGGGGAACGTTACATCAAACTGCAGTTTAAAGCATCACATGAATCAATTACTAGAGCAATTCATCCAAGCAAGCGTATTAGGACCAATTGATACACATTGAAAAGAACATTACATTGATACGTAGAGTTTCTCCTCTCGAAGTATCCACCACTAGTTTTGTTTCAGTTACCGCATGAAGATATAATCCTGCAAAAATAAATTTAACAAAAATAAGAACACCAATAAACACAACAAACAGTACAAAGTTTGAAAATAAAATAAAATAATTCCAACAAAAACCTAAACCCCATCCCATCAATTTCTCAAAAACCAATCATCAAAGCTACCATACTCAAAGACGAATAATAAGCATAAATAAAAAAGGAGCAAGAATAGTAAACATACGGAGCTCGGAGAAGAAGAGGAGAAACATAACGATAGAGGAAGCGAGAGTGATAACACCACCGGAAAGCGTACGGCTGTAGAAATCCTCGTTGATTTTTGGATATGCATCCAAATTCCTTAGCTTGCTCATTAACCCCTCCATTTTCTCAATACTTAGATCGATACTTCTTTTTGTATTTCTTATTCGTAACCTAATCTATGGGTTTTTTTTCTATACAAACCCAAGATTTCATTTATTTAGGTATAAAGAGAAGGTGCAAATCTAAATTATGAGCTGCTTAAACACCTCGCCTCTTCGATCTTATTGGTTTATTAAGGAGGAGGCGTTGAGCGATTTTTGAGATCCCTCTCTTGTTTCTTTTCTTTTCTTTTCTTTTACCTTTCCTTCAACTTTCACCGATACGGATACGTATGTCCCGCGGGCGGTAATTACGCTCTACGGATTAGTGTACTT
>Ga0325400_1005299_pt1 | contig 12118 bp, 11 predicted proteins | sample PopdelMetagenome_2_FD_205662 | JGI IMG/M metagenome (GOLD analysis project Ga0325400, IMG submission 205662) | Populus deltoides microbial communities from Bellville, Georgia, United States - Xylem-PdKOR-R1 | ecosystem: Host-associated > Plants > Phyllosphere > Stem > Wood/Secondary xylem...
TCCGGGTCACGACCAGCGTGTCGCCAGCCCGCAGGAAATCGAGCAGGATCTGCAACTCGGTGCGGGCACCGCGCTCTGTGCCTGACTTCTTCTCTGATCGGATCGTCTGGCAACCCGCGGTGCGCAAAGCCGCTTCCTGGATTCCGAGATCCTGATCCGTGGTCGACACGCGCGCATAGCCGAAAAACGTCATCGAGGCTCTTTCTGTTCGATCAGCTTCTAGACCGTCCAGACCAACTGTTCAATATCTCTGCAAACCACCCTGATCGAACGCCGAAGATGTATCAGCGTCTATGTACCATCGCGGTATACCTTCATTGAATGCGTCCGGCTAACACGTTATCCTCGGGAGATTGGTCGCTGTGCCGGTCGGGCTTTAGGTTTTGGACAAGCCGCGATCTCCAGCGTTGTGAATGAGCGCACCAGCGTGCTATGCGCCTTGATCAGAATTACAGTGGTTTTGTCTTGAGCAAGCAGCACCGCCGGAATGTTAGTTTTGTCGATCCGGTAGCAGTTCACCGGCTTGACTCTAGCCTTCTGGATGCCGGCAATGTCATAAAGCGCTGCATTGAAACCAGCACCGAATCCAAGTCCTATAACAAGTATTGCAACTAACCACCGGAGACTTCTCGCCTGCAATCGATCGAAGCGGTCAACGATGCGGGTCAAGCGTTGCCTGAGAGGTATTGATGGGAAGAAGCGTTTCAGGGCAAGGCCGATAAGGCCGCCGACAAAAAGCGCCGGAATCCATGGCCAGACGATCGCGACGCCGTGTTCCCGGACGAACCCAAACGGCGCGAAAATCATCGCCTCAAAACCGCGTGAGGCAATGTCAAGCGGGCTTAACTCGACCACCGCCGGCTTGAGAGCAAACTCGGCAAATAGGCGCTGATAATAGGTATTGCCGGCAAAGCCGAGCGCGGCACCCGCTACCGGCAAAAAGACTGCAGCATTGGTCAACGCCCGATTGATGGCAGTGACTTGGCCTACCTCGGTTTTGGGCACGCGGGACGGGAGGTTACCGTTCTTGTTCACGCGAACCGTTCCGCAGCATGATCGCGAAACGCCTCCTGATCACGGACATATTCGCTGAGCATCTCCAGCGACTTGTGGCGGCTATGCTCCTTCATCTTGAACAGATTGGCGCCCTGGCGCCCCGCTTCGGTCAGGAAGCCGGCGCGCAAACTATGCCCGGCAAAAAGTGCTGGGTCATAACCCGCTGCGGCCGCGCGCGCCTTGACGACGAGTGCCACGGTCTGCGGACTGATGCCATGCGCGGTCAGACGGCCATGCGGGGTCAGGCGTCGGAACACAGGACCGCTACTGATCGCTGCGGCCTCAAGCCAGGCATGGTAATGGCGCACCGGCTCCATGCGTCGGCCATCGAGGATGGCGACGGATTGCCCCCTGCCCTCCTGATCACCTTTCGACACCGGGATATGGATGATCAGCCCCCGCGGATCCTCCACGACGTGCGCGACCTCGATCGCCACCAGCTCGGAGCGCCGGAACGCACCCATCATGCCAAGACTGAGTAGGGCACGATCACGGTGATCCCGCAGGCTATCACCCGTGATGGTGCGCACCATGTCACGCAGGACATCACCGTCGGCTGGATGCTTTTTGGCAGGTCGCTCGCCACGTTTGGTGTTGCGGATACCGCGCATCGCCTTTTCGAGAGCTGCGGCCCCTTCCTGTGTGGTTGGCGGATCAACCTGTGCGGCACGGTGGGCGAACACGATCGCTGCCAGACGCCGCCCGATCGACGCCTTCGACAGTGAGCGGCCGTTGGAGTGTACACTGCCGGTCGTGGCAAGCTCGGTCAGGAACGCCGCGGTGACGGCAGGGGTCGCCGGCAGGGCGCAATAGCCGCGGGTTTCGCACCAGGCGCAGAATAGCCGCCAATCGGAGCGATAGGCCTGCAGGGTCGCGCTCGCTGATGCACGGGTGATGAAGTCGTCCACCCGCGACTGATCGTCACGGCTGAGATCGGGTAACCAGGGCTGCAGCGCCTGATCATCTGACAGTGTCAGACTTTGTTCGATCATGCGACCGTTCAGTGTGTCACCCTCACTCACTATACAGATGACCCTAACCGGACCACGCGCGCTCGAATGTCACGTTGCCGCATGCTAACCTTTCGTCCCGTCATGGCCTTTGTCCGCATTTGCCTGTCCGACCCCACCGTATTTTACGACGCTTTTTAGCAGCGCCCATAGTTAGCAGGAATTACAGTTATCGCTAGTAACTATTGTGGCTGATGAGTGCAATTGCGTCGCACGCACCGGTGCTCGCTTATGATCTAGTTCTATGGCATAACGGGCATTTGATACCACTTTACGCGAGCAATGCCACATGACGCTTCAAGTCAATATCACACCAAATGGCCGCATGAGCCTGCCGGTAGGCATTCGTAAGCGTTTAGGACTCGAAGAGGGCGGCGCGGTCCTCGTCGAGGAGACGCCTGATGGTGTCATCCTGCGCACAGTCGAGCAGGCAGTGGCTAAGGCGCAGGCAATTGCCAAGCGCTACGCCCAGCAGCCCGGAGGATCCGTCGATGACTTTCTGGCAGCGCGGCATGAGGACAGCGGCGAATGACCCATGTCGTGCTTGATGCCTCGGCGGTCCTTGCGCTGTTGAAAGGCGAGCGTGGGGCCAGCAAGGTCGCCGGCGTGATTGCGGACGCTTCGGTCTGCGCGATCAACCAAGCCGAGGTCGTCAGCCACTTCGTCCATCTCGGCGCGCCGATCGAAGAAGTCCGCGCCATGCTGGGCACCCTCCCCTATACGGTCGTCGCGGCCGATGATCTACTGGCATGGGAGGCTGGTGGCCTGCGATCGGTCACCGCATCCGCTGGGCTGTCTTTGGGCGATCGGTTCTGCCTCGCGCTGGCGAAACGGCTTGGCGTGGCCGCCTATACCGCGGACAAATCGTGGCGTGATATCGCCAGCGAGGCAGGGGCGAAGATAACGCTCATTCGGTGATGATGCACACGTTCTCCGATCAAAGGTTGAGACGAGGCGGCCACCGGAGGTCAGGCGCTTGACGTAGATTGACGTTTTGCGATCGGTCCCAACCCCGTTAACCCGGTTGAAGCTAGCCGATAGCCATGCCATCGGAACGTAGGGGAGATGATATGGCACGTACGGTTCAGGCAATACGGTTTAAGCAGTGGCTCCCTGAGTGGGACGACTTCAGCTTCGATCCATCACAACATCGTCGTAAGCCAGATGATCATATCTTGTTGTTCTCGATGCCGGCGGTTCAGCTTCGGGCACTGAGTGGTGTCTATCGCCGCACCCGTGACAGTGAGGGTGTCGAAGGTTTGCAGCGCCTGCACGATCCTAAACGCTCTGCCGCGATCCGCGACTTCGTCCGCTTCGGCCATCCCTATAGCGGCCTGCCCGCCGCAGCGCGTACCGACGCATCAGCCGCGATGCGCAAGCCGGGTTGGCTGCCCACGGCAATTGTCGTCAACATTCTTGGAGCCGACGATGAGCGTCGCGGACGCAAGGTCGCCGAACCGGATTTGATCGGCATTAAAAGCAATGGTGACAGTCGCGCCGAGCTGACGCTGCCCTATGCCGATCGGCTAGAACAATGGACGCCCACCGATCTTGAGCCGTTCGAGGTCATCGACGGTCAGCACCGGCTTTGGGCCTTTGACGAGGCAATGAAAGATGGAAATCTGCCCGGAGATTTCGAGCTGCCCGTTGTAGCCTTTACTGGTCTTGACGTCGGCTGGCAGGCCTACCTCTTTTGGTCGATCAACGTGTCGCCAAAGCGCATCAATCCTAGTCACGCGTTCGACTTATTCCCGCTGCTCCGCTCTGCCGAGTGGTTGGAAACGTTGTCGGATTTGCGCATCTACCGACAGGCGCGTGCACAGGAATTGACCGAGCTCCTTTTCAACCAGCCTGAGAGCCCGTTCCACAACCGTATCAACATGCTAGGGGAATCATCGCGCACTGCGCCGCGTGGTGCCGGTGTGACGCAGGCGGGTTGGGTGACGGCCATCACCTCAAGCTTTTTATCGCCCGGCAGCGGACGCTCTCTAAACGGCTTGTTTGCAGCAGACCTAACGCCGGCGTCGGGGCCGCTGCCATGGTCACGACCACAACAGGCCGCCTTCCTGATCCTGCTCTGGACGACGCTGCGCGATGCTGTCTTGGTCGGCCACCATGATTGGGCGACGCAGCTCGCCGAACCAGAAGGGCAACCATCGCTTGATGTTGCGCCCGATGTGGCGTTCACTGGGCCGCGGACGATGCTGAATCAGGAGCAAGGCGTTCGCGGAGTTCTTGCAGTAGCCAACGAGGTTTTCTTTGCGCTCGCACGTTTGCAACCAGAGCTGTTTGCGATCGACACCCAGACGATCCCCGGCGCAGCTACTACCAGCGAGGATGTTTCTGTAGCGCTTACGGAGCTAAGGCGAGCGCCGCTCGCGCGACTGATCGAAAGCTTTAGCGGCAAGCTTGCCGAATTTGACTGGCGCTCAGCTGACGCGGCTGGGCTTGACGAACAGCAGGTCTTGCTAAAGCGCGCATTTCGCGGAAGCAGCGGCTACGTCGCACTTCGCCAGCAACTGCTGAGCCACCTCACCACCGTGGCCGAGCCGATCGCAAGCATTGCGGCCGAAGCGCGCCGGCGTCTCGCCTGACATGGCGCTTGAGCCTCTCGGAAGCGGGGATCGCGCCGCGATCGCGCAGGCCGATCGCGGCGCGATCCGCAACGCCTTAGCTTTGATGGGGACGCGAACCGTTCCGCCCTGGTTGCGCGCGGCCAATCCGTTTCAGGACGGTGCGCCGCCCAAGCAGAAGGCTGCGTTCCATGCGGTAGCGGCCGAGGATCTGATCGAGATCATCGCAGCCCGTGGACCGCTGCACTCGATCGATGGCTGGAGCTATCTCGGTCAGGCACTCACCGCACTCGTCGGCGGTCGCGCGCATGCCGCCCGGCATCTTGCTTATTATGCGGAACTGCGCGCCGCGCTGTCGATCCTTGCAAGCGCCGGTATCGGTGTGTTCAATCGTCGTAACGCCGTCGTTGATTCCGCCGGTCAGCTTCATATGCTTTCCGACAAAGGTACGCACAGCATGGCTTGGTCGGCGCTCGTTGAGTGGGCGACCCTTCCCCACAGCCTTGGTCAATTGCTGGCGCCACTGAACATCGCCGGCGCCTCGATCCTTGCGCCGTTCGAGGAGTTCTTTCCCTCCGGCGCGACGATGGCAGGCGGCGAGCTTATGACGAATTGGGGGTTCGACCTTGAGCAAGGTGTCTCGGATCGCGACGAGCGCAACTGGTCGAGCTATCAGCCGACGGCGTTCAGCACACTCACCACGACACCCGACGACGACCTGCGCTTCCTGCGCATGTTCTGGCACGCACTTCGCCCCAACGGCGTCGCGCTCGAGCGGCATCTCCTGCGCAACCTGCTTGAGGCCGAGGCGCGCTGCCATGGCAACCTCATCGCCGACTATCCGCATCGTTTCGAACGGCTCGACGAGTCGATGAAGGCGCTCACGCCCTTTCCTTTCCTGTGCCGGATCGACGACCCGACAGACCACGACTTTCTCCTCCATGTTGCCACCACCGCCATCCCGGCGACACCCTACGCGATGATCAGTCGTGCCGGGTTACTGCTGAAGCTCGCGACCGGCATGGCCGAGGCGAACCTCGTCGCGGCAGGCATTCAGCCATTCGATCATTTTGCGGCTTGGTGGCATCAGTTCGGCGTCGATCACGCGCTCTGGAGCCCGACCTCGCCACCCGTCGATCATGCCGATTTATGGCAGGACATCGAGGTCGCACTCGATGACGCGCAGGAGCTTGCCCCTATGGATCGTCACGCCTGGATAGCAACGCACTCCGTTCCCGTCATGCGCGTATGCGAGGCTGAGCGAGCCGCCCTGTGGGGTTTGTTTCGGTGAAATACATGGGCTCCAAGCGTGCCATGCTCGGCAACGGTCTTGGCGACGCGCTGCATCGCTCGCTCCAGCAGGCCAATCGCGTCTTCGACCTCTTTACTGGCTCGGCCGCTGTCGCGTGGCATGTCGCTCAACGTTATCAGAAGGAGGTCATTGCCTGTGATCTTCAGCAATATTCTGCGGTTCTGGCCGCCGCGGTAATCGAGCGTACCGAAGCGATCGAAGACAACGGTTGGGTCCAGCGCTGGATGCGCAGCGCCGCGGCCCGGTTGTGGGCGCATCGCGACTGGCAGGCGCTAAAAGCTCATCAGCGGGGATTGGGACATGTGCCCGTTGCCGAGGCGGCCCAAGCGGCACGACTTTTTGATCTTGGTCTTCGGTATCCAATAGCACGCGCTTACGGCGGTTATTATTTCTCGCCGTGGCAGGCAGCCTGGATCGATGCGCTGCGGGCGAGCCTGCCGGACCAGGCTTCAATCCGGAACGTCGCCTTGGCGGCCTTGATCCAAGCCGCAAGCCGCTGCGCGGCATCACCTGGGCACACCGCGCAACCCTTTAAGCCTAACGAAACCGCTGGGCCGTTCCTGATCGATGCCTGGCGGCGCGACCTCCCCGCGATCGTGCGTGCCCGCATCAGCGATCTTGCTCCCAGAAGGGCTCATGTCTGCGGCCGCGCATACCGCGCCGACGCGCTCGACATCGCCAGAACTGTACGGCGGGGCGATCTGGTTTTCGTTGATCCACCCTATTCTGGTGTTCACTATAGCCGCTTCTACCATGTGCTCGAAAGTGTCGCGCGGGGAACGGTCGGAGATGTGTCGGGGGCTGGCCGCTATCCCGCGCCCGATTACCGCCCCTCCTCCTCCTTCTCGGTGCTCACACGCTCGCGCGCCGCATTCGATGATCTACTTGCCGAATTGTCGAATAGGGGTGCCGCGGTTATTATTACATTTCCTGCGGGACAGGCATCGAACGGGCTGAGTGGTGAAGATGTCAAAACCTTAGCTGCGCAGCACTTCTCCATTGCCGAAGAAAAGGTTACGTCGCGCTTTTCTACTATGGGCGGCGATCGCAAGCACCGCGCCGCTCGCCAAGACGCGGATGAGCTAATTTTGACGCTGTCCGCACATGATGGGCCGTCTAGCAAACACCCTTCGCAGGTTGATACGTCAGCGATCACCGCACGTTCCAGCGAACCATGTTTTCTAGGGTACTAAACGAGCGGGTCAGCGCCAAGGTCCGCACCGAGTTGAAGATGCTGCCAGGCGAGCCGCTCGATCTCTCAGACGTGCTGCGGGACTATACTTGAAAGCAAAAAGTGTGTTGCGTCTCCCTGTACGCCAATCGGTTCGCCAACCTGTGCCATGCCTTGCTAAGCCGTGTATTCTTAATACTGCCCCGACGTCGAGTGTCATGTTTGTGTGCTGTTCACCAGGGAGCCTTCTTCTGGCGCCGTTCTGACCGGCGTGCGCGAGCCGGTCAAGCGGTCGCGCAACGCGCAGATGCGACCCGATTCACCTGGGTCGGGGCGTCTCCCGCACCGGGTTGCGACCAAAAATGCCTCGGGATCGATGTTGAGCATCCGCCCTTTGGCCTGGAGGAGCGCGCAGGCCGATTTGCCGGATCAACGTGGCGCGGCCACCTCGAGCTTAGATGCATTTGCCGCTTCCTTGATGTGTATCCATTGGCTACACGCCTTGGCATGGCGGGGAAAGATGCCGGTTTGCGTATTCGGGTCGAAAAGGCCCTCCGCGATGAGTTTCTGGAGGCCTGCCACCGAGCGGACAGACCTGCCGCGCAGGTACTCCGGGATTTCATGCGGACCTACGTGGCTGATGCTCCGGCATCGACGCAAAATGAAAAGGATAAGTGAGAGTGCTCACCGGCGAAATTCGAATTCAGGTCGATCAAATCTGGAACGCGTTTTGGTCCGGCGGCGTTTCCAATCCACTCTCCGTAATTGAGCAGATCACCTACCTCCTTTTCATCAAGCGGCTCGACGAGCTCCAGACCCTTGAAGAGAACAAGGCTGCCAATCTCGGCATCGCAATCGAGCGGCATATCTTTCCTGAGGGAAGCGACGATCAAGGCAGACCGTATTCCGATCTCCGTTGGTCTCGATTCAAAAACTTTGAGGCGCGCGCGATGATGGATGTCGTCGCCGAGCGCGTTTTTCCCTTTCTTCGTGAGCTTGGCGCAAAAGGGTCCAGCTACGGACAGCATATGAAGGATGCGCGGCTCGGCTTCAGCAACGCCGCGCTGCTGGCCAAGAGCGTCGATATGCTTGACAGGATCCCGATGGAGGACCGCGACACAAAGGGCGACCTATACGAGTATATGCTCGGGAAGATCGCTAGCGCTGGAACGAACGGCCAGTTCCGCACGCCGCGTCACATCATTCGCCTGATGGTAGAGATGACATGCCCCACCCCCGATGACGTCATCTGCGACCCGGCGGCGGGCACATGCGGCTTTCTCGTATCTGCCGGCGAGTATCTGCGTGACAATCAGCCCCAGCTTTTCCGCAACGAGAAACAGCGCAAGCACTTCCACCATGACATGTTCCACGGGTTCGATTTCGACCCGACCATGCTTCGTATTGGCAACATGAACATGACGTTGCACGGCGTCGACAACCCGGATATCAGCTACCGCGACAGTTTGGCGCAAGAGCATGATAGTGATGCCGGACGCTATTCGCTGATCCTGGCAAACCCTCCTTTTGCTGGTTCACTCGATTATGAGGTCACGGCCAAAGACCTCCAGCAGATCGTTAAGACCAAAAAGACCGAGCTTTTGTTTCTCGCGCTTTTCCTCCGCTTGCTCAAAACAGGTGGACGGGCCGCAGTGATCGTGCCCGACGGTGTGCTGTTCGGCTCTTCCAATGCACACCAATCCCTCCGCGAAATGCTGGTCGAAAAGCATAAGCTGGAGGGTGTGATGAAATTGCCTTCGGGCGTATTCCGCCCGTATGCGGGCGTGTCCACCGCGATCCTGTTCTTCACTAAGACGGGCGTGGGAGGGACCGAGAATGTCTGGTTTTACGACCTCCAGGCCGATGGCTACTCGCTCGATGATAAGCGCACCGCGCTGCTGAATGATTCCAAGCTCGGCGTGCTGCCCGCTTCGCCATTGGCTGATGATGACCACGCTAAGAACAATCTGCCTGACGCACTCACTCGCTGGTTGCGCCGGGAAGAAGGCGAGCTGGAAAACCGGCGCACGGCCCAAAGTTTCTGCGTACCCAAAGCCGATATCGCCGCCACCGGCATCTACGATCTTTCTCTAAATCGCTACAAAGAGGTCGAGCACACTGAATTGACCTACGACAGGCCCGCCGACATTATTAAGCACCTCCGCCAAATCGAGTCTGAAATCAGCGATGGTCTTTCCAAGTTAGAGGCCATGTTCGGATGAGTCTAATGCAAGTCGCTGATATCGGCACTCTTATTGAAAGGGTTGCTTCATGGAACCCGACCCGGGATGCACCGGACGATCAGCTTGATTACATCGACCTTAGTGCGGTCGATAACATCACGAAAACGGTGGCAAGTTTTCAGTCGATCTTAGGGCGTGAAGCTCCAAGTCGAGCACGCCAGCGCGTGAAGGCGGGCGATATCTTGGTATCTACAGTCAGACCGAATTTGAATGGCGTGGCGCGCGTCCCTACCAATCTCGACGGAGCCACCGCATCGACAGGGTTTTGTGTCCTTCGGCCGAAAATCACCAAACTTGATGCCAGTTATCTGTTCCATTGGGTGCGATCATCGGCATTTGTCGATGACATGGCCCGGAAAGCTACGGGCGCGAGCTATCCGGCGATTTCGGGCAAAATCATTGGGCAGTCAGAAATTCCACTTCCGCCGCTTACGGAACAGAAGCGCATAGCGGCGATCTTGGACCAGGCTGATGAGCTGCGCCGCAAGCGCAAGTGCGCCTCCGACCATCTGAGCCAATTAAGCCAAGCGATTTTCTACGAAATGTTTGGTGATCCGAAAGCCAATCCAAAGGGAGTTGAACGCGCAGAAATCGGCGACCTGTTGAAGGTTAGTAGTGGTGCAGGTCTTACGACGGCCAACCAAAAAGGTGGATGTTACCCGGTCTTTGGCGGCAACGGGGTCAACGGATGGCACGACGAGTTCAATGTACCTGAACAGACGATAGTGATCGGGCGCGTTGGCGTCTATTGCGGCGCAGTTCACGTAACAGGTCGGCCAGCTTGGGTAACAGATAATGCATTAGTAGTCACCCTTAAGAAAAGCGTAAATATTACATATTTGGCCGCCGCGCTAAAAATCGCGAACTTGAATCAATATGCGGGTCGATCCGCGCAACCTCTGGTGTCTGGTAGTCGGATTTACCCTGTGGTGATTCTTCTTCCCTCGGACGATCAGCAGGCTGAGTTTGAAGCGCGGATTTCATCTGCAACCCATATGCAGGAAATTGCAGTTCATGCATCAAACGAAACGGAAAGCCTATTTCTCTCCCTACAGCAACGAGCCTTCAAGGGGGAGCTGTAACGATGCGCGGCGATCTTAAATCAGCTTGGCCGTTTGTATGGGCAGATATCTGGGTCCGCCTGTATGAAACCAAAGGCACGCCGATTGAGCTGTTTTCAGAGCTGTATGCCGCTCTGATGCCAAAGCCACGCGCACCTGTTGCGCCGCCTGAGCCAACGGTTTTTGATGCACAGGGCAACATGATCGACCCGATGGAGATCGCTGCTGGCGAAAATTTCAAGGTGGCTTTGGCTTTGTATAACGCGGCCAGGCTTGATTATGAGCAGGCTCTTACGGCTGAGCCCGAAGCCGTAAGGCGGTGGCTACGTGAAGGCCTTCACGCTACTCTTTTGACTGAGCAGGATGCTGTCAGGGCTTTGGAAAAGGCTTTTGTGACGATTGATGACATCGGAGGCGATCCTCTCTCAAACCGCTACGTCAACCTCGTCGACACCTTCCTCGAAAAGTACAATCTCCGCTACGATTTGCGCCGTCCATTCTCGCTGCATCCCAGTCTATCTGGCGTCTTCACGCAACTTATCAGGCAACTCAAAGTGGCAACCGCCAGTGATGTCCATCTCAACGGGATCATGGCAGATTTTGAGGATGCTTTCCGCGATCTGAAGGCTGGCGCGACGCCAGCCCGGATCAAGGCTTGCATGTCCCGCCAAGCCAATCTGCTTGAAGCGATCGGGCAGATCGCCCCAAATGTTACCGGAAATACGCTCGGGCTAATTTGCGAGCAGGTCGGCACTTGGCCGCATGATAAGCTGAAAGAGTCGGCGAAGTGCATGTACAAGTTCGCCAATGAGTATCCGGGCATACGGCACGCGGGAACACCCGCCACGCAGATACGTGAAATCGACATGCGCGACTTAGTGGCGGTGTCTGTCGTGCTCACGGGCTTCGCCCCCTACCTGACAGATCGGTTGACGCCTGACGGCATTTACGGGGCAGCGGCATGAGCCAGTTCGCCTTCCTCAAAGCCGAGTTTGAGCCGGTCTACGAACTGGCACGGAAGGCAGAGATCGCAGCTCAGTCCGATCCGCGTGGCGCGTCGTTCTATGCAAGGCTGGCCTTAGAGAGCGCCGTCAAATGGATGTACGACAACGATCGCACCTTGCGGTCACCTTACGATACCGCCTTAGCCGCGCTGATCCACGAGGGATCGTTCCGCTCGCTGGTCGGCAACGCACTCGTCACCAAAGCCCGGATCATCAAGGATTTGGGGAATAAGGCGGTTCACGAGGTACGGCCGGTTCCTGCGCAGAATGCCATCACGAGCGTCCGTGAGCTGTTCCATTTCAGCTATTGGCTGGTGAAAACCTATGCGCGCGACGCAAAGCCGGATGCCGCGCTTGCCTTCGATGTCAATGCGTTGCCCCGCGCCGTGCAGGTCGAGGCCTCGACGCTCGCCAAGCTCCAGGCGATGGCCAAAGAGCGGGAGGAGGCCGCAAAACAGTTCGCCGAGGCGCAAGATGCTCGGATCAAAAGCGAGGAGGACCGCGCCAGCCTTGAAGCCGAACTAAAGAAGGTTCAGGCCGAGATCGCGGCGGTCAAGGTCACGAACCAAAAGGCCGATGACACACACGATTACAATGAGGCTGAAACGCGCGACGCCTTTATTGACCTCCTCCTGGCCGAGGCGGGCTGGCCGCTCGATCAAACGCGCGACCGCGAATATCCGGTCAA
>Ga0325400_1005301_pt1 | contig 12114 bp, 13 predicted proteins | sample PopdelMetagenome_2_FD_205662 | JGI IMG/M metagenome (GOLD analysis project Ga0325400, IMG submission 205662) | Populus deltoides microbial communities from Bellville, Georgia, United States - Xylem-PdKOR-R1 | ecosystem: Host-associated > Plants > Phyllosphere > Stem > Wood/Secondary xylem...
GATGATTGCAAAATCAAACATCATCTCAATACCGAGATATTTTTTAGATCACGATAATCTCATAAAAGGCAAAATGAAATCAATTATGAAACTGAATTTCCAATTAATCCAGTATCTAAGGATGAATATAACATCAAATGATGAATTATCACCATTATTACTATAACAATTACTATTCTTATCGTTATTATTATCATTACTAATATTGTCACTATTATTATAGCTACCACCATTACTACTATCATCAAGAAATAGTATCATAATTGTTATTAGTATTACTATTGTGATCACTATCACTATCATTATTGTTATTATTGTTATTATTATTGTTGTTTATATTATTATTGTAACCATTATTACTATAACAATTACTATTCTTATCGTTATTATTATCATTACTAATATTGTCACTATTATTATAGCTACCACCATTACTACTATCATCAAGAAATAGTATCATAATTGTTATTAGTATTACTATTGTGATCACTATCACTATCATTATTGTTATTATTGTTATTATTATTGTTGTTTATATTATTATTGTAATTATTATCACCGTCACTATAACTAATAATATCATTATTTTTATTCTTATTACTATCATAATAATTATTATTATTACTGTTACAACCACAATTATTGTTGTTGTTATTGCTTTCACTCTGCCGCGACATTTTGTTTTATGTCATTGCGCTGAACTTAGTCCATGTTTGTGCTAAATATGTAAGATAACATAAACTTCAACAGCTAATAATGTAAAGAGAAATTAACACAAACTATAAGTAGTAATATAGATAGAAAGGTTTTAAGATGTAGAGAAGTTAATACACAACCAAGACAACAAGAGTGAAATCCAAATAAAAATCAAAGCTTGTCCATTGCAATTTTTGCCAAGTCCACATAACATGAGTTCAGCATGCTTGCTAGACCCAAGATGTTGGACTCGTGTAGCTTGGGTCTGGCTTGGTTGCTAGACTCATGACGCTTGGGTCTGGCATGGGCATTTGGGCCTGGAATGGTTGCTAGACCCAAGACGCTTAGGTCTGAAATGGTTGTCAGACCTAAATAGCTTGGGTCTGACGTCCAGGATTTGCATAATTTTCGTGAGTCAAACAAAGGTAATGGTTTTGTTGAGGACTAAAATACTCATGCAAATGTGTTGAATGGTTTTAGGATATCTAACTAATAATTCCTTGTAAACTTCTAATGTATTATTAAGAAAAAAAACAACAAATACCTATGCCAAACACTGCTGAATTGCAATAAATAAATGTAAAATTTAAGCTAAACTCTATTATGTTGATACCAATTGTTAGATACATGCTCGCACTTTTGTAACTTTAAAAAACTCTAATCAAATATAAAGAAAAATTACTCTTGCAAGTTTTCTTATTAACAACGCAATGATATACTTATTGTCCTCCAATAAAAATGTTAATTCAACATACTCAAAGTTCTCTTGTTCTCCCATTAATTTGTTGTTTGAACTTTCAGTTACCCATCTCTAATCCTTCTAATATTATTAAAAAAAACAATAAAAACATGTTAGAACTTTGAAAAAGATACTACCTTTAATGTTAGAACCCATAAAATCCACTACTTTTCATTAAAAATTTATGGGTTTGATGGTGAGATAAAAAATGTTCTCATTAGATACATCTATTTTGTTAATGGAAGAATAATTAATTACATCAAACTCTTAAGAACAGACATAAGCAAACCACATAATTTTCTCACCATTAATCATACCATAAAATTCCACACTCTCTTTGTTGTCTTCTTCTCTCCGTCATGACTATGTCCTTTTCTCTGTTAATTCGGTGCCCTGTTCTCTTCTATTTCTTCTATCGATTTGGTTGAGAAGAAAGACAAGTACTGAACATAGAAAGTACTATTTTCATCATTTCTTTGCAGTTTTCTATCGTCCGATTCACTTTCAGTTTCTTCGTGATCTGAGTTGTAAAAAGTTGAAGGAGAAGAAACAATGAATAAAAAGAAAAAAAAAGTCAAATAAATGTTTTTCCGTTTACTATAAGATAAGAAATTAAATTAAAAATACTATTATAATCCATAGTAAAAGATCTATTGCTCCACATAATTTTCTCATAGTTTTTGTTATAATTTTATATTAAAATATTTTAAAACACTTCAAATAAAACAAAATCCAAATAAATTATAAAATTTATAATCATATCAACATAACATGAGAGTACGAAATTAAAAAAAAAAAAATTAATGTTCATTTTTTTAATAAATTTTAAAGAATAAAGAAACAAAACAATTGCAATATAGCAATTAACAGTTGTCTTCCAAGTTCAATGCCCGTTTCTTTATAATATTATATAATACTAATATCTCACTCTGATGTAGTTAGTCTTAACTACCAGTGCTCCATTTTAACTCCTAGGTCTCAACAACAGCACGCGCGCACAACTCCCAAGCCAAACCCACCGCCATGTCAACCACCACCACCGAACCGCCATCAACACCACCGCAAATCCTAATACCCTCCCTCCCAAACGACATCGCCTTAAACATCTTAGCCCGCATCCCAAGGTCCTATCACCCACGACTTACCCTCGTCTCCAAACCTTTCCGTTCCATCCTTTCCTCCCCTCTACTCTACACAACACGCTCCCTCCTCAATACCTCTCAACACTTTCTCTACCTTTCTCTCCGCATCCCCACCACAACTTCCCTGCAGTGGTTCACGCTCTATCCAGACCAGACAAAGAATTCCTTAATTCCACTCACTCCCGCACCTTCCCCTCTCGTGGGCTCCGCTTTCGCCGCTGTGGGACCCAAGATTTATGTTATCGGTGGCTCGATCAATGACATCCCTTCCCCCCACGTGTGGGCACTGGACTGCCGGTCCCACACGTGGGAGGCTGTCCCTAGCATGAGAATTTCACGTGAGTTTGCTGCTGCTGGGGTTGTGGATGGGAGAATTTATGTGATTGGCGGTTGCGTGGTGGACACGTGGGCGAAGTCGAGGAATTGGGCGGAGGTTTTTGATCCGAAAACGGAGAGGTGGGATTCTGTTGATAGTGGAAAGGATGATTTGTTACGCGAAAAATGGATGCACGGAAGTGCTGTAGTGAACGAGAGAATTTATGTGATGGCGGATAGGAATGGGGTTGTTTATGAGCCGAAAACGAAGAAATGGGAGAGTGTGGAGAGTGAATTGGATTTAGGGTGGAGAGGGAGAGCATGTGTGGTTAATGGGATCTTGTATTGTTATGATTATGTGGGAAATATTAGGGGTTTTGATGTGAGGAATGGGGCTTGGAAGGAGCTGAGGGGGGTTGAAAAGGAGTTGCCGAGGTTTTTGTGTGGTGCCACAATGGCGAATGTAGGTGGGAAGTTGGTGGTGGTTTGGGAAAGAAAAGGGAATGTGAAGGAAATGGAGGTTTGGTGTGCGGAAATTGAGGTGGAGGAGAATGGAGAGGGGGAGTTGCGGGGGAGGGTTGAGTGGTGTGATGTTGTTCATAAGGTTCCCATTGGGTCGTCTATTGTTCATTGCTTGGCTGTTTCGATGTGAGGATCTATCGCAGCGCACCAAGTATGTTTATTGTTATTGTTGTTGTTTTTAGCTGTTCATTTGGTCTTTTGTGTGTGCTCTTTGCAATTCAAATGTTCTCATGAACACACATGTTAATTTTTAAACTTGATGTGATTCTTGATTTGTCGGGTCTGTAAAGTAAGCTTCCATACACATGAAATAAATACATGTACATTTCAGCTAAATTTTACAGTTATTTTTGCTTCTGCAAATTATGAAATTAGTTTTGAGAGGGAGAGGTGTTGGGAAATGGTTAGTTAATTTACAACCTATACAAACAATCAGGGAAAACATACTTTAACTATGTCCTCAATTGTTATGTTTCTCTATGTATGCCAGTCATTTCACCCAAAGTGTTGGTAGGGCACAAATTATCAAATTTGTGTTGAGAAGGAGATAAATGGAGAATGGTTAGTTAATTTACGATCTATACAGACAATCAGTGCAAACATACGTAAACTATGTCCTCAGTTGTAAATATTTCTTGTTTCTCGATGAATGGCAATCAATTCACCTAATCTGATGGTAGAGCGCAAATTATAATGCAGCTTTCATGTCATAATGATATGTATGACAGTTTTTTGAAACATCTTATCAAAACACTTGCTCTAGTGGCTCTCTTGCCTTATTCCACTTTGTTAAACTTGAGTGACAACTTTTTGGTCACTGGCAATGGGAAAGCATAAGAAGAACAGGGGATCACGACATGAAAAATTGCTTAGGAGATTCACTATTCTAAAATCAGCTAGGAGATGTTTCTTTCATGGATAGGAGGAAGCACTTCAGGAGAGGATCAAGGATGTATGCATGAGGCCATATCCATTCTTACCAATTTTTTATATTTACATGGACAAGGAATTGATATTTGGCTCTTTTGTCACTTGAGTTTTGTAGCAAAGAAGACTAGAGGAAAGACACCATCTGAAAATTAGTCGTATATGTTCCTAAATTTTGACGGGATTGGGGATCTGACCAGGTATGACACATTGTGGTGAGAAGTACCTCTATCTTCATTTTTCGTGTAAATCATCAAGTGAAGGTATAGTTAATATATCGTACCATTGTGTTTCATACTTGTCAGATCCACTATCCCATCAAGACTTTGGAGCACATATGACAGGTTCTCAGAATGGCCAATATTCATTGGGTGAGCGCGATATCTCAATGGCTCTTCTGGACAGTGTTTTTAAGAACAGCGAATAATGATCTGTAATATTCTTCTGTCCTTTTCAATTGTTCCCGTGATTGGTGAGAAGTACCTCAATCTTCATTTTTCGTGTAAATCATCAAGTGAAGGTATAGTTAATATATCGTACCATTGTGTTTCATACTTGGCAGATCTCCTATCCCATCAAGACTTTGGAGCACATATGACAGGTTCTCAGAATGGCCAATATTCACTGGGTGAGCGCGATATCTCAATGGCTCTTCTGGACAGTGTTTTTAAGAACAGCGAATGATGATCTGTAATATTCTTCTGTCCTTTTCAATTGTTCCCGTGATTTTCTTGTTTCTGTTCCAAGCGTTCATTTTTTGAGATTTTTTCTTCTTCTTTCATATTGAAGTGCAGCGCATCGAGCACACAAATTATGCTTGTTTATTAATCATACTCAGAGTACTGGTCCCTGAGGCTAGAAGCCTGGAGAAAATTACAGAATTTAGACCTATTAGTTTATTAAGCCTTGTATAAAATCATCCCAAAGAGTATTTGCTATCAGGCTTAAAACTTTTTACCTGAGATTTGGACAGCTAGCCATATGGAAAGATTGAATGGATGTCAGGGTTAACTTCGAGTATTTGTTATGGACAGTAATGGGTATGGAGGCTGTAGATCTGATGGGGTTCCTGTCTTGCTTCTTTGATGGAATAGAAATAGTGTAGCTTTTGGCAAACGAGTTCTGTCAGCACAAGAAATTGATTCAAAAGCTTTAGCATATCTGAAGGGTTTCCTTGAAGCTTGTGCTTTTCGAGAATCTACCATCCGCTCCTATTCTTGGGTTTATGAATATGAAAGATGGTGGGACGTGGGATGGAAACAGTGGAACTGCCGGATATGGTATTTTCTTTCATGGAAAAGGCGAGTTTCTGGCTGGTTTTTGAAAGAAAGATCATCTTCCTTAAAACATCGACCAAGAAGATATTACTGTTTTCGTCAATATCGACTACCAGATCAAACTGGGGGCAGCAATTTGGAAATGGAGGCCGAGCTTGTCGCTTGCTTATTCTGCATGCAAGTTTCTTTGGAAGTGCTCTCTTCTTGCAAGTGCTAAGACCCTAATCCGTACTGATCGAGTAAGCTATTTCTTACATGAAATACATTTAACATGCACTTTTAAAGAGCAGTAATAAGATAGTTATTCCCTGGTGTGTTGAAACAATATCTGTACAACATCAGTAAGGTTCTCATTTTTTGTTTTGGGACACAAGTGCTGCTGAAGTGCTGTATCTCATGCAGAATTATGCGTATCCTGCTACTCATTACATTCACCAAGTGTTGTTCACTCTTTGCTGAGAACTACATGAGCTTGATCAGCATCATCCTTTCAGAAAGGTTTGTGTTTATACATGCACAGTAACTGGTAATGTTCCTTTTTGCAGAAAAATCCAATCGAATGAAACAAACAAAGCCACCATCGCTAATAAATTACATCTTCAGAGCGAACTCCCATCACGGCTCCTTTCAAGTCAGCTGCAATGTACCGACCAGTTGGCCATACCAAAGCTTACAGTGACGAGCATATTATAACATCTGCTGGGGTTGCATGCAAAGATCATAGCTGCATTATCAATTACTTTCTGACTCCCTTGTATCTACCACTCCATGTGTCCATAGTACTCAGAAACAGTAACAATACGAACTAAACCCTTCAGCAGTGTAAAAATGAGAAGATTAGCCTAAATCTAGGGCATCCATATGAAATCTCCAACAAAGACGCATATTCATAGAAAATCCTTGCATACATTGGCTGAGCAGGAATCCACGAAAGAATCAACAGCATGACATTAATCTCTAACCTTTATTTTGATCACATGGCATCCGGCGAAGTGGCACCTCGCCATATGCACAAGTCAACACACCTCGCCATATGCACAAGTCAACATTACAACATAGATCTTACACATCATTGGCATTCCAAATCCTGCTGGTAATAAATGGAAACCTTCCACATAATGCATCACACAAGCCATGTTATGCTACTAGAAAATAGAAACATGGCATAGGATACCATCCAACTAAGCGCCATAATCAGAGCTTGTTAAAATAGAATCCCATTTCAGCCATGCCACTGATGTCCTATAGGACATTTCCAATTTGTTCAAGTGCCTGCAAAATTTCAGTTCCAACTAGTCAATCCACCAGACAGCATGCTAATTATGTGGCATGTAACAAAAAAGAAAAAAAAAAATCACAGCTCACCAACGCAGAACTGTTGTCAGTGAAATTTTAAAAATGTCGAAAAAAATTAATGTCCTAGTTTTGCAGAAATAAAGAATGCATGAAAAAACATGAAAGAGACAGTAAAAGACCTCAATCGCAATCATAGCAGGTGTGATACTGGATACATCTTTATATCCTAGTTTGGCTGCAATATCTGCACAGTGTAAACACTTATCTTCAGTATATTCACTTAACTAACACGTGAAATCTTAGCAATTACAAAGACTAGCAGATCCCAAGAACTACAAAGCAATAAGAAAACACATGATAGCTGCAAGTTGTGGTTTCAAGCACACGTACTTTCCAAAGAAACCCTCGCCTTGGCATTTTCATAAGCTTTATGTCTCTTCTCAAACAGAGTAGAAAGGCGTCTGAATGCCTGTAGTGAGAATAAGTTTCAAGACAAAGCATAAGATATGACACGTTAACAAGAAAAATATTTAGAAGACAAATAACCTACAGTGGTGTATGCATCTCCTGGTTCATTATCCAAAAGGGGGCGAGACTTGGTTCCTACAGCCGCAATCCTCTGTGCCAATTCTTCCAAAGGCACATCTAACCAGACACTAATCCCCTTCCCCATGTATATCCTGATTAACAAAATAGAAAGTAGAACACTTTCAAAACCAACATGCATAAAGAACTAACCAAATAATCAGAAGGTAAAGAATTTAAGTTTCAATTGTTATGTCCACTATCATACCAGTTTTCATCCCGTATCACAGCACCGCCACCAGTGGAAACAACAAACCGGTGTTCTATTGATAGCTTTTCTAATGCCTCAGTCTGAAAGGTAGGATTACAATATTTAAAGCTTGAAGCCACAACCAAAAAAGATAAATATAAGAGCATATGACTGTGGTCAAGTGTTTTTAGTGCGGCTACATTAGATTAGCAAATAGATAAAACCCAATGGATAAACCGAGCACAACAACTGAATTAGCAGTCACTACTTCAACTTATCATCAGTTCTCTTTTCAGAATGACATATTTTGCAATGCTGGTAACTAAATATAATCTGATTAAATGTGCATGAGTAAGTTTTGCAATGGAGAGATTCAAAATGCAATCTACTTAAAACACCTCTTTATCTCTGAAGAAATCCTCTCCATATATTTCAAATATTTCAGCTACAGAAGGCACACCAACATCCTCCTCCACCAGTTTGTCACTGGAAAATCCATGAAAATGTAGAAAAATACAATTATTATTTAACATAAAAAAAGATTTTTGGTTATGTGGATAACCTGCATTTAACAGACAGATGTAGACAACGTAATAGCACATCCAGTGCTCAACATTTCAACAAGAACTTCTATACCATTGCAAAATCAGATCCCACAAGATAGGGGTAACATTGCCACGAGCCATATTTAATAATTTGGATCATCATCTATGAGTGCCCCCACTCAGCGACCATGCTGTATTGCTGTCAGTTGAGGATGTACTTCAAATGGTATAGAAGTTTTTGTTGCATTATGAAGCATACTTCTTTCCTCTCCCTCATTCTTTTTAAGATTGGAGAGGCATACTAAAATCTTTCCTAGAACCCCAAATGAAAGACAATCACATGTACTAACCAGTCACAGAATGAATAACGAATTGATCGCGAGAGAATCTTTCCCACTGTAGTTTTTCCAGAGCCCATCATCCCTACATGTTTCACATTCATTTAGTTTACTACCAGAGTAATCAAATCAATTTCTAACAGAATACATAAGACTAGGCAAAGAAACTGACCAACAAGATATATACAGCGTCCATTTAAATATGGTTCAATCTCTTGTGACTTATTCTGCAAATTTTGTTCACGTCTAGTAAGATACACGCCCAAAGAAATTTGATGAGCAGAAAACAGTGTGAAGTTTTAGATAGTTAGAGGAGAGGAAAGGGAAAATTAAGGCAAAGTTCACAGTTTTTAAGGCAAAGTAGATGCAAAGATTGCAGAGAAAAATAAAATGCAACATGTTATTAGATATCTCATTCAAACTGGTGAGAACAGAAGCATTTCATACCTTCAAAATCAAAGCTTCCTCGCCAAACAAATCCTGGAGACTTTCAGATTCCAACGTTGAAACTACAAAAGTTAAAAGAATCTTTCAAAATCCAAAAGGAAAATGGAAAGGAAGTCAAAACTTATGCTGAAACAATAACCTCGTGATTCTTTTACATTATGTAAGCAAGATGTATTCTCAAATTAATCACGGTTACACCATCAATATATTATAAATTGGAAGTACAGAATTAAAAAAAAAAAATTCAATAGATTACCTATGCAAAGTCTAAAGATTTTCAAAACCATTTTCACTTCCCAGCTAAAAAAATAACATATATTACAAATCATCCAATAACACTACAGCAAAGACGCAAAAAAAAAAAAAGCAGCTCCAACTGCACCTTCAAATAGGCTCTTAACAAACCAAAACCCGGATGTTATAAATCCAAAAAAAAAATATCTAACAATAGCCCATCATCTAAAAATCTCCAACCAAGACTAATTTCACAAATTCAAAAGATGCAATGACAAGGACTTAGATATTGTACCTTGAGAATTGTTACAAGAACAAGAAACCTCAAAAGAAGCCTGTCTATGTCGATTTTCATCTCTTACAGGCCGAAACTGAGCAGAAACAAACACTTGGAGTCTCTTCTGTTCCTTAAATCTCCCCGAAAACCGCAGGGAACTAGTTGGTTTTCTTGGAAACTTGTATGGATCAATCCATGTTGTCGAAATTTGCATTCTTTGTGCAAGATTTGCCTCCATTTTTGACTGGTTTGCCAATCAAAAACTTCGCCAAATCTATCTACTCTGTATTTGATTGCAAAAAAAAAAAGAGTGAAAAACTAAAACATTGCAAATGCAAAAGGAAAAATTAAGTGGCAAAAATTAGAGAATTTAACTTACCAGTTACGAGAAAGAGACCAAAGCAGAGAGGAACAGCAGTTTGAAGTTTCGTTTAGTTGATGTGGTTCGATTGGCCTTATTTTTTTGTGATTTATATTGTGCTTCGACGGTTGTTGGGTAGAAATCTCATAAACAAAAAAACAAATGGTTGTGCAGCCCAACATAACAAACAGAATGTGAAACACACACACACACATATATAGATATATATACACACGTGTAATTGTATTTTTATTTTTATTTATTTTATGGAAAAAGAAATTCCTTGGGAGCACTTTCTAATAAAGTTTTAAAGATTTTGTCTTAGATTGTGGAAATTGTTTTAAGAATTCCCAATTTTTAATATCAAGAAAATAATTATGAAACCAAAACCAATTTTCTTTGGATATGAAAAGAAGAAAATCAGAATCAGAACAGGAATGAGTTTTAGACTTTTGGGACGACAGAGGTGGTTTCGGGCAAGGTCAAAAGAAAGTTACGATGCCGCGTTTGGTGTATATTTTGATATGGATTGTCTTTGTATTTTAAAAAAATAAATTAATAAATTTTTTAAAGTTTTTAATTCGTTTTGATACAACGATGTCAAAAATAAATTTTAAAAAATAAATAATTTAATTTTTTATTTTAAATTAATTTTTTTTATATTTTCAATTCATTTTGATATAATAATGTTAAAAATAAATTTTAAAAAATAAAAAATATAAATTATTTCAATATATTTTTTAAACAAAAAATATTTTAAAAAACAACTAATTTCATATTTTTTCAGACTGCGCATAATAAAAATACTGGATACGGAAAGATAGTCAGAAACAAAAGAGGAATGAGTTTTAGAGTGTGTTTGGCAGTGTGGTAACAGTTGATTTTCAAATAGCTTTTCGTGCCGAAATACATGCTAATGATTTTTTTTATTTTTTAAAAATCATTTTTAATATCAGCACATCAAAACGATTCAAAAAGTACAAACCGCACTCAATTTTCGCAAAAAAAAATTTAAAATTTGACGAAACGCAGGTTGAAACGCACAGCCAAACACTCACTTAAGTATGTTTGAAATTGTGGTAGCAGTAACAGTTCAAAATGCTTTTTATTTAGAAATATATTAAAATAAAGTTTTTTATTTTAAAAAAATTATTTTTAATATCAACACATTAAAACATTATAAAAATATAAATATATATATATATATATATTAAATAAAAAAATAAAATTTTAAATTTTTAAAAATATCATCTTCAACTTCAAGTACACCGTAGCATTTTGGGATGATAGGGATGGCTCGGGGCAAGGTCAAAAGAAGAGTTAGGACTTAGGATGTGCTAGATACCGAACATATGTTAGGTGTGGAGTGAATAAAAAACTGAGTATTTGGAGGAGGGTTCCCCTGTGTTATAGCACTATGGCACCGTGACACCGTCATCTCACCAACCACTTGGGTCCTTTCAAAAAAAAAACAAAAAACAAATAATCAATTTTTTGGGTTGGTAAGGAGGAGATTGCGTGGTGGGTGGCTAGTCGGGAGGTCAATTTCGGTGATCCCTTTGTTGGGGGGTGGGGGCTAGATTATTAAATTAGTATATTATAAAATGTAAACCATACAATTGTCTATTCATTTGAAAAAATTGTAAGAAAAACTGTGAAGAACGTCTAAAATATATTTTCCAAGCTAAGTATAAATTTGAAAAACTAAAAAACTAGTTTTCTAGATGAAAAAATATTTCATTTAAACATGAAGTTTTATTTTTCCTTTTACTAACTCCATTTTTCCAAATAAATAAATAAAATATATTTATGTTTTTGAACAACTCTTAAATGATTTTTGTTCCATCTCATGTCTCAAGGGTAAAGTTTTGAAACCGACCCGGTCAAGTGATCGGGTCACGGGTCAGATGGGTTGACCCGGTTTGACCCGGGTCAGATGGGTTGACCCGGTTTGACCCGGGTCAAACCGGTTTGACCCGGGTCAACCCAAAAAAAACACACAAAAAAAACCCTAGAGGCAAAGGATCAACACACAACAAAACCAAAACTAGCTACTCTCTCCCTCTTCCTCGTCTTCATATTTCCACCAAATATCGAAGAAAATGAGCCAGCTTAGTGAGCAATATTCTGGCCGTCAAGAACCTAGAAGGGGCAAAAAACCCACCAAGCACAAGAAAGAACCAGTCAAGATAACATACATTTCAAGCCCAACGATGGTTAAAG
>Ga0325400_1005304_pt1 | contig 12113 bp, 12 predicted proteins | sample PopdelMetagenome_2_FD_205662 | JGI IMG/M metagenome (GOLD analysis project Ga0325400, IMG submission 205662) | Populus deltoides microbial communities from Bellville, Georgia, United States - Xylem-PdKOR-R1 | ecosystem: Host-associated > Plants > Phyllosphere > Stem > Wood/Secondary xylem...
AAAAAACAATCATTTTATCACCCCAATATTTTTCCCTGTTTTTTTCTTCGTCAAAAAGGAGGATTTAGAAGCAAAATGATTTGATAAGAAAGGAAGTAGAAACTAGAAACGTTAATTACCATGTATATTAATTTGAATATCAACCAGATATGATTTAAATCCTCTTACATACAGTCATTTATGAGAAAGATACGTATTCTTCTAATTATGAATAACGATATTCAACCTAATGAAGTGGCAATATTATTGATTTGATTCTCTATGGTTTTCATGGATGCAGAGAGTTCATTTCGGCCTTGTTTGATTACATCTACAAATTAAATCCAATGAAGCTCAGCTCATTGATAGCGTCAAGGCCTGTTCTCATCTTCATCATTCTGGTACTGCACTCGTTCATTTTAATAAAACTACGTACTTGCATGCAAAATTCTTTTACTAGTTGTTTGATTTTCAACGTAGCTTATTACTGCATGCCTGAAATATACTGATGAAAATATTTAATTTCTCCGATGACAATCACCTATTATAAAGTGGGTTTTCATCTAATATTTCTTTAACAATTATTATATTCCTTTTCTTTTATTCCACTGCATTTGGAATTGCACTAAGGTTTGTACAAACTTAAATGCAGGCAATTGGAGTTTTGCTACTCCCTTGTGTAGTGGTACCATGGTGGTATAATATGATCAAACAGATGAAGAAGCACATGGATTTCAACGCCCATGTTGTTCAATCTGGATTGTTGTCTGAAATTGAGAACATAGCTAAGTATTTGCACCCCATAAACTCATCTGCAATAAATTTAGCAAGAGTTATGAGTTCCTCCATCAATGGAAGCAAACTCTCATCATATGATGTTGAGAATAAGGTTTGTGTCCATACTCAATTAATATACTTTAGAAGTCACTAGTATTTGTAATAATAATATGTTACAAAGAGGGGTAATTTACTATTAAGAGGGCTAAGTTAAGTTTTTTTTCTTCTCCTTTTGTCTGCAGGTAGCTCCCTCGTTGTTTCAAGCATTTTCAATAATTCCTTTCATATCGCAGATTTCATATATTGGATTGGGAGGTCTTTTCTTCTCATACTATTATGAAGGCAACCAAACGTTTGCTATGTACTCTAACTCTACAGCTTCAAATGTGAGGAACTTTTCTTGGTATAGACAACCTGTAGATTCAGACACAGGAAGAGTATATGGAGATGCAGTTAAATCCCTTCCTTTCATTACGACTAATGCAAGTTGGATTGAGCAAGCATTAAATAGTAGTCAAGGGTATGCATCATTCGAGAGTGGATGGAACGGTGCTCAAGATCCTCTATTCCTTAACACAGTTAGTTTACATGGACAAGGAGCCCTCTCTTTAGGGTTTTCGGCTAAAGCATTAACTAGTTTCTTCAACAATGTAGAACTTTATGGTGGGAGCTTGTACTTGGCTACCCAATCTGGCAAAGTTCTTGTTGGAGGACTGCCTAACACTCAAACTGTGATAAAGGAAAACTCAGTTTCTCTACACATGACAAAACTGAATGGTGATCCAATTGATCACGTCGGAAATGTTTCATGCATGCCGAACAATGGCAAACAAGAAGATACAGTGTTGTACCTTGGGGAAGCAAAGTACAGAGTTTTCTGCTCCCGGGTTGAAATCGTGGGAGTGCAATCGGTATGTATCATTCTTGAAAAACAAGTTTTTAGTCACGAGTTACTTTCTGGTCACTTTCCACCATACTTTTTTTGTGGTATACTGCTGTGTTTTCATTTAGAGCTCATAAAATTCAAGCCTTTCATATGTGGTTGTCCCTTCAAATCATTCATGCAAGATTGGCTCATAGATTAATTTGAAATTTATTGATAACTGCTTTCTGAATTCATACAATTTATGGGAATTTGGATTGCAGGTATATGCATTGGCTTTCCCATACAATGGACTAGCGAGCAGTGTTAACAGGAGCATCAAAATATCCCTCATTCTATTCATAATAATGATTGTTGCGATTTTCGTTTCGATTGTTAGTTTCATATTGCTAGTGGTTAGGTCTGCAAGACGGGAAATGCACTTGTGTTCAGCACTAATAAAGCAAATGGAAGCAACGCAACAAGCAGAACGAAAGAGTATGAATAAGAGTCTTGCATTTGCTACTGCTAGCCATGACATTCGAGCGGCTTTAGCAGGCATTACTGGTTTGATAGAGATATGCTATGCAGAAGTGCGTGCAGGTTCCGAGTTAGATACAAATTTACGACAAATGGATGGTTGCACAAAGGACCTAGTAGGTAAGCTTATATATGGACTAATCTTTTTAGCACATTAGAATTATAGCTTTTTATATAGAATCTTCTCTTTAATAATTTAAATTGCTTACCTGTACAGGTTTGTTGAATTCTATTCTTGATACCAGCAAAATTGAAGCCGGCAAAATGCAACTTGAAGAAGAAGAATTTGATTTAGCCAAGCTTCTTGAAGATGCAGTTGATTTGTATCATCCTGTGGGCATGAAAAAGGGTGTAGATGTGGTGCTGGACCCCTATGATGGTTCCATTCTCAAACATTCTCGAGTGAAAGGCGACAGGGGAAAACTAAAGCAAGTCCTGTGTAATTTACTTAGCAATGCTGTTAAGTTTACATTTGAGGGGCACGTATCAGTTCGAGCATGGACTCAAAAACCCAGTTTAGAGAACAAGATAATCGCTTCCAATCAGAATGGTTTGTGGAGATGTTTTTCATGCCTTTTTTCCAAGAACAAAAAAGAATTTAATGAAGTGAAGCCAAAACAAAGCTCTATGGAATTTGTATTTGAGGTGACTGATACAGGTAAAGGAATTCCAAGAGAAAAGCAAAAATCAGTGTTTGAGAATTTTGTTCAAGTCAAAGAAACAGCTCTTGGACAAGGAGGAACTGGCTTAGGACTTGGCATCGTTCAATCTTTGGTACGTACTCAACTTTTGCACAAATTAACTAGTAGTTTTTTATAGCACATTAAGTACCAAAGATTGTTTAAATCCTCAAAACTTTTTCCTTTCTTGTTTATGCTTTTGATTATATTTCTTCGATGAACCTTTGTTAAATAATTTTCACCAGGTGCGTCTAATGGGAGGAGAAATAGGAATCGTGAATAAAGAGAATAGCGAGAAGGGAACTTGCTTCAAGTTCAATGTTTTCCTTGACATATGCGAGATACCTTCAACAGATAACAAAAATGCTGAAGTTGAGATTGAAGGGGATTCAATGCCCGATGGTGAACATAACTATTCGGAGCTGACTATTCGAACTCCTTCTCCAGGCCTAGTGATTCGCACCCCTAGTCCTAGGCTGTCTATACTTGGTTCTAGTCCCAAGATTGAAGGATCCCATGTTGTTCTCTTGATTCAAAATGAAGAGCGGCTAAGAAGTTCACAGAAATACATAGAGGGTTTGGGGATAAAAGTATCATCTGTGAAGGAATGGGAGCATCTTCACTCTACTCTAAAGAGAATAAAAGCCAGGCAGAATGTTTCTCCACATAGTTCTTCAGGAAAATCTGATTTGGGCTCAAGAAGTGACCATTTTAAATCTAGATCAATGAAGGACGTGCCTTTAAGTTACATGGACGGGATAGATCAAAAACCATCCGCAAGTAGAAGTAGTAATCTTAGAGGTGCACAAGGCTTTGTATTGCTTGTGATTGATGCTGGTGCTGGACCATTTCAGGAACTTTGTAGAGTCGTTGCTGAATTTAAAAGAGACCTTCATAGCAGTTGCTGCAAGGTTGTTTGGCTGGATAAACCAACTTCACGAAGTATCAATTTGAGAAGCTTTGAACAGGACTTGATCGATCCAAGGGATGACATTTTGTTGAAACCATTTCATGGTTCCCGCTTGTATCAAGTGATACGACTTCTACCTGAATTCGGGGGTCATGGACTTATTTCGAGATCAAAGAGAGGAAGTACAATCCAAGCAACAAATGCTCTTAAAGATCCTGGTTCATCTTCATCAACGCATTCACAAAGAACAAAGTTAAAGGTTCCATCAACTTGTGAAAACTCATTTCAACAAGTGGACTCGCAAGCAGAAGGCAGCTCAAAAAATGAAAAAAACAGGAAGAATCCTTTGTTGGACGATCCAGATAATTCTCATGTTAGATCCAAATCAAGACAGTCTCCAATTGAAAGGCTCCCAGTTAGATCATCAGAGATCCAAGAAGTATGTGGTAATCCAAGCAAAGACAAATCCTTAAGCGGGTTGAAATTCTTAGTCGCTGATGATAATGAAATATCCCGCAGAGTAACCAGGCATATTCTTAAAGGGCATGGTGCAACTGTTGAGGTTTGTGAAAATGGAGAGGAAGCTTTGCAACTAGTTCGCATAGGTCTGCACAACCAAAGGGAACATAGCCACTCTATTGTGCTTCCTTATGACTACATATTAATGGACTGCGAGGTAAAGAATATGAATCTCATTCCTTTCATGTTGTTATCAATTGTTTTCGTTCCTAAAATGCCTACTTATCTTTTATTTTCTTAAAACAAACAACAATGTGAGCACCCAACATTAAACTTAAAACAGGCTAGTAATTAGTTGGTTGACAAGAAATTTCCTGCAAATCTCACGAAATAAAACAGTATGCTGCCTAACCTTCCTCGTGTTTCCCCCCAACATTATACTGTCAGTTTGCTTTTATTTGAGGATAAAGAGGGGAGAAGGCTAAGGAGGTGAGTTTTGACAGCTAAATGATTTATTAGTTCTTGCAACTAATATACTGGATGGAAGATCATGGGGAAACATGTTGCCACTTAAATTTGGTTCATGCAAATAATTTTTATCTTATGATAAAGTTTACGCTAACCATGTTATAATATCTTGTGTTCAACAGATGCCAAAAATGGACGGGTGTGAAGCAACAAGACAGATAAGAAAAGAGGAGAAGTTTTATGGCGTTCATATCCCTATCTTAGCATTCTCAGCAGATAACTCAGGAGGCGAAGGTAAGAAGATGGAGGAGGCTGGAACAGATGGCCGAGTGAATAAAAAAATCAATATGGGACAGCTAGAGGAGACCATCAGAAACATTCAACGAAAAAGAATGCATCTTTAATCCCTTTAATGTATCTACATTGTAATTTTGTATTGCTTCTACTCATTAGAATAATGCATGCATGCATGTAAAATGAGTCCTTGTACTAATTTATCCTAGAAGTAATGCTAACCTTACCGTATATCCTTTTCAAAAGCAATTCTCAAAATTTCATGCATTGAATGAGTGGACCTTATAAATCCAATGGTTGAGATTTTTCAGTAAGAATATCTTAAGTAAGATAACAATACTCCCCATGAAAGCAATGCAGTTTGTGATAGTTTAGCGCGGGAGTTGAAAGGGTAGATGATTTTGCATCATGGCTTTATTTTTCTCTAATCGTGAATGCCTCTGGTCACCATTTGCTGTTTGGTTTATTTAATTTCTAATTGGTTCTCCTAGAGTCTTGTTTTTGGCCTATTCTTATTTCAGTTCTTGATGGAGAATGTGGATGGTTACCAGGCAAAACATATATTTTGAAGGATAGATAATTTACCTGGGCCAGAATCACAGCCAAACAAAATTGCCGAAGAAGAGTAGATTTTCCACCCATGTTAGGACCAGTGAAAGGATAAAGCCGGCACAACCAGAACCCCCAATACTAATGTCATTTGGGACTAATGCACCCTTTCCCAAAGAGTCGCTCCTAAGAACAGGGTGTCCTAATTGCTTTGCAGAAAGGCATGGTACTTCACTTGACAATGATGAACCTATGATGGTTGGGCGACATGCAGGTCCTTCATAATAGTCACTTGCAATTGCCAGACTGATCAAAAAATCCAATTCTGCATCATGTGTGACTAGTTTCAGTAAAGAAAAACGAAGTGAAATCATACCATGACAATAGTTTCATCCCACAAAGGAGTGGGAGCATCTGCGTGTTTGAAAGAGGGAAAATTTGGATTCTACTTGAAATACAATTTGCTCTTGTTAGCTTTCTACAGACATGCTGTAGTGTAGAGAGAGATGCATATTCATAATCAAGATCCTATTCTACGTGAATAAAGTTGGTGAACAAACCTGCAGTTGCAGAAACTAACTGTCTCCACTTGTCATGGTACTTGCAAAAACGCACAATTAACCTCTGCAAAATGCTCTTCAATGCCGATTCCTTTTCAGATTCAACCTGTGAGAGCTCTCCTAAGAACTTCTTTATACTTGGAGTCCAGTACCTGCAGAAGCCCTGCATGTCCCAGGCAGCATGTAGAACAAGAATTTAAACAAGATAGCTACAAGGAAAACCAAATTTCCTAAGACCAGTAAGCTATTTGCTATAGCCAAAGTTAAGATCCCAGCCACAATGTTTCCTTGTCCGACAAAAAAGGGACCCAGTTAACATAGATTGTAGTTTGTAATAAATAAATGTAAAATCAGGTCGTTATTATACATGCATACACCATCATTCTCATTCACACTCTTTGACACCTAATCACATATTTGGAACCTGCCAGCTTTTATGGGCATGCTAGCTGATACTGACCCTATCTATTTATATTATAAACCATGTTTACAAGGCCTTTTCTTTAAATATTTCACATGACCATGATAAAAATTAGGCAACAGCAGTATAAACGACTTAAATTCCAAGTTCTTTTGTTGCAATTCCATGGCACAATGACAAGCACATTCTTAAGGAAGCTAAAAAAGCAAGAAACACAATTCATTTGCTTATGTTTGCATATGTGTTCACAATGTTTGTTAATGCATTCTACCACAACAGTATTTGCATCACCACATGACAGATGGTGATAACTTTTCAAATGTTTTTAACAATAGAATCAACAAATTAGATGATGTTACACCTATCACATTGATTAATTGGCCAAACACTTGCTCTTTTTTCAAGAAAGTGTCATAAACCAAACATTCAATATGCATCACTTACCTTTTTGGATGAACGCAGCTCATAATCTTGAGGAATACTACTACGCAGATGTTCAGGAACTTCTAACAGGTATGCCTCTTTTCCAACTGTGACATAAGTAATCTGTAAAATAGGTCATGTAATGAGAGAACATGTTATTTACTAAAACAAATTAAGAGAAGACTAATATTTCTGGAGAGGATCTTACTGATGTGTCCCCTAGTAATTTCTGTTGTTCCTTCAGGTGTCTAGCCAAACTAGATTCAACCTCTTAAACATTTCTACCTCTGAGGGTAAATTTTACCTCTGGTGAATCAAATGTCATAACGAGTGTGATAGAACCTTGGACTCCAATGCTAGCTGGCCAGCCCTAAAAATTTGTACTTTAAGTTATAACATCATAGCAGTATGACCTTCCACAACCGGTCATCTGAAACAATTCAATTAATTGCCTCAGAAATTTTAGATCATATGATTCATTAGTGATTATAGCTGTGGCCTCAATCTTGAAAACTAACTTCTGCAGCAAAATGGTACATGGTTCAGATGTTCAGGAGGATTTCACTAAACATTCACCCATACCCACGTCAGCCATGAATTTAACCCATGCAGCCTCTACTTTCTTTCAAAAGTGATCCAGGAAATTCACTTAAATGATTTGTTTTACCTTTAATTAAATCAATGCAAACCTCCGCAACAACGCTAGAAAATGGCAGAGAAACACAATAGTTTTATTCGCTACATGAAAGAAGAGATCTAATGCTTAATAGAAGAAAAATCATAGAGAAGGAAAGTGCAGTACCAATAAAAACTGGCCCAATTTATATTGCATTAAAGACAAGTCACATATCTCTTGAAAATAACTAAAATAAGAATTAAAACAAGAAATGTGGGACGTAATGAATACAAAAATATACAACACAAACCAGCACCATTGGTAATGGGCAATCATTAAAAAAATACTCATCAGTAAAGAACAGGAAGAAATGATTTTCGCCAACCATCATCCATCTGCCATCTCATAACGAGAGTACCGTTGGCCTTGGGCAAGTTGAGTACACTTTCTATCACCAGGTTCTCTTCTCTTAACCCTCTTCTTCATCATCTCAGCCCACCTGGCAAACACATTAGAGACTTCGAACTTGCCAGAGAACTTCATTTTTTGAGCTAACTCCTCAAGTATATCAGGCTTCCCAGCTCGGGAGAAATCTGCCGCAAATTTGTTGTAGTCTAGTTGAGGAGCTTTCATTCCCTTTTCTATCATCTCCTCCAAATATTTGCATGCCTCTTCAGATCTACCCTGACTTATAAGCCCTCCAATGAAAACAGTATAGGAGTTATCATCAGGGCAAAAGCCTTTCTTACTCATTTCATCCCAAACGGCATGACCCATTTCATAGTTTCTTATTTGAAAGTAAGATTTCATTATCATATTGTAAGAGTGGATTGAAGGTTCAATTCCATTTTGAATCATCTTCTTGTATATCCTCACTGCATCATCTGGCATTCTCTGGCTGGTCATCAACTTGATAAGGGCATTATAAGTTTTCCCATCAGGTGGACAGCCCTTTTCTTTCATCTCCTTCAACAATTCATAAACCATGTCCATCCTCTTATGATTCCCATACCCTGTCATCAAACATGTGTAAACTGCAGCATCAGGATGACAACCGGAATCAACCATCTCATAAAAATATCCAACTGCCTCTTTCATCTTAGTTTGTTTGCATAGATCCCGGATCAAAATTGTATAGCTCCGAACATCAGGTGATGGGCCCTTGGCTTTCATGACCTCAAAGAACTTGATTGCATCAGACCTCTTTTTACTCCTTAACAACCCTTCAAGCATAATATTATGGGTGACAATATCAGGCTTAAAACCCTCATCAAGCATCTCGTTCCAAATCCTCCCTGCCTCCATTAAATTCTTCACCCTGCACCATCCATTAAGCAATACAGTATATGTCCTCAAATTTGGCGTAAACCTGCCTTCCAACTTCCCAAATAGTGCCTGAGCTTCTTTCCCAAGCTTGGCCCTCCCAAGACTATCAAGCAGAGCATTAATGGTCTCAACACCCACTCTATATTTGTGATTCTTCATTAACTCAAAAATACCAACAGCCTTTTTCCTCTCCTTTGCAGCAGCAAAAGCTCTCATTGCAATGGAAAATGTGTCCAACGTCAAAAGCCTTTTTTCACCCATCTCTTCAAGCATTGACATCATAGTCTCAAACTGTCTAGCCTTAGCAAGTATGATCATCATCGAATGGTAAGTCCTTGAATCATGGACAAAACCTGGCTTCTCCGCTGCCCAACAGAAGAATCGGAAAGCCGGTTTTCTAGCATGACAGAATCTTTCCAACACCTCTATGACCAGGTCATGTGATAAATTGATCCCACATTCATCAAGAACTGCCTCCATGTTGTGGTCCAATGCAAACAACTCATCAATCACCTTGCATACCTTATGAACCTCAGCAGGATCTGCAGTTGATTTGACAATAGCACCTTTGTTTTCTCTTTCACAATTATCACCCTCATCATTCTCCTCATTTTCAGCTTCGGAATCTGTATCATCATTGCTGGAGCTAGAAAACCACCTAACAGTTAGCTCTGAAACTTTTCCCTGTATAGTAAAACTGGGCAGTAAAGAAGTTTTGGATTTATTACTAGCTGTTGAGTTTAGAATTAGGGAGAGTTTTTCTTGTAAAATTGTTCTTGGTGCAGAGGAGTATGGCCAAACAAATGGTATTTGACCGTGAGTATGACTAACTCTACGATCACGAGAAGAACAATACGAATGAGAGAAGGGCAGAGAGCTACAACCCGGGAGGCACACTTGCTCTCTGCTACATTGTCCTCCTCCTCCTCCACGCCCTTGTCTCTGATAGAGGGGGATTAACTTTGTGTTGGAGTAGAGTTGGCCTTTGAAACTTGAATGCCAATTGGAGTGCAAGCAGCACCGTATCATTTTGTATTTACCAATTACCTGAAAAGGTGAACCAAGAACAAGTTTTATCACTGAGTCTTAGCAACATAAAAACACCAATCCCAGCTGACTTCGGTAGGAGTCGGACCTTGAAAAGCCAGCAAGGGGCTTCAAAAAGACTAAATTTTTTTAGCAGAAATATTGCTGGAACAATGTATGAAGGGTGGCAGCTTTGATCAATGTTGAATATCTACAACTCAAAATTCATATATAAAGATGCAATAAAATAATTTATGAAATCAATAACTCAAGTGAGAGGGTAAAAAAAAATCAATCTTCAGGTTTAGCAGCATCTTTTTTATAGTATTCATTCACTTGTCCATTATCTCAATCCCAACAATCAAACTTGCAAATTGCATAAACGAATTCATAGTTCAAGGAAATATGGCAATAAAAAATAGTAAGTATTATATAAGCCCACAAAAAAAAAAAATCAATAGTGGTAAAGAAAGCCTAACCAAATAAATCAACAGTGTGAGGCAGTCGAGGGAGGAGAAGGACAGGGATATCCGACATAAATAAATAAGTTGCTTTTGGAAACCCACATAGGGAGGGAGAAGGAGAAGACAACCCAAAAGCACTACAGAGTAACAACCAGCCTGCAAGTAAAACAAGGAAGGAAAGCAAGGGTAATAAAATCAATGGTCAAGTCGGGCAATTAATTAATGAATAGGGGACATTGCAAAATTCTTTTTAAATATGCTGAGGGCAGAACTGTAATTATGGTGCGGCAAGTAAGATAAAGAGGAGAGGAGGAAAGGGAAAAAACCCTTGCGTAATCTCCGCTGCCGCCTCCTGTTCTGTCTTCATTGCTTGTGCTAACTAGGAAGGTCAAGGTCAGTTCCTCCTCCTCCTCCTGCTGCCACTTCTTATTATTATGTTTGGGATTTAAGCCTTTTGTTTTGTGTTTAATACCACCCAGTAGAATGGCTTTCACTTTGATTTTTCTGCTGAGTTGAGTTTAAACTCCTCCTCCTCCAACTCATCAACTGCTGAAAAAACCCTTCTGAGTATTTTTTTTTTCCTGCACTGCTACTTTATCTAATTATTTTTTCCTTTTTTCTGATTTTTTTTAAATCTTTGGTATTTATTACCTTACATGGATTAAACTGTATTGCAAAACCCAGTGAATTTCTGATTTTTTTATTCCATTAACCAGTTTATTTTTTCTGTAATTGAATTACGTAAATATAAACAATTTTGCTTACTTTTCCGTAACAAAAAAGAAGTGAAGTAACCCTTTACTTGAAGTCACTGCAGCAGTCGCCTGAATTGTTTATTTTCATGTTATACAGATCGATGACCTCTTGGGTCTGTATCATGCCTTTCTGTCAACGTTAAAAAACTGTTATCGTTCTTTTTTCTTAATGCATGATATGTTGATGATTTGAAATGCTTAGTGACCCATTTTATCAAGGCTTAAATCATATTATGCGTTACTGCTACGATTTCTCCATTTTAGCATTGCTTGTACAATGAATTATATTATAGGCTTTTATTCGATTCAAGTCAATGCACAGAAACTCAAAGGGAAGTGTAGGGTTGTAGGGTTGTTACAATTATATGTATAGTACCACTGGCGAAAATCTCATGTTGAATCAACCGGTTAAAATGCAGTGTTTGCGAAGGAGACAATGGCGGGACAAGCTGCTGACAGCATTAATCAAGGGCTTCGTGTTAAAGCAACGCTTAAACTTGGGTCAGAATTGTATGCCGTCAATTCATGCAATGGTAATACTATTTCTAATCAATTGGTTTCCATGAAAGAGCAGAGCATGAGCATTTTGAAGGAATTCATCACTAAACATAATGTTCCTCATGATGTCCCTGATGAACTAGCTGAAAGCTCTTCAGAAGATGAAGTCCTTGAGAAGCCTCAAGTTAAAACGAAGAAATCAAAACTAACTTGATATTTCCTTTTTTTCTTTGCTCGAAGTTGAAAACATGGAAGTTAAGCTTCTTTTGTATGATTCTCGTTATCCTGGACAAAATATTCCAAGTATTAAGAATAGGTAGTTATGCTGCTTGATATTTCTTAGTCATCGATCGCCTTCTCTCGCTTCTCGCCGAAACAATATGTGATGATAACTTTGGTTGTTTAGTACCCACTAGAACAAATGCTGAATTTGCAATACCATTCTAGCTCAAACACTTGCAGTGAAAATACTGAGAACTGGATAAAAGAGCACGGTTGAGCAGAAT